>Ga0105044_10003614_pt1 | contig 21244 bp, 14 predicted proteins | sample MAT01_FD_78092 | JGI IMG/M metagenome (GOLD analysis project Ga0105044, IMG submission 78092) | Freshwater microbial communities from Lake Fryxell liftoff mats and glacier meltwater in Antarctica - MAT-01 | ecosystem: Environmental > Aquatic > Freshwater > Ice > Liftoff microbial mat | place...
CATACCCGCGCCCGACGAGATAGAGAACCGGCGGGAACCCGTCTGTGGTTAGTCACCACCCACGCCAGCTTCTTCTTCCCCAATTTCCGCGGCACCGTTATCGCCGATGATCCGCGTGGTTGATGGCTTTCTGGGCGTCTGCGGGGTATGGGAACCGCGTGCCGAGGGTGCCCCTTGCAAAAGACCGGATTGAGGCCCCGGTTGCTTTCCGCCGTGCGAAGCGGAGGTGCCATTTACGAACGAAGCCGCGGCTGGCGTGGGTTTACCCGCGATATCTCGTTTCTCGCCGCTTCCCGCAACGCTGCTTCGTTCATGGATGGCGGCATGGCGACCATCTTCAGTTATCTTGTAGACCACTCCAATGGTCGTCTCTTTTTCACCTAGCACAAGGCGATTCACACATTCAACACCCTGCATCAGCGTGTGATCGGTGTTCGCGACTTCATACTTCCACATGCCAAAGCGGCCGCGGCTATAAATCCCGTGCTGCTCGAGCCATGGAATTACATTGGCGAGAATATCGTCGCGGTCCACACTGGGCGTCGGGTAAGAATAGTCGGCATAATAATGCCAGGTGCTTACGATATCTTCGCGTTCCCCCGGCTCCAGCAGGCCCGCGTGCTCTAGACCGGTGATGGTGCGCTCGATGATCGTCGCCGCGTCCTCGGGCTTGTGGGAACTTACGCTGGTTTCGCACAAGAGGGAATAAAAGGGTGCATCGCCCCGGGTGTTGTCGGCGGGCGTCATGAAAGGTGAATAGTTCGAGAGATAAGTAACCCGGTAAAACGGGCAGTTATCTTCAGGAAAATACATCCAGCTTTTCGTCGAGGGGCACTTGCGTTTGAGCCCGATGCCAACCATGTGCCCGCCGCTATGGAGCAGCCGCGCTGATTCATCTTTCAGCCACTGGGGTATCTCGCCCCGCAGGGTGTGATTGCAGAGGATATCAAGCGGTTGAGTGGTAATCAGGTGGTCGTATGTCGTCGTTGTGCCATCGGTGAATGCAATAGATTTACCGTTCACATCGATGGCCTGCACCCGTTTATTTAACTTGATCGAACTCGTAGGCGTTTCGCGGCCGTCGGTTGTAAGCCCCAGCACGGGCCCGAAGCGCCGGTAAAACTCGCCGGTGCCGCCCTTCAGCGGAAACTTGAATCGATTGTTGGGCCCCCAACCGTAATCATCGCTGCCTAAAACGAGGTTCTTCAGCGCTCGCTCGTAATCAATGACCGCAACACGTTCGCCGATCCAATGCTTATTCATCATCTCGGGCGGATACGCCCAGACCTTGAAGTTGTAAGGTCGCATGAAGTGCTTGGCGAGCCCATCGCCAAACACGGCATCAATAAACTCGCCGAAGTTCTTCGCATCGTGGTGCGACTTGATTTCGCCTTTGCCCAGCTGAGCGCGGATAAGCCCGCTCATGCACTCATAGGCCATCTGTGCGGGCAGGTAGCGAATGTTATTTTGGAATGGGTAGGGCACCCACCGTTCGGCGATCCGCACCCAACTCTCACGATCATTGAGCGTGAACTCATCGCCCATGAGTTTCTCGAAGCACTGATCGTAATATTTATAATGACTGAACATCACGTGGCCGCCGATGTCCCACGTGAATCCCACATCGTCGCGGAACGAGTGCGACAGCCCCCCGATGAAGGGCTTGGCCTCGTAGATCGTGAAGTTGGTGTAGCCCAGTTCCTTCAGCCGATACCCGGCTCCCAACCCCGTGGGGCCAGCTCCGATAATTACAATGCGGGGCTCCGGACGTAATCGTTCACTTCCCTGCTGTGTCAGTTCCGTCCTTGCACCACCCTCTCCGCCGTGAGGCTGATTGAGGGGACCGTCAAAGCCGGTGGATGCGGGGCGGTTTGCTTGGGGCATAGCAGGGTCGGGTGGCGGGGTGTCTTTGAACTCCCCAAAGTGTAGGAAGTGGGGGGGACAACGGGTAGCCCCAAGCATTGTCAAACAAGGCCCTGTCACATAAAGCGGTTGCACATAAATACATAAGTTGTCCGCTGCCCACACCTCGCCCGCGCGAACCCACCCGGCTTGCAAAAGCTCCCGTCGCTCCCACTTGCTCCATACCATACTACCCTCCCGCGTGATTCTACTTTCGGGCGCAACTGTCGTAAACGCGGACGGCGAAAGTGCCGTCGATGTCCTCGTTGATGATGCAATCGGGGTCGTCGTAGACGTCCGCCGCAGCATCGATCCGTCGGAGCTTCCCCCGAAATCAAAGCACATCCGAGGCGATGGTAAGTATCTCTTTCCAGGTTTCATCGATCCACACGTCCACGTCTACCTGCCGTTCATGGGGACGTTCGCCAAGGACACCTGGGAGACGGCATCGCGCGCCGCGCTGATGGGCGGCACCACCACCCTGCTGGAGATGATCTGCCCGGGAAAGACCGACGATGCCGCCGTGGCCTACGAACTCTGGGAGAGCCACGCCGCAGGCCACAGTTACTGCGACTATGGCTTTCACATGGGCGTTACTCGGTTCGATGAGCAGACGCGATCGCAGTTACGATGGATCATAAACGAAAAAAACTGCCGCAGTCTTAAGGTTTTTCTCGCCTACAAGGGCGCGCTGGGCATCGACGATCGGGAGCTCTTTCAGACGATGTCGCTCGCCGCGGAAATGAGGGCAATCGTCACCGGGCACTGCGAGAACGAAACGCTTGTTGATCAGTTGCAGCACCGGCTCATCGCCAAGGGCTGCACCGCTCCGCGCTTTCACGGCGAGAGCCGCCCGCCCTGGGTGGAGGCATCAGGAGTTCGCCACCTCTGCGCCTTCGCTCGGGCAACCGGGGCCGCAGTTTACATTGTCCACACTTCATGCAAGGAAGCGGTGGAGGCCGCGGAAGATGAGGCAAGCCGCGGCGTAAATGTAACTATCGAGTCTGTGCTGCCGCATTTCATATTGGATGAAACACGCACGCTCGGCACGGAGAATGACGAGTTTGCGGGCGCAAAGTTTGTTATGTCGCCTCCGCTCCGGGCGGAGGCGCAGTGCCAATTCTTGTGGGAAGCCCTGGCGGCGGGCCGCGTCGCGACAGTCGGCACAGACCACGCCCCGTTTGATTATGTTGGTCAGAAGGAAATGGGACGCTCCGATTTCCGCAACATTCCCAACGGAATCCCCAGCGTCGAGCATCGCGTTGATCTCCTCTATTCACGCGGCGTCATTCCGGGTCGCATTTCATTGTGCCAACTCGTCAGCGTTGCCAGTGAACAGCCAGCAAAAGTCTTTGGTCTCGCGAGAAAGGGTCGCATCGCCCCGGGCTTTGATGCTGACTTGGTTCTGTACGACCCTCACTTTCGCGCCGTGTTGAGTGCACAATCGCACCACATGGCGACCGACTACAGCGCATTCGAGGGTTGGGAGACGACGGGGCGAAGCGATACCGTGATGGTGCGAGGTCGAATAGTTGTTGAGAAGGGGCAGTGGGTCGGTGATTCGCAGGACCAAAGCTCGAGAGGTTGGGGGCAACGGGTGCCGCGAGTGTCGTCCACTTAAGTTAATCAGCTCATTACCAAGCCGTTGAAAGGCCGCAGGCTCAACGCCGCGAGCATCGTGCGATCTGAAGGGTTCCGCCGAGCGACAGTGAGGGCGTCTCAAGGCTCTCTTGCCTCCCTTCAGCGAGCTCCCTATGCTTGCGCGTGATTCTGGCTGCTACGACAACGACGTGTTAAATCTTCTCGCTACGGGCGCGCCGGAGCCCGCGGGTAGTTATAAGTTATCAAACGACTAAGCCCGGCGAATCGCCGGGTTTTTTACTGTTGATGCTTGGGGCTGGTGTGGCCTTTCGCGGGCCGTCGTCAAATAAGGTGAAGCTATGTTACAGATTACTCTGCCCGATGGCGCCGTCAAATCTTTCGAAAACCCCGTGACCGGCTTGGAGGTGGCAGCATCGATCGGTCCCAAGCTCGCGCTGGCCGCATTAGCATGTAAAATTAATGGCGAAACTCGCGACCTCTCTACGGTCATTAGTACCGACGCGACCTTCGCGGTGTTGACCGAGAAGACTCGGGACAAACAGCCCGACAAGGAGGCCCTCTCCGTCATCCGCCACTCCGCCGCTCACGTGATGGCCGAGGCTATTCAGGACGTGCTCGGTAAAGATATTCTGTTGGCGTACGGCCCTTCTACCGAAACTGGATTCTTTTATGACATGTTCGTGCCCGCTGGCAAGAGCATCAGCACCGATCATTTCGAGAAGATCAACGCCAGGATCGCCGAAATCATCAAGGAAAATCGGCCGTTCAGTCGCTACGAGCAGGCGGGCGCGGCAGGCTTGGCCAAAGTAAAATCCGAAGGTAATAAGTATAAAGTTGATAACGCAGAGCGTGCCCTCGCCGCGGCCGCCGAACATAATGTAAGTGCCTCGCCGCTCTCCTTCTACGCGACCGGCGTACCCGGCACCAACTGGGAGGATCTGTGCAGGGGGCCGCACGTACCCAGCACCGGCCGCATCGGCGCAGCGCGGGTGATGTCCGTAGCATCCTCCTATTGGCACGGCGATGAGAAAAGTGATCGATTAACGCGGGTCTACGGCACCGCCTTTGCATCGCAGGCCGATCTGGATCAGTATTTGAACCAACTGGACGAGGCGAAAAAACGCGATCACCGCGTGATCGGTAAAGCCCTCCGCCTCTTCCATATCGATGAGCAGGTCGGCCAGGGCTTAATTCTTTGGACCCCCGCGGGAAGCGTAATTCGCCAAGAGCTTCAGAACTTTATCAGCGAGGAGCTGCGTAAGCAAGGGTACCAGCAGGTCTTCACGCCGCACATCGGGCGGCTGGATCTTTACAAAACCAGCGGGCACTTTCCTTATTACAAAGATAGCCAGTATCCGCCGATTATAGAGCGAGATGCACTCGAACTACTTTCTTCGCAAGGGTGCTCCTGCGCTGAGATGCTCAATCGGGTCGATGGCGTATCTGCTAAACTCGCCTCAGAGGTCAACGAGCGAACCGGCGCTGAAGCAATCCCCGCGCACGTCGTTCGCCCGGATGATCAACTGCTCGACGGCTACATGCTTAAGCCGATGAACTGCCCTCACCATATTAAGATTTTCGCGAGCAGCCCGCATAGCTACCGAGACCTGCCCGTGCGGCTCGCCGAGTTCGGCACGGTGTACCGGTGGGAGCAGAGCGGCGAGCTGAATGGCCTCACCCGCGTTCGAGGGTTCACTCAAGATGATGCCCATCTGTTTTGTACCCAGGAACAGGTTTCGGCGGAGATCGTGGGCTGCTTGTCACTGGTGAAGACTGTTCTCTCTACGCTTAAGATGAACGAGTATCGCGTGCGCGTGGGCCTACGCGATCCCGATAATAACAAATACATCGGAGCCAGCGAGAACTGGGACCTGGCCGAAGCCGCGTGCAGAGACGCGGCGAGCACCTTGGGCGTTGCATACACCGAGGCACCCGGCGAGGCGGCGTTCTATGGCCCCAAGATCGACTTCATGATCAAGGACGTGATTGGTCGCGAATGGCAACTAGGCACCGTTCAGGTAGATTATAATCTTCCGATCCGGTTCAATTTAAGTTACATCGGGGCGGATAATAAGCAGCATTGCCCGGTGATGATCCACCGCGCACCCTTCGGCTCGCTCGAACGATTCTGCGGGGTGCTCATAGAGCATTTCGCCGGCGCGTTCCCCCTCTGGCTAAGCCCTGAACAGGTACGCGTGCTTCCCATCAGCGAGAAGACTTCCGACTATGCGCACGCGCTCGTTAAACAACTCAGGGACGCTGGCATCCGCGCCACCGCCGACGTCTCGAACGAACGGATTCAAGCCAAAGTGAAAGACGCGGCAGAGATGAAAGTTCCATACATGGCCATCGTCGGCCCGCGTGACGCTGAGGCCCAAGCCGTCTCCGTCCGAATCCGCGGCGTGCAAAAAGACCTGGGAGCGATGCCCGCCGCGGAGTTCATCGCAACTCTCTCGCGAGAGGTGCAGTCCCGAGGCACTCAAAGCGTGGCCGCCCACTTCGGAGTCACACTAGCATGAGCCACCGCGGCACCCTACTTCCGCCCGATGTCCCCGCTCCCCACCGCCAACTCCGCCAACAGCGCAGCGTTACGGACCAGCCTCGCCGCCCTCTTCAGCCTGCCGAAGCAGCCCGCGTGAGGCACGCACGATGATGGCTGAATCTGGCGTCCCGCTTGTCCCCTGACTCACCATGAGAGCGAGTGCGCCTCTCAACGCGCTCCATTTACTGCCGCACAACGCGCCTTGAACGATGAGCATGAATGTTGACCGATGCAAGGAGCACGATGACCGATGCACGCAGCCCAGACCCGAGCCGTAGGTGTCAAAGCCGCGGCATGGTCGTAGCACGTCACAGGCACGACCCCACGTTATATTATGTTATGCGGCGGCACCGGCGCACGGCAAACAACATAGACAGCGCAAGCAGGCACGAGGGCGCGGGCACTTGAAGAACGAAGCCGTGACGCTGGGTGCGGATCTCGTTCATCACCGAGCCGGCGTAGGTAGAACCGTCGGCGATGATCGCCCGGACCTCCTCGAAAATCCAGCCTTGGGGCAGAGAGAACCCCAGTTCCGCCGCGATGGTCGCCATGGTGCGCCAGCCCGTGGGTTGCGTCCATATCGCGGAGGTAACATTACTTCCAAAGCTGTGTTGCCCAGCAAGGATGGTTCCATCGCCATTCATTGGCGTAACAACAGAATCGAAGTAGCCAGGCAGCACGCCCAGCGGGTGCGCTTGGCCGGAGAGGTCCCAGTAGACCGCTTCGACACGCGTGTCTCTGGGGACGAAGGCCCAACCAGCCGCGATCGTGCCATCGCGTGAGATCGGTGTAAGCCCTCGTCTCGGTCTGAATCCCACCGATGCTCGGCAGCACCTCTCTCCGGCCATCGTTCCACCACCGCACGCCTGTGACCCGCGCGCCCAACGGTTGAATCACACCGGTTGCGCCAACCATAGCGCGGCCGTTTTCGCTGATGTCAGATACTTCTGCATAATCGTCCCGCGGTGAAATCGCACTTACAAAGGTGTGGCCTGTGGCTGCGGACCAGAAGGAAACCTGTTGACGCGGAGCACCCGCATGCCGAACGGCAACGACGCAACCGTCGGCGCTCACGCTGGTCGCAATCGACTGATTGTGCCCGGGACCCGGCGGAATGTACGTTCTAGCGTCATCACGCTTAACGAACGCGCGTGTGGGTAAAAACTCAAACCCCACAAACGTTGAAGCATCCGCAGACACGCCCTGATAACCGAAGTACGCCAAGCCGGGCGGGTAGGGCACATCCCGGCGGCCTTGTTCAAGGGTCCAAGTAAAGGTCTGGGGCGCGAGCTGGGCACCCCCGACAGCGAGTGCACCATCGGCCGTGAGTGAACCAACACTGACACCATCGCCGGGAGCCGCAAGAATCAGCGAGAACGAGGGACCCCCAGACGCTTGACTGATCATCGCACAAGCAGCGAGCGCATAAAGTAACTTATTCATGAATGTAACCCCCAATTATGGCGTGCTGTACTGTTCGAGAAACTCAGTTACATCTTCGGAACTGGTTGCGTTATACATGTTAATATCCGCCGCAACTGAATCAGCGGCGAAGTCAGCGAAGAACTGATTTACATCCAGCGGATCCACCGAGCCATCCAAGTTCTGGTCAGCGGCCGTAACATCGCCGGAGAATCCATCGCCACCCACCACCATGTTTTCCTCACCGCCCGGTATTGGCGTGTTTACCGTTTACTGGCCACTCCCTAACATAACACTGATTCACGCATCGTTTCGACGAACTCGCCCACCTCGCACGTTCCGGGTTAGATTGAACAATCCCACGAGGAACACTTAGCTGTTTGCTTCACCCGCCCTGCTCCAACCCTCAAGTATGTCAAGACCCTGCGCACACACACACGCGATATCCGCGCGGACCGCTCTATAACATACAGACAGTATGAGACACAAAACCCGCCGCGTCAAGGCGAATTATCGGATTTGCAAAGAAACAGTGGGCCGATGAGACGCGGCCTACCCCATCTTCCATAGACGGCCTCTCAATCAACTTCACGAGCCTCGAACGCTCCGGCGCTGATATAATTCAACGCGTCGCGTACCCGTTCACAGCTGTAAACCATCTCGACCTACTCAAAGCTAGCCGCCCAAGCCCGGCCCGCAGCAGCGAAGCACGCACAGTACACCATTTCTGCTCTGCGCCTCCGCCAGAACCACTCGACCACAGCGTCGTCGTTGCAGTCCGCCGCTGCTGTTACCGCCGCGGCCCCCTGATTCCCGCGATGTCTACCCGCTGAGTCTGAAACAGTTACGGACCGAGAAGTAGCCGCTCGGCGGAGGCTTTTTCGGTATAAGCGTTCTCACACACGTTTTGTAACCCGTTACATGTAAGAATCTTGCCGGATTAACTTGAAGAGCCTTGATTATCTGTCAACAGGGTGTCAAAATTGAGCCACGCGCCGCGCTGATAGACCGTCAACATTTGGTTATCACCGCGGCGTCACCGTCCAAGGTGTCGGGTTAAGTTCGCGAGAGCGCACAGGTGAAGTGGACGATGGTTGCGAGGGAGTTGCCTCGGCGAAATGCCGTTTGCCTGAAAAGGTAAACCAGAACCGGAGATTTGTCAGCAGTGCTTCGCGGCGGCAGCGATCAAACGAGCACCACTCGGGTAGTCTTTCTCGGCCGGGTTATCAGTCCGATAGAGGTCACCGCAGCAAGGCATTGCGCGGTGACGAGATCAAAGGGTTAAAGGAATGTCAATGTTTATAAACGCGAGCAAGTTTCGACCGACCTTCGTCATGCTGGCGGCTTGCGCTGCAACAGCAGTGGCCGAGCCGGTATACGTCTTCCACGCGCCAGCCAATCAGGCGTTCGGCGAACCGGCTGGTATTACGATGCGCGAACCAGAACAACCGCGCCAGGATGAGGCGGTCGATCTGTGGATCGAAATCGGCTACTCCTTTGATTACCAGAACATTGCGGTGTATTACACCACCGATGGCAGTGTGCCCAACGGTGGCTTCGGAACCGGCGATGGCACCACCCAGGTGCTGACCAATCTTAACGGCGCGGTGACATTCGTACGGAACCAGTTCGATCCTGGCGCGAATCGTAATCGCGACTGGTGGCGTGCTCGGCTTCCGGCGTCCGCTCGTAGCTATGCCTCAAGCATCCGATACAAGATCGGCACTTGGGGCAATGGCCCACAAAAGTTCACTAACGGCTCAAACACCTCGAGCACTGCCAACTTCTTTGAATACTCCAATCGACTCGCGTGGCCCGGTCGTGGCGCGGGCAATGCGAACCCCGGCCTCGGTTACCCTCCGATTAACTTTTGGAAGGAAGAAGCCATTTTCGGCAACACGTTCTGTGCGGGCATGCTCGACCAGAACGGAACAGTGTACGACTTTCATTTTCCAACGCCCGGTGGCGTTGGCGGTGTGGGCACACGAAACGAAGGCTACGTGGGCGGGGTTGATACCTTCCCACCGGGCCTGCCGTCGGGCTGGCGTGGTCAGATGCACGTGAATCAAGCAATGGCGGGGATCCGCGTCGATGGTCTCACCCACTGGTTTTCTAATCCCAACGGCGTTTCGTACGGAGACGTTCAGCAAGCTTATATTCCCGAGACAAACTCGATCCGCACCACCCAGCGCCTCACCGCCGGTGGTAATGACATAAGTATCGAGCAGACCGATTTCTCGCCCGCCGGCCTCGCGTTTCCCGCTGACCAAGGCGGCGTTGCGCAGAAGCACATTTACATCAAACGCCTGCGGATGACCAACAACGGTCCCTCAAAAACCGCTAACGTCTATTGGTACATAGACCCCGCTCTCAATGGGGGCGATAGTTACGATGGTATGTACGTTGATCGTACCCGCGGCGCGATGATTGCTTATGATAACACCTTCCGAGTTGTCACCGGCACCGGCATCGGTTTCACGTCCCCTAACGAATATAACCCTACAACCTTCGCTGGATACGAGAAGAACAAGAGTCTTTACCTCGCAAGCGCAATGAAAGTCCTGAATCAGTCTCAGGGCGTTGAAGCCACGGGCGGCGAGTTCTGGGCCGATACTTCCGCAGATCAAGGGCAGGGTTGGCAGGGCGCCAGCGTCTTCCTCCCCCAAGGTGTTACCCGCGAAGTCGTCTTTATGATGGCTGGCGCCGCCGACGATACCGCGAACAACACCGGAACTTATAACTATAAGTTGGCCAATGTTGTTCAGTGGTTCTATGACCAGTCGGCCAGCAGCGTGCAGGGTTCCACAGACGCTCACTGGATTAACTGGCTCAACAGTGCGATGACCGTCGAGATCCCCGAAACGCGCTATAACGATTTCTTCAGCCGCGGGCTGCTCGCTACCGCGCTTCACGTAGATGGTGTCAATGGCGGCATCATCGCCGGGTTCCATAACGGAGCTTACCCCTACGTCTGGCCGCGTGATGCGGTTTACGGAGCCATCACCCTCGCAAGGTCCGGGCATCTTTCCGAGGCCGCAGGTGTCTATCGCTGGATGAAAGAGACCTGCTACCGCGACCTTGAGTGCTACGGCCGCAAAGGCTTCTGGAAACAAAAGTATAGCACCGATGGTTATGTCATCTGGGGAGCACCCCAGATCGACGAGACAGCGGTTTTCCCGTGGGGCGTCAAGTTCCAGTACGACATGACCGCCGACGCGGGGCTGCTTAACAATTATGTAGAGCAGGTCCGCGATAGCGTCGCGGCCATGACCACCGATTCATGCATCGATAATCGCAGCCGCTTTGAGGAGCAGTTTAATCTTGCGTACTCGATGAACGTTTGGGAGGATAGCTTCGATACGCACATCTACAGCAACGCCAGTATCGTTCGCGGGCTTAACGACGCCGCGAGTATTTATCAGTTCATGGGCCTGGGTGCCGAAGCACTAGATGCCCATAACAAGGCTCTTCAGGTCAAGTCTGGTATCGATGCACGCCTGGATTGGAACGGCGAGAACACCGATATCAGCCAGATCGGCATTGCTTATCCCTTTGACGTGTATGCTTACAACGATGCCCGTGTGAACCTGGTAATGAACCGCATTAACGGGGTCGCCAACGACCGTTTCGGCAACAATCGTCCGCTGATGAACTTTAGCGGCCAGCATGCGGGGCTTTTGGACCGTTACTGGGGTGATGGCTATTGGAACGGGGGCCCTTGGTTCCTCTCCACGATGTGGTACGGGATCTTCTACGGTGAGCGTCAGGACGTGACAAGCGGCACCGGCGACATCGACAATATGAAGCTGCGCATCGACCTCTGCATCGACCGGCTCGGACCCATCGGCATGGGTGCCGAGCAGATCGCCTTCAGCAACTCTTACTTATATCCCGGAGGCGATTTCGTACTCCAGACCGCGTGGCCCAACGCCTGGGAGAGTATGAGCACCTTCGCCGATGGCGTCATGAAGTTCCTGGACTTTACTCCGCAGTCTTGGGCCAACAAGATGATCTTTGAGCCCAAGCTCCCCGGCGCGTGGCCCTCGATGAAGTTCAAGAACGTTACCATGTTCAACAGTCCCTCGGGCAACATGCACAAGATCAATGTCGAAGTGACCGACGCCAACGCGACCCACACCTTCACCAACAACTCCGGCTTCTCGCTTAACATTGATACGTACCTCCGCCTTCCCAGCGAAGGCTGCCTGAGCGTTACCCGAAACGGTGTAGCGGTTGCTTATAGTTACGATGAGGTCACGGGACGGCTCCGCGTAGCAACAACCCTCGATCAAGGTATCGGCGCGACCACCGTCATCCAGGCATCCACGACCCCAACCGCAGACTTCAATCTCGATGGCGGGGTGGACGGAAGCGATGTCGAGGCCTTCTTCGAAGCGTGGGTCGCTGGTGATCCCTCCGGCGACTTTAATCGTGACGGCGGCATCGACGGCACCGATGTCGATGCCTTCTTCGTCGCGTGGGTCAATGGCGGGTGTGCATAAGCCCAGCGCGGTCTCCACGGCGCGGGCCGCGGCGTGAACCGCACTCCAATCTCTCAGCTCGGCGGGGCCCACGCCCCGCCAAAGCTCCCCTTACATCTGTACTTCGTGATGTAATTCATTTTAAGTCTACTTTCGAAAGAAAAATCCATGAACTCACTCCGTACGTTGGCCATTTATTCCGTTGCCTCGCTCGCCACCATCGCGACTGCACAGAACTATTACATTCCCATTAATCTGTTTCCGTACGCCAATGACCGCTTACAGTCTCGCGATGTGTTCTTCCCCGAGGGGAACGAGGTATTGGGCGGCGTGCCCTTCGCCATCGAGCCCGGCGTGAATAACGTCTGGTGGGCTGCGAACGCCCCCGGTAACAACCCCAAAGTCTTGACGGTCCCGGCCAACGTCGAGGGCGTTACTGAAGTCCACACGCTCATCAACACCGCGTGGGGCGTGGCGAACGCTCCGTCAAGGTTAAAGATCGAGTTCTTAGGTGCGGGCAACGTTACGCTCCACAGCGTCGAGCTGATCGGCAACGTAGACATCCGCGACTGGAATAATTTTAACTTTACAAACAACATTAATAACACTACGACCACACAGGTCTGGAGCGGCAATAACCACCGCATCGATAAGCAGCGGTTCGTAATGCCCCAAGCCGTAACAGGTTCTGATCTCCGTGCCATCCGCATCGTTGACACCGGCGACACCAATGTTCAACGTGCTTACGTTCAAGGTATCACGCTCGTAATCGACCAACCCCAGGCGCGCACCTGGGGCCCCTCGCTCGGCGGCAACTGCAACGCGTACAACGCCTACCAGACCCCCGATGGAACCGGCTGGCAGAACGCAGCGAACAACGCCGCGGCGTTGGGTGGTCACCTCGCCACCATCTCTTCCGCGGCAGAAAACGCGTTCGCTTACAGTCTTGTCGGCGGCAACGCCGCTTTCTGGTACACCAACCAAGCAGGCGACGGCATGGGCCCCTGGATCGGCGGTCGGCAGGCCCCCTCATCCAACGAGCCCGCAAGCGGCTGGAACTGGGTGACGGGTGAAGATTTCTACGGATTCACGAACTGGGCCTTCGGCGAGCCTAACAACGTAAACGGTGGTATCGAAGATCGCATCCACCTGTTCGGATCGCAGCTTCCCCGCGCTGGCACGTGGAACGACTACCCCGGAGCTTTCAACGTGCGTGGTTACATCGTTGAGTTTCCCTTCTGCGCGGCGGATTACAACGCAGATGGCGGCGTAGATGGCACCGATGTCCAGGTCTTCTTCAACGACTGGAGCGATTCGGCTGGTTGCAGCGATGTCAATAGCGATGGCGGCATCGACGGCAGCGATGTCCAAGCTTTCTTCGACGTCTGGAGCCGCGGCGGCTGCTAAGTCAACGCTGACTCGTAGAGACCATCCTCAACGACTCTTCGCGATTTTAAAACTCCCCCGAGCACGTCCCGTTTCACGCGGCGTGGTCAGGGGAGTTTATTAATTTGCAGACTTGGGGGGGGGCACCAGCATGAAGGCGCAGACTACCCCGAATATTTCATACAAAAATTATCGCGCCCAAGTGCGCGAAAGCCCAAGTACCTGTAGAGCAAGTGGTTGCCTTACCATTTACTTATAAACTCGAGGGCTGCGCGTTATGACATACTGAATCCTCGCTCGCGCCTCAACTTCCATCCGCTTTTCGACACTCGGCGGGCAGCCGGTTGTCGCCGATTTCAATGTTCGACAGATCTGCTCGAACGGTGTTGAACTGTTACTGAGAGAGACCCAGCGCCTACTCCGACTTGCGCTTCGTTTAGCCGCGTAAATCGTTGATCCGCGCCAGCGACAGCTCATCGAGCCTGACATGGCCACCATGGTGGGCCAGCGTGTCTGCGAGATTGCGCTGGGCTGTGAAGAACTCAACGATCAGCAGATGCGCCGCAACGACACGATGCTGCCATTGATGATTAACAACTCCAATCGTAAGCGATTGGCCATGGCACGCGGAGTTAAGACAGGCGGTCTCGCGGTTGATGGCGGTGGCGTAACACCACGACAGCCTCAAGCAAGGTAATGGGCAGGGGCATTGCGCACTCGACGTTCGCAAAGGCCTCAAAGATCGATCGCGACGAGGCACAGACCATAACACAACGCGAGAGGAATCGGTCTTGTTAAATGCTGATGAGGGTATGAAATATGCGCAAGAGATACCACGGGTACAAGGGATCTATCGCGGCCGACCGCAGCGCGATTGTTACTGACTACCGTTTCTCAGACGCGGCCCCGCACGACAGCAACTTCATCGACGAACTGACGGCGGGCGAGAAGAAGATGGTGGTGGCAGACAGCGCGTACCGGAGCGTCGAACGGGAGGCGGCGTTGGAACGCCGCGGCGTGATCTGCGCTCTGATGTTCAAGCGGCAACGCGGCCAGCAGGAGTTGCCGCCGCTGCTCAAGGGGCTCAACAGGTTGATTGCGCCCATTCGGGCGGCAGTTGAGCACCCGTTCGCATGGATAAAGAACATGGGGCACCGACGCGTGCGGTATCGCGGACGGCGCCGCAACGAGTTTGACTTTGGCTTGATGCTGGTGGCGTACAACTGGAAGCGAAGCCTGAGCCTGACCGGGGCCAAGTAGGCCGCCGCGCATCGGTGAGAGAAACCAAGTGATCGATAGACCAAAACCGGCAATCACACCGTGAGTTCACTTCTCGCTGTCTATGAGGGCGGTTGTTCAGGAGTTCCAGGAGTGTAATTAGAAAGCGGGCATGCGGCCTTTATCAGGGCCGCACGCCCGCAGATCTCGATTACGTATGTCAAAGTTATATTACATTATTGTTATATTACGTTGTGGTACTATTACGTTTAGCAGCCGCCCGCTGACCAGAGCTGGAAGAAGTAGTCAACATCCGAGCCGTCCACACCGCCGTCGTAGTTAACGTCGGCGGCGTTGTTGCCCTGTGACCATTCATCGAAGAAGACCTCAACATCCGCTCCGTCGATACCACCATCCTGGTTGTAATCGGCGGGGCAGGGAACGGGGTTAACCGTAAGTGTTGCACGCGAAGAGAGAACACTTCCGCAGGGGCTGGTGATGAAGCAGGTGTAGGTCGCTTCATCTGAGCCGGTCGCACCAGAGATCGTAAGTGTATCGGTGCCCGATCCGGAAATGTTACCAACATCTGCCAGATCGATACCGTTGCGGCGCCAGCGGTAGGTGGTCGCGTTGGCAACCTCTACCGTAAAGACCGCATCTTGACCTTCGATCACGATCACATTCTGAGGCTGAACGTCAATGACGACTCCCGAACCAGCAAAGCCGCTGTTAGAGACGCTCAGGGGTGAAGAACCGCACGATGAAGTAGCCCGCACCCAGTAGAAGTAGGTGGTGGTTCCCACCACGGTAGCGTCGATGTAGGGGCTTGCGTTGTCCGAAGCCAGGAGGCTTGCGGTGCCCGAAATGTTCAAGGTGTTACGACGGATCTCGAAGCCGGATGCCCCGGCCGGAGCGGTCCACGCAACTGTTACGGCGTTGCAGCGGGTACCGTCGGTCGCACTTATGTTGGTAGGTGCCGAAGGAGCCGAGCCACGCGTGCCGGTATCGGGAACGCTGAATGGACCGATGCCACTGCACGTATTGAGGGTGCGCACCCAGTAGAAGTACGTTACACCGGGAGCTGCGGTGACATCGCCCCACGAGGTAAAGTTCGCGGCTAACGCGACGATCTGTGTGCCTCCGATCGCCGAGTTTATCGTATTGCGATACAGGTTGTAAGAACCCGCACCCACCGCCGCGTTCCATGAGACGGTGATCCCAAGCGAGCACGAGGTCGCATCCGACGCTGTTACACCCGTAGGAGCCGAGGGAAGGCCAGCTTTGCGGTCGGTGATACTGCCAACATAACTGGAAGCACCGCACTCGTTGTTGGACCGAACCCAGTAATAGTAGAGTGTGCCCACCGTTCCGGTTAGGTCGGTGTAGTTTGAGACGCCCACATTCCCGAGAAGTGTCGAGGTGGCCGAGTTGTTCACCGTGTTACGATAGACGCTGTAGGTATCCGCATTGACTGAACCGCTCCAGTCAAGAGCAACGCCCGCGCAGTTGCTGGAAGAAGTCAAGTTACCGGGCGCGACCACCGGGTACTGTCGCGTGCCTTGGTTGCCGACGCTGGCCGCACCAAGACCGCACTCGTTGACCCCACGAACAAAGTAGAAGTATGTGACACCCTGAAGGCCGATGAAATCGCTCATCGGCGAAGACGCGAGGCCCGAGCCGACCAGGACCGATCCAAAAGTGGTGTTGATGGTGTTACGATAGACGTTGTACGTATCCGCACCACTTACACTCGTCCACGAGATGAGCGTGGAGACGCATGAGGTCGAATCACTCGCCGTGACCACCGGTGCGATGTTGATCTGCGTGCTGCGGTATCCGAACGCGCTGGAGCTGACGGGACCGTCGCCGCAACCGTTGGTGGAACGCACCCAATAGTAATAGTTGGTCCCGCTGGCGGCGGTAAAGTCGTCAAAGGGCGAAGCGTTGTCGGTGGAGATCTGCGTGGCCGTTCCCGAGTTGTTGACGGTGTTACGCAGGATCTCGTAGTTCGTAGCCCCGGAGCCTACGGTCCATGTTAAGCGAACGCGGTCGCAATATTCCTGGTCCGTAGCAATCACCGTGTTTGCCGTGCCGGGAGTGTTGCACGCTGTGACCGTGATGCGCTGCGCATCCCAGCCGTTGGTGTCGCTGTTAGAATCGTTGGTGTCTTCGGTGTCATCGATGATAACACCGATGTACTTGGTGCCCAGTGAAGTGCCAAAGGGCACGGTCACCGCGGGGATATTGAACGTAATCGCATCATTCACACCAAAGTCAACCGGGTTATAGTTGAAGGTGCCCAGGAGCGTATCGCCAGCACTGATGTCGGTGTTGGTGGACATGTACACGTGCAACGTAACACTCCGCGCAGCCGGGTTGTTGTTGGTGCAGTTAGCGATCGTAACACTACCCGCAGGGATCTGATCTCCCTGATCAACCGCGGGGGTACCCGTTCCCATGCGGCAGCGCAGGGCTTCGATATCGAAGGTGTTGCCGCGTGTATCGTTCTGGAAGATCTCGAGGTCGGTGGTGAACTGTTCCCAGAGCGCGCAGTAGTTGGCGTCATTATCGCGATTGGAGGTCGAACAGACTGCGGCCATGTACCGCGATGAGCCGTCGATATAATACATCCCGCTGCCGCTCATACCGCCCCACACCGCGTTCAGGCATCCGCCGGAGGTATCCAGATCGTACTGATTGCCGTGAAAGAGGCCGGGGCAACCATCGGGCTGATCGGCCCATGAGTACATTTGGGCGCCCGTGTGGAGCGTCGCGCTGCAGTTTTCGCCGGGGTAAGAATAGTTATAATGCGTCCTACTTGTACTGCAGTTTCCGGTAGACCAACCGAACTCACCGGTCAGGATACCAACGCTGCGCGTATTGGTGCGGCTAAGGCGGATGAGTGCACAATCGCGGTCCAAGTCGCCATTGTTAATCCAAGCGGTACCGGCGAGGTACACAGTTCCGCGAGACCAGCCCCAGAACTGCGAGATATCATCGTTGTTAAGGTCGCCGCCGTCTCCAGTGCCGTCCCATCCCGGGAGCACCCAGATTTCCTCGGCGAAATCAAAGATGTCCGGACCGGTAGCTTCGCGCGAGTAGACACAGTGGGCCGCGGTCAAGACCACGCCCGAATCCTGCATCGAACCCGAGCAGGAAAAGTACCTGTCAGCACCCACCTGGTCAATGTAACGCATCACCAACTTAACATTGGCACGAGCCGGATACGTCTGGAGCGTACCATCGGAGACCGCGCTTAGCGCGTCGGACCAGTTCTGCCCCGTGTTTTCATCAATTATGCTTCCGGGGATGCCGGTGCTGGGTTCCTTGCTGCGGCCGTTGATCGCGGGGAAGCCCTGACCCTTGGGGATCACGCGCAGTTCACCCGTTTCCGCGTCGTACAAAGTAACCGAATCATCGAGGTTGGGATCGCTGGGGCCGCGGGTGCGCGGCATACCCATTGGTGCGGGAGGAATGCTCCCGATGTCCTTGGGTGGCGGGCGGAAGGTTGGGTCGACCGGGTCGATGCCTTCACCGCGCCATATCGGAACAAACGTTTTATCGGCCGCTATCGGCTCGGGGTTGACAGTTTGCCAAGACGGCTGCTGACCGATCGCACTCCCAGCCATGAATGCAACCAGAGCTGCTGCGTGACAACACACGTAGTACTTCGTACTCATTCGTAAATTCTCCATTCTCCACAGGAACCGCACACCCTTTTACTCCTCGCGGCAGCATTTGCCGCGAGTACCTTCGCCACTTCCCGCTACCGATGTCCTCTCAACCAACCGCATTCCAACCGATTTCAGACAATGCAGGGTGCCAGTGATCGCTCCTTCCGAGACTGGAAGCCCGCTGCTAGCACAGCATGCGAGCGAGTCAGAAAGATCTTGCCGCATAAATCGCGAGCAACAAAGTTTTTTTATAACCGTACACTGATTTAGAGCGCATTTCGCGTCAATGGTCTGTCCCCCTTAATCCTGATCCAGAACAACCAGCGTCCCGACGGCCCGCGGCGTTGCCCCGCCCCTCCCCCCCACGAGCCACACGCCGCGGACGCAACGGAAGCAAGTATAATCGACTTAATCTCTTTGAGGTTTGCTACAGGTTTTGGGGGCAGAACAGTTCCCGGTTGCTCAAGATTTCGTTGACTGTGCGACGGGTGGCTTCCATCGAGCGCCACACTCCGGACATACCAAGAACTCAGCAACGCTTCCACCGGTAAATGCGTATCCGCAGCCAGGACACAGGCCGCATGACAAAAAGATGCGATCCCAGTTTGCGGCGTATGCAACCTCATTGCGTTGGTTGATGCGAAAGAGGTTGTAAAGAAAGTAGTTGCAGACGCCAACTCCGATGGCTACGGCAAGCACTCTTCCAACTATTATACCAAAACCTGACCGAGCCATGATGGACGCCGTAGTACCTATGAAAATAGCAGGCAAACTTAGGGTCAAAAATAGGTTTAAGCCCCTCCCATCTCTCGATATTTTGAAGCGATCCGCGCTCCAAACCAGCTTCCCAAGCTCGGACCAAGGCTTGAACCGATTCATCAGCAGCTCAACCATATGCGGGGCTGACAGTCGACGGCCTGCGTGATCAAGCCCATAAGTCTCGGCACGAGTCAGAGTTTCCATTAACGCGATACTCCGTCCAGCTGTTCACAGCATTCGATTAGTTATGCGCCAACCAGGAGGTTTAATCCGCTTCAGTTGGTACTCATGATCGGGGCAAGCATCCTGCGACACTCCACAGAAATAAGTTGCGCTCTCTGCCGGCAAGATTTTACCCGAGGGTCGCCTACCGGATAGCAACTGCCACAAGTTATAATGTTACTCCAATAGTCTGCGGAACAGTCTGTCGACCCGGTACCAGGGCCACTTCGAGAGCCGCCGCCGCCAGCAAGCAAGCATAACACTTGGGTATCGGGACCGTCGGCGATGTGATCTTACAGCGGAGGCAGCTTACTTTTTTGACCTGGCCAAATAATAGGCGATAGTCTGGGCCAGGCAGCGATAATCAATTACATTGAACTCTATCCCTCGCTTATGCGAAACTGTTGTCTGTGTGGGGGTTGTAGTTCATTCTGCACGGCGATTGCAGCTAACGTAAGCGAGACCGGTATCGCGGACATGCCAACGAGCCAAACGACCGCACCAAGTGCCTCAATGAGGTGTTTACCCTCGGCCATAGATGAGAAGCCGGGGAGAAGATCGACGATAAACATCGCTATGAACCAAAGAGCAACGAACTTGCACGCCAACGAGAGGTACTCGCGACTAACGATGCGAGTTCCGTTCCGATACCGGCTGCTTCGGGTCAATCTCCAGATACTGGCGCAAAGCACGGCGGTGGACCAGAGTGTAATGCCTACCGCGGCTTTTGCCAGAATCCCGATTGGTCTGGCAATGGTCCATGACTGCATGACGTCCAAACTCACAAAATATAAAATGGATAAGACAACGGTTGATAAACCAGCCATACGAAGGCACTTTGCGCCATTCATATTCCGGAAACTGCGGAGATTTGCTAACCACGTGACAACAACCAAACATGTTAGGATCGCGACTACGCTTGTCATAACAGATAGAGTGACCAAAGCACTGTGTATACTCGCATTCGCAGAGATGAACATTGTGACCGCAACGATGATCAACACCGTCACCAGCCCAAACGTCGGCACCCATGAACCGACTGCCAACGACCAGAAAAGCCAGATAATCAGACGGGGCTTACCAACAATCTGATAACGTAATAACTTTTGATCGCACTCTTCTAAGCGTGCTTCTCCACACTCCGTACAGAGTGGGCCCGAGCCTTTATAACCGCAGAGCGGACAGATGTCAACGGGCATAGAACCTTTCAATGCTAGAAACCAGCAATAGGAAGCAGCGTATCGATCGGCTTCCAATCGCGGTTCGGAAATGGGAACCATCCGGGCGGACATGTACCGCCCGGCACCGGTTTAGCGTTCCTCTCCCTGCACCCTGCACCACATGCTTGATAGTTAAGGTCGGCCGCGATTACCACGCCCAAGAACACTGCATTACATATATTGGTCTGAATACCTTTAAGCGTATCACAAACGAACTCCCATGACGCACAGTAAGGGGTTGGCAATGGCGTTCCGGCTGGCGACAAACAGGTGCCCATACACCCGCTGTATACCAAATTCGCTGCAGCCAAACACAGGTTTCTAATGCCTGTCGCCGTTGCTCGCTCATCCGCATCGGCTGCGGAACACGCTGCCCGGCAGACCGCGTAGCCGATAAGGTTAACACACCATGTAAACGGAACAGGCGTGACGACGACACCGCCCGACGTGAGAGTATCAAGCGAACTACTTTGACCGATAGACATCGATATGCCAAAATCGGATTTGCATCCGCCGAGCGATTCCGCACATGAACCACTCGCATCACCATGTACTATCGGGTTGCCCCGCACATATTGATATAACCCCATCCCATCCACATACCCAATCGGATCCCGCCGCGTCCATCTTCCCAACTCTGGATCATAAGCACGGTGGCGCACGTGGTACAACCCTGCCATCGCTCCGGCATAGTTACGTTCTCCGAAGGTGCTTACATCTCCCCCGTTATTTACGCTTGCATCACGCACGTAACCTGCGTACCCGAACCTAATCGAAGTTGTCTGGCATGCGCCGGGCTGGGTTTCGTAGTATTCC
>Ga0105044_10003615_pt1 | contig 21240 bp, 19 predicted proteins | sample MAT01_FD_78092 | JGI IMG/M metagenome (GOLD analysis project Ga0105044, IMG submission 78092) | Freshwater microbial communities from Lake Fryxell liftoff mats and glacier meltwater in Antarctica - MAT-01 | ecosystem: Environmental > Aquatic > Freshwater > Ice > Liftoff microbial mat | place...
CCACAGACTAATTTTCCAGAACTGACTCGAATACTTCTATCCTGGTAATCAGGATTTCCCTCGAAACATTCTCCAAAAATCAATACTGAGGCGATATTTTTTTTCCTGCAGTACAAAACCACGTTTAATAACCGATTCTTCAATCTCTGCCATATGCAAAGCACCCCAAGGGACAACAATAGTTTCATAGTTTGCCATGGCCTTATCAAGATGGTTTATCAGAACTTTACTCCTTTTATGGAGAATGTCGTCCATAATGATCTTGTTCATTTCAGGTGTCAGTTCCACTTCAGCCCATTTATTCAGTGCAATAAATGTGTCCGCCAGCGATGTACCTTCATTGATATACCTTCCAACCGTATTCAAAAATAGTATCGTCTCCTTGCCAAAATCGCTGATATCAATATCAGCTCTCAGTATGTCTGCGCCTGCAGAATCTTTAGTGTCAGCCTCTTCGTCAGCAGCTTCGACCAGCCTGCCCTTTAAACGCATTTTTTCCTGAGAGGACAAGCCAAGAAAACCGGCCATTTTACTGTAACCAAACTTATTTTTCAGCAATTGCTTATCATCTGTAACGCCTTCAGCCAAAATTATCGTCTTTCCAGCAAAAATTGAACCGGCAAGGTCATCATAGAATTTTTTATCCCCCACATGAATCATGCTCGTCAGCCGAATAGTTTTAAGACCCTTTTTATATATGCGTTCTGACATATAAAGCCCACCAGGTGCAATTCTGATAAAACCGGAGGTAGCCTTATCAGCATAGGCATTTGCGGAAGCCAGGGTAAGCAGTACAAATACTACAGGAACAATTACAAGGCTTATGGCAGCATACTTTAATGTATGCCTGAGATTAAAAAACTTGGAGCCAAAGACCGATACGGGTAATAGCAACCCTTCACCGCCACATCTCCGAGCGTATTCTATTGGCAGAAGACATAGCAGCAATTGGACAAAAGAACAGGCTGTGCCATAAATATGACTATCAGCCAGGGAAGGAATTATCCAGGTAACCAGCAAGCTCCAGACAATAAAGAAGAGCAACGGCAGCAAAACACGTTTGGGCAACCTGACGTCCATAACCAGAGCAAGATATACGGGCAAAGACATAAAAACCACCGTATTTGCAAACATTTCCCTTACACCGGAAAGATTGGATGTACCTGCCACAAGCATCAGCAACTCATCGACAACAGAAATCAGACCATCAGCAGCAAATAAAATCAAAAACATGTTGATAAAAAATCGCATTAATTCTGTCCATTTGTGACTCAAATATTGTTTAACTTGTAATACTTGCATCGCCGTTGTTAATTGTCAAGTCATCTCGAACAGCCGAACAGCCCTATTAGGCCTTGAATTATATCTTTTAAATACTTTTACTGGACGGTCACAAAACTAATATATATATTGCCTAACAAGAGAGGAAAAAATTATGGATTTAAAACCGATCAAAACTAAAAAAATCTATGAAGAGATTGTAGAGCAGATCAAACAATTGATGGCTGACGGCAATCTGAAGCCTGGCGACAAGCTCCTCTCTGAGCGTGAATTGGCCGAGCGTCTGCAGGTAAGCAGAGCATCTGTGCGTGAAGCAATCAGATCTCTGGAAATGATGGCTTTCGTTGACATCAGACCGGGTGACGGGACATTTGTAAAAAGTACAAATACTGATGACATAATTCTACCCTTGGCAATGTTTTTGGCCGTTGAAAAGAGCTCTCTACTTGATATGCTGGAAATCCGTAGAATTTTCGAGACAGCAACAGCAGGCATGGCTGCCGAGCGGGCGTCCGAAGACGAGATTGATCAGATCCGCACCGCCTATGAGAACATGAAGGAGAGCATTAATGTTCATGACTCGGAAAAAGGTGAAGAATATGACACTCTCTTTCATTACTCAATTGCCGAAGCGACACACAACAACCTGCTGATCAGACTTTTCAGAACCATTTCTGAAGATTTCTCCCGCTCCATCTCTGCAGCAAGAAGACAGCTCTTCCTCGACGAACACAACCCACAGATTATCCTTGACCAGCATTGCAGGATTTATGAAGCCATTAAAAATCATAATTCTCAATTAGCCTCCAGCTCAATGCTGGAACACCTCACCTATGCAGAAAAAGAACTGAACAAGAAAATGGTGAAAAAAACGGCTATTTACACCTGACACTCATTTAAACCCCGCCCACCACTTGCCGTCCTGAAAAACCGATATATATTTTATTAACTGTTGAAATATTTGTTTGACATTTTTTTTAATAGATGAAAATATAGGTTAAGTGGTCTGACCACTAGACAGGCAAGGTGGTCGAATATAAAAACCGATTATCGGTAACATAATCAACAGCGGAGGTTGAGAAAATGATTGATAGTTCAATCGTAACAAAGCTTGTAGAAATCGTAGGGAAAGACAACGTGCTCACAAACAAGGTAGATCTCGTTTCGTACAGTTATGATGCGACTGCGGATGTTCCTACACAGATGCCTGACGTGGTTGTAATGCCAACCACCACAGAAATGGTGCAGCAGATTGTCAACATTGCCCGAACTAACAAGCTGGCTATTTATCCTCGCGGAGCCGGAACCAATCTGAGTGGCGGTACAATTCCTCTCAAAAAAGGCATCGTTCTCTCCTTCCAGAGAATGAACAAAATCCTCGAAGTAGACGCTGCAAACCTCACCGCTGTAGTTCAGCCAGGCGTTATTATTGCTGCTCTTAACACCGCAGTTGCCGCTCACGGCCTGATCTACCCTCCAGACCCTGGCACAGTTGCAACCGCCACTATGGGCGGTTCAGTAGCCGAAAACTCAGGCGGACTGCGCGGACTTAAATACGGCGTAACCAAACACTATGTCATGGGCATGGAAGTTGTTCTTGCCAATGGCGAGAAAGTCCGTTTCGGTGGCAAAACCGTCAAGAACGTAACCGCCTATGACTTCTCCAACCTGTTTGTCGGTTCCGAAGGCACACTTGGCGTCGTCACAGAAATCACCTGCAAACTCATCCCTGCTCCTAAATTCCGTCGCACCATGATGGGTATTTTCAATAAGATTGAAGATGCCGGCAACGCTGTTTCAGGCATCATTGCTGCCCAGGTTATCCCGGCTACAATGGAAATCATGGACAACATGACTATCCGTACAGTTGAGGCTTTTGCAAACATCGGCCTTCCGGTTGAAGCCAAAGCATTGCTGCTGATCGAAGTTGACGGCATGACTGAAGACGTTGTCGCTCAGGAAGCTGCCGCAGTAGTAGACGTTCTCAAGAAAAACAACTGCGAATTCAAGGTTGCCAATTCCGATGCAGAAAGAGAGCAGCTCTGGACAGCACGCCGCAATTCTCTGCCTGCGCTGGCCGGCCTCAATAACACCTGTATCGTTGAGGATGCAACTGTACCACGCAGCCGAATCACCGAAATGCTGATCGCAGTAGAAAACATCGCAAAAAAACACAATGTTACTATTGGTACATTTGGACACGCCGGCGACGGTAACCTGCACCCGACCATTCTTTTTAATAAATATGACAAGGAGGAGGAAGCACGCGTTCACAAAGCTGTTGACGAGATCTTTGCTGCAGCGCTCGGCTTTGGTGGCACTCTTTCCGGCGAGCATGGAATCGGCATTGCAAAGATGAAGTATCTTGTTGACGAACTGGGAACAAGTGGCCTTGCACTGATGAAAACGATAAAAGAGTCTCTTGATCCAGATTACATTTTTAACCCAGGCAAGCTCGTCCCTATGCGTGAGGTATAACAATGTCTAAAGAAACTACTAAAAGACCAACCAAAACCTACCACGACGACCTTGCACTTGTAAGGGAAGAGCTGGATAAATGTATGAAATGCGGTAACTGCATGGCCGTCTGTCCGGTTTACGGCACAGACAAGGACGAAACCGCAGTTACAAGATCCAAAATTGCTGTAGCAGATGCAGTTCTGAAAGGTCAGCTTGAGTTGGAAGATCCTGAAGTTTACAACATGGTTTTCAACTGCCTGGTTTGTAAATCATGTATGACCAACTGCCCGACCAAGGTAAACTTTGATAAGATCATTCTGGCACTAAGAGCAGCTCTGGTCCGTAAAAACGGCCTGTTCTGGCTGAAGAAGATGATCTTCTCTACCTTGAAGTCTCCGAAACTGTTTGATGCAAGTATGAGATTTGGTGCAGCAATGCAGAATATCGCTTTCAAGAGCGATAAATCTTTGAAAGCAATTTCCCCACGTTCACCTTTTGCTTATGTGGGCGGCAGTATGGGCTTTGACGAAGGTCGTGTCATGCCAGAGCTGAACGTTTCTACTCTGCGCGACAGAACCGGCAGCGTTGTCAAGGTTAACAACCCAACGATGAAGGTTGCTTTCTTCACCGGCGACTCACTCAATTATTTCTATCCTGATACAGGCATGGATCTGGTTGAAGTTCTGACTGCAAACAACATTGAAGTACATATTCCTAAAGATCAGAACTGCTGTGGTGTTCCGGTTCTTGTTCACGGTGATATTGACACTGTTCGTAAACTTGCCAAGAACAACCTGGATGCCTTTGACAAGACCGGCTGCGAATACCTGATCACCGGTTGCGGTTCTTGCGGTGGTGCCTGGCAGCATGACTACGTGGACATTATGGCTGCCGATCCTGTCTACGGCCCTAAAGCCGAGTACTGGGCAAAAAGAACCTATGATATTTCGACGTTCCTGACCAAGGTAATTAAATACCGTATTCCGACAGGCAAGGTTGATTCAGTGGTGACATACCACGACTCCTGCCACCTCAAGAAGTCGATGAAAGTATCTGCTGAGCCACGTGACATTCTGAAGAGCATCCCAGGTGTTACATTCAAGGAAATGGCTGGCGCTGATACATGTTGTGGAAGTGGCGGATCATACGTTGTATCCCACTACGACACATCTTCAACGATCGGCAAGAAAAAGGCAGAAAACATCAATGATACCGGAGCTGGCGTTGTTTCAACCGGTTGCCCGGCCTGCATGATGCAGATTCTTGACAATGTAAAGCGCTTTGGCAAGAAACAGGAAACAACACACTACATCTCTATTCTGGCTGAATCCTACAGAAAAGAGAAAGCAGGAAAATAGTTTATATATTTAATTTTTAATATACGCCTCTGATCTTTTAGGTCAGGGGCGTTTTTTTGTTTTACAACATTATCAAATCACCTCAAAACGCAGAAAGGCCGGGAGAATCTCCCGGCCTTTCTGCGTTTACATATTTAAAGGAAAACTAGCTTTTATTGGCGCGTTTACGCTTGGTAGGATCAAGCTCTTTCTTGCGCAGACGAACTGACAGCGGGGTTACTTCAACAAGCTCGTCATCATCAATGAATTCAAGTGCCTGCTCCAGGGTCAGAAGACGCGGGGGAGTCAGTTTAATCGCATCATCGGTACCGGAAGCACGTACGTTGGTCAGCTTCTTTCCCTTACATGGATTAACGTCCAAATCGTTATCTTTATTGTGCTGACCAATGATCATGCCACCATATACTTCGGTTGCAGCACCAACAAACAGTGAACCGCGCGGCTGAAGGGCATCAAGTGAATAGGCGGTTGTCTCACCATGCTCCATGGCCATCAGAACGCCGTTCTTACGGCCCGGAATTTCGCCTTTGTATGGTGCATACTCATGGAAAGTATGGGTCATTACGGCAGTACCACGTGTATCTGTCAACACATCGCCGCGCAGACCAATCAGACCGCGAGCCGGGATGACAAATTCCATACGAACCATCTCACCCATTGGAGCCATGGCAACCATTTCACCTTTGCGCGGCCCCATTTTCTCGATAATTGCGCCCTGGAATTCAGAGGCCACATCAACCACCAGGTATTCCATCGGTTCGGTTTTAACACCATCTACAACTCGAATTATAACTTCCGGCTTGGAAACAGCCAATTCAAATCCTTCACGACGCATATTCTCGATCAAAATCGAAAGATGCAGTTCGCCACGACCAGAGATTCTGAAAGTATCAGGACTGTCCGTATCTTCTACACGCAGCGAAACGTTTGTACGAAGCTCTTTAGTCAGACGCTCGCGAATGTTACGTGAAGTAACCCATTTGCCTTCACGACCGGCAAAAGGTGAAGTATTAACGATAAAGTTCATGGAAAGTGTCGGTTCATCAATGGACACATAAGGTACTGCAACCGGGTGTTCAGCAGAAGCCAGGGTTTCACCGATGCTGACATCTTCAAAACCAGCCACAGTAACAATGTCACCAGTTCCCGCTTCTTCGATATCAACCTGTTTGAGTCCTTCGTAACCGAGCAGCTTTGTGATGCGGCCACGGGTGATTGTTCCGTCTCTCTTGATCATAGCCACGGTCTCGCCAGCTTTTACACTACCGTGAAAAATACGACCGGTTGCAATACGACCGATATAGTCATTGTAATCGATGTTGGCAATCAGCATCTGGAAAGGGGCATTGGCATCGCCCTTTGGTGGACGAACATTTGATTCAACTACAGCAAAAAGAGGCTCCATGCTGTTTGATTCGATGGAAATGTCAAGCTTTGCGTAACCCAGTTTAGCACTGGTGTAGACGACCGGGAAGTCTAGCTGATCATCCGTTGCGTTCAATTCGCAGAAGAGGTCAAAAACCATATTCAGGACTTCGTCCGGACGTGAACCTGGACGGTCAATCTTGTTAATGACAACAATCGGCTTAAGGCCGAGATCAAGTGATTTTTTCAAAACAAAACGGGTCTGCGGCATCGGTCCGTCAAGGGCATCAACCAGCAGCAGAACAGAGTCAACCATCTTCAGTACGCGCTCTACTTCGCCGCCAAAATCGGCATGGCCCGGTGTATCAACAATATTAATTTTGTATTGACCATGGTGAATGGAAAGACTCTTGGCCAGAATCGTGATTCCGCGTTCCTTTTCCAGGTCGTTGCTGTCCATCACGCGCTCGGTAATGGCTTCATTGTCGCGAAAAACACCTGCGTGGCGCAACATTGCATCGACAAGAGTAGTCTTACCGTGGTCTACGTGGGCGATAATGGCGATATTACGAATTCTTTCCTGCATGGTTTAAAGCTCCTCAATTCTCTCTTTTTTCAAAATAAAAGGACGGGCTTTACAGCCCGTCCGTAAGTTAATGCATTATGGCAGTTTTTTATACAGCTGGCAAGTTAATATCGCGTTACAATTGAATACTATAACAGATTTAATATAACCAAACCACTATTTATTGGCAACTTTCTTCTTTTTAATTACAGCTAGTTGTGCCGCTGATTTTTCTGCTGCTGCTTTTTCAGTTACAATCCTCTGTGTCTCTGCGATAATACAGTCCCTACCTGCCTATCTAAACTTGACACAAACAGCCAGCAGCAATAAAGTTATTCCAATTTTAAATCAAAGATGAAACCAAGCCGGCAAGGATTGAGGCGACGAGGCGTACAGATAGTACGTTGTGGAGTCGAAGACGAGCCAACGAAGGTAGCGCTTTGATTTGGAATTGGTATTATACTATCAGCACTTTGAGCCAAATCAGCCTAAACGGAGCCCCTCATGACCACTAATGACAAGACACTGACCTGCGGTGACTGTGCAACCATCAATTGCAGCACCCGCTCATCAACCTTCCCGGCTTTCTGCCTGACAGAAGCCGAAGACAAAGAACAGATCGAAGAGGTCAAACGACTCTATCTGGAAGATCCTTTGCTTTCCAGGCTGACAACTGTGGCGGCAGAGATCGAATCAAGTCACTACTGCAAGCTGACACGTGTAGAAGAGACTATTGCATTTGCCCAAGGTATCGGCGCAAAAAAGATCGGCATTGCTACCTGTGTAGGATTAATCAACGAGGCCAAAGCATTTAAGAAAATTCTGGATGCCCAGGGAATGGAGAACTTTACTGTTGCCTGTAAGGTTGGTGCGATTGACAAAACAGAGATCGGTATTCCCGAAGGGCATAAGATTAAGCAGGGAAAACATGAATCGGCCTGCAATCCTGTTTTACAGGCAAAAATTTTGGCAAGGGAGAAAACAGATTTCAACGTAATTATCGGTCTATGTGTTGGACATGACTCCATGTTTATTAAATATTCAGAAGCACCCACCACTTGCCTGGTGGCTAAGGATCGGGTTCTGGCCCACAATCCTGCCGGAGCACTTTACTGCAGCAACTCTTACTACAAACGCCTGACGAACAAACTTGAATTCTGATTTGCCTGACAACAAACAAAAAGCCCCATCGCACTAATACGATGGGGCCGTTTACCTATCCAAAGATCATTCCGGATTATACCGAAGGTAAGACCAGCAGGATCAAACCGGTCGGGTTGTTAATTTCATGGGCAACCCCGGAGACGAGCACCCCCAAGGCGGCCATCTTGTCGGCCTGCACAAGCTGTTTCAACATTGTGCACCAACGGGATCAGGTTAGTCAGCTTGAGCTCGCGAATAATTGCAGGGCACATCAAGTGGAATGACAAAAGGTGGATTTTGGCAGTGCTGTATTTCGCTTTGACAGCCTCATTATTTGACTGCATAATGATTTCACAAATTGTCAGCATAATTTCAGGGTGGCTACATGAAACGGATTATTATTGATACCAACTTTTACGCGGCATTCAAGAGAAGCGAAGCTATAGCAGTTAACCTGCTAAAAAGTGTCGAATACATTGGAGTCAACACCGTCATCCTTGGCGAACTGCTGGCCGGGTTCCGTTGCGGCAACAGGGAAAAGCAAAACCGGTTTGAACTGGATCAATTTATCGACTCTGCCAGGGTTGCCAGGGTTGCCACGATTGCCATGGATGACGAGACTGCCGAATTCTATGCACAGGTATTTTCAGAGTTGCGCCAAATAGGAAGGCCCATTCCGTCAAACGACCTCTGGCTAGCCGCTTCCGCACTGCAGCATGGGTCTCCGTAAGGGGCTTACCCAGAAACAGCTGGCCGAACTTACCGGAATTTCCCAGCGTCACATCAGCGAGCTGGAAACCGGCAAGCGCCCACTTGGTAAAGAACGCGCCAAAAGACTTGCCGAAGTCCTGCACTGCGACTATCGGCGATTGTTGTAAACAGGGACAAATTGCTCCCGACAAATCGAGCTTGTGAGAATAGCACAAGGTAGCAGTCCCTCGGCACCGCAATGACAAGCTGTCGGGGGATTTTCATATTTCATGACATGGGGCTTTTGTTTTTTGTACATCATTGTGCCGCTTTATATCGGAACTTCGCATTTGAATTGTTATAGCGATGCACAACCCTTTCCCGCAACAACCTGCTCATAACCAACATTTCACATTTTTCTGGTATTTCAGCACTCACCGTTCAGGGGTGCTGAATAAACTCCTTTGCCAGCTATTTCATCACACCATTCTCGCAAACATCTTTTCAAGATAACTGATCTGCTTCTCTTGACCCATGAACAGCAGATTCCGATCTTCCAGCTCCTGATGCACCAGGATTAAGGTGAAAAACGTCTTCTCCCACATGAAGAAGATTTTAGCGGGAGATTTGTTCTATTTAGATTTTTGTTTTTTAATCCGTTGCCTTGTAGCCCTAACAAGGCTACAATGTAGCTACACAATCAGGGGGTTACTATCATGACTGAAAGCGTTATCCGTTCCCGTATTAACTCCGACATCAAGCTAGAGGCGCAGGCGCTGCTTGACAAATTAGGTCTTTCCATGAGCGAAGCCATTCGTCTTTTTTTACACCAGGTAGTTATTGAAAAAGGATTGCCCTTTCAGATCAAATTACCCGTTGATGTTGACCAGAAACATGATGAATGGTTTCGCAATCAAGTACAGCAAGCTGTTATAGCTGCCGACGATCCAACCACAGAGTTTGTTGCCCATGAAACTGTCCGTTCTCGTTGGGCTGATAAGAAGAAAGCTCTGCAAGCTATTGCGGCAAAGAAAATCCGGTCTTGATTATCGAGTGGTTGCCAATCGCCGAACATAATTTTGGTGCGATTGTTGATTTTATTGCTGAATACAATCCGCTGGCCGCAATTGAACAAGGTGACGAAATCGAAACCCAGATTTCCGGTTTACTTGTGCATCGCCAGAGAGGGCGAAAAGGTCGCGTCAAGGGGACCAGAGAACTTGTTATTGTCCGCACTCCTTACATCGCCGCCTACCGCATCAAATCTACTAAAATCCAGATATTGAGAATCCTTCATGGCTTGATCTAGGCATTCAGACCGATGGTGAATGGTTTGCAGTCATGCGTTGCTCGCATATCCTGATATCCCCCGCACAGCCGCTCCAGTTTCCCACTCTTCGAAGCATAACCAATGACAATCTCATCGCTCCCCAAGGATGTTTTGGTGCCGCCAGGAAGGGTAATAACGCCCGCCTTGCCATGTATCAGGCCAAAGCAGTCGTTCGGCAGCACTTTCACTTGAAGCTTGCCCGTGTGGATAAACTGAGCGAGTCGCCCGAAACGGCCCTTGGCGTTCTCGCCCAGATTTTCCGGTTCGGTAGCGCACCATTCCAGCCGCATAGCGGTCTGGGCGGTAATTACATCTTGTGGGTCAAGGTCTGAGTTGCAAATGATACGGACTTGGCCGGAAACGCTTTCCAGCGCTTCGCCGGCCACTTCGAGAATGGATGAAGAAAAGTATCCGGCAATGCGGTCATAGCTGAGTGCACCGGTCAGGCGTGGAGTGAGAAAAGTGGAGTCGAGCCGTTGTAGACGTGATGAGAAGCGATTTATCGGCACGAATTCCCCTTTTGGTGATGGTTGTAAATGTTTCCAGAATGAATCGGCTTTCCAGTCGCGGGGAAAGCCCATGCGGGCAGGGTCAACTGTTGGATGTTTGTCGAACAATTCCGCTATGCGTTCTTCCCACTTTGAACCATCGGCAACCACATGCATGAGCGTCGCCAGCATAACGGCCTGGGTGAAGAAAGTCCCGCTGTTTCGCATGAGATGTTCCAACGGGCGAACCGTTCTGGGTGGAATACTGAAAATCCGGTTCCAGAGGCGGGAATGATGGGCGCAGAGATTGCGGTTATACGAAAGTGAATGCAGCCACGACCGGATAATTACATGGTGGTACCCAAAGGCAGCGGCAATATCCTTCTGCCGGTCGGTGCTTTTGAGGTTTGCATAGATGTTAGAAATAGAGCCGAAGGAAAGAACCTCGACCACCATCCAGCTTGGTGGCAGGTCAGGATGGCAATAGTTGTTGTAATAATGGCTGATAAACGGTTCCCGGCCCAAATCTGCCCTGCCGGATGTCGTTGTGGATGGGTGCCGGGTTTCCCGCCGTATCTTGTCCATCAGGTCGTTGTGGTTGAATCGGGTGGTTTCAAAGCGGGCAGCATCCATGAACCAATGTGGCCCGTAATGGAAACACATGGTGTTGGAAAGAACCGTGCGGAATGCTACTTCAATCCGTTCAATGGCATCCATAACCAGCAGGCGCAGTTCCCGGTCAAAGATATACACATCAAGAATATCCTTGAAGGTGACACAGCTACGGAATGAATGTGATGGAGCACCGGGGGTGGTATTCAGAAAGATCAGGAAATAACCGGGAAGCCGGTAATAACCGATAACACTGAGATAGTAGAGAGCCTTGTCACGGTCAGGGATTGTCAACCCACGCCTGGTAAGCAGGGATATCTGGTCGTCGAGGGAGAGAGCCGGTTTGCAGTAGTATTGTGGAACTGTGGACATAAAAATACCCGCCGGGGTGCGCATCGTTGAGAGGCGTGGCGGGCGTGTTAAATAAAACATCCCGCATTACCTCATTAAAATCAAGAAAATTCCCTGCAGGGGAATATATACATTCCCGCAAGGCAAAGGAACTATACACCGTCGTTCTCCACCGTACCGGCAAGGATACCGATGACTGGAGCGAGTCATGAAAAAGATTTTTAGCAGTAAGGAAATTGGTTGGAAATTACGAAAACTGCGGCTTCAGGCTGGCTGGACGCAGGAGCGTCTTTCGGAGCAGATTGGGGTTAGTGTTCAGCAGATACAAAATTATGAGAGCGGCGCAAACAAGATGAACACTGACCGCTTGCAGCAGCTTGCTAATGCGCTCGATGTGCCGGTTCAATCCCTCTTTACCGATAGTGACGAGACTCTGCCGATGGCTGTGGAAGAAAAGTTGCTGATTGATTCCTATCGGGCTATTCCTAATAAAGAGGTTCAGGCCAGCATCCTCAAAATAACAGCAAACGCTTCAAAACAAAGCGAATAATTAACTGCTTGATAAACACAAAACGCCCCGCCAGGATGATCCCGGCGGGGCGTTTTGTGTTTGCAACTCAGAAAGAAATCAGTCCCTAACCTGGCCATCACCATAAACAATGAACTTGGTCGTGGTTAAATCTTCCAGTCCCATGGGACCAAATGAATGCAGTTTGGTGGTGGAGATACCGATTTCCGCACCCAGTCCCAACTGACCCCCGTCATTAAAACGGGTGGCGGCATTAACCAGCACGCAGGAAGAATTTACTTCACGAATGAAACGTTGTGAGTTGCTGTAGTCTGCAGTGATAATTACTTCACTGTGCAATGAACTGTACTTGTTGATATGATCAATTGCCGCATCCAGATCATCCATCACTGCACAGGCCAGGATCAGTTCCAGGTATTCAGCAGCCCAATCCTCTACCGTCGCCACCTTGGCAACAGGTGCATACTTTCTGAATTGCTCATCACCACGCAGTTCAACGCCAAGACCTGATAGCGTTGCTGCAATACGTGGAATAAACTCAGCCGCCACATCCTTGTGAATCAACAAAGTCTCCAACGCATTGCAGACACCGGGACGCTGGGTTTTACTATTTACAATTATCCGCTCAGCCATGTCGAAGTCTGCCGACTTATCCACAAAGGCGTGACAAACGCCCTTGTAATGTTTGATCACCGGAATGCGTGAATTTTCAACTACAAAACGGATCAGGCTTTCCCCGCCACGCGGAATTATCAGGTCAATGGATTCTTCCTGCTTGAGCATTTCCAATACCCCTTCACGTTCAGTGAAAGGAATCAGTGAAAGCGCTGCAGCCGGAATCCCCATTCCTGTCATAACACCTTGCAAAATTGTGGCAATAGAACGGTTTGAGTTAATCGCCTCAGAACCTCCACGCAATACAACACAGTTGCCGGCCTTGAGACAGAGTGCGGCAGCATCGGCTGTAACATTGGGACGCGACTCGTAAATAATGCCGATAACACCTAGTGGAATACGCATTTTACCCACCAACAACTCATTGGGACGCTTCCACATTTTTGTAACTTCACCGACCGGATCAGGCAGCGCCGCAACCTCACGCAAGGCATCGGCAACACCAATGATACGCTTCGTATCCAGCATCAATCGATCCAGCATGGCATCGGAAAGACCTTTCTGACGACCTGTTTCCAGGTCTTTGGCATTTTCCGCTATAAGATGCGCAGACTGTTTTTCCAGTGCATCGGCCATGGCCAGCAACATTTTGTTTTTAATTGCCGTACCCAGACGCGACATGACAAAAGAAGCCTGACGGGCATCCCGGGAAATTTTTATCACCTGTTCGGCAATATTCATTGAGTCCTCCGTAAAACAATTCTATAATTAGAATTTACAATTGGTATCGCATATTTTGTAAGTTTAAGATAAATTGTCAGCTTCTTCAAGCAGAATGACTTAAATGGCAGCTCCCAGTCAATGGCTAGCACCCAAGAATACTTAAAAGACTTGCCAAGTATCATTGACTATGTAAAATTTTCAGGACAAGCTAAACACCCAAATGGAGGATACAATCTAATGAATCATTTAAATAACAAAAGCGGCTTTACCCTGATAGAAATCATGGTAGTAATTGTGATTCTGGCTATGCTGGCTGCCTTTGTCGGCCCCAAACTGATGGGGCGCAGTGATGACGCCAAGATTCAAACTACCAAAACCCAGATTCGCGGTATTGAAACAGCCCTTAAACTTTACAAACTGGATAACGGCACATTCCCAAGCACAGAACAGGGGTTGAATGCACTGGTTACTAAACCTACAGTTGGATTAATTCCCAAGAATTACAAAGACAGTGGCTACCTGGAAAGCAAAAGCGTGCCGAAAGATGCCTGGAGCAACGACTATCTGTATGTTTCACCGGGTGAGCATGGCGACTACGACCTCTACTCCTTCGGCGCAGATGGTGTAAAGGGTGGAGAAAAAAACAATGCCGAGATAAACAACTGGGAACTGGAGAAAAAATAGGTAGAGATTAAGGTTTAGGTTTGATTACAAACTAAACCTGAGCCTGTGAGCAAAGCGAACTAAAACCTGAACCTGTAGTAAAACGAACTCTATTAGGAGGCAAAAATGGCACAAAAGTATGTATATTTCTTTGGCAATGGCCAGGCAGATGGCCGGGCCGAAATGAAAAGTTTATTAGGCGGAAAAGGGGCAAATCTGGCTGAAATGACCAGCATCGGCCTGCCAGTACCTCCGGGCTTTACAATTTCCACCGAAGTTTGTACCGAGTTTTATAAAAATGACCGCAACTACCCACCTTCTCTGGCTGCTGAAGTTGCTGCCAACCTGCAGGGAGTTGAAGAGCTGATGGGCAAGAAATTCGGCGATCCGTCCAATCCTCTGCTGGTTTCAATCCGCTCAGGTGCCCGCGCATCCATGCCTGGCATGATGGACACGGTGCTCAATCTGGGAATGAATGACAACACCCTGCAAGGCATCATTGCCCAGAGCGGTGACGAGCGCTTTGCCTATGACGCTTACCGCCGTTTTGTACAGATGTATGCAGATGTTGTTATGGGTCTTGAAAAGGATATCCTGGATCACCTGCTGGAGCAGAAGAAGGAAGAGTGTGGCGTTCACCTGGATACGGACCTTACGGCAGCAGACTGGAAAGACCTTGTTGCCAAATTTAAGGAGACTATCCATAGTGAGTTGGGACAAACCTTCCCGGAAGACCCGCAAGAACAGCTTTGGGGAGCAATCGGTGCTGTCTTCGGGTCCTGGATGAACCAGCGCGCCATCACCTATCGCAAATTAAACAACATCCCTGCAGACTGGGGTACAGCTGTAAACGTACAGTCCATGGTTTTCGGCAACATGGGTGCCACCTGCGCCACAGGTGTTGCCTTCACAAGAGACCCTTCCACCGGTGAGAACTACTTTTATGGTGAGTTTCTGGTCAATGCCCAGGGAGAGGACGTTGTGGCCGGTATCCGCACACCGCAACCGATCAACCGCGTAAAAGACAAGGACGGTGCGCTTCCATCCCTGGAAGAGGTTATGCCTGAATGCTACAACCAACTGGTACAGGTCCGCAACACCCTGGAAAACCACTATAAGGAAATGCAGGACATAGAGTTTACCATTGAAAACAACGTCCTGTACATGCTGCAGACCCGTACCGGAAAGCGTACTGCACCGGCTGCCATCAAAATTGCCGTTGACATGGTTGCAGAAGGTTTGATCAACAAGAAGACCGCTGTACTGCGCGTTGCACCTTCACAGCTGGACCAACTGCTGCACCCTTCGCTGGACCCAAAGGCTAAAAAGGAAATCATTGCCAAAGGTTTACCAGCCTCACCAGGTGCCGTATCCGGTGAAGTTATTTTTTCCGCCGATGAGGCCGAGATTGAAGCTAAGCGCGGGCGCAAAGTTATTCTGGTCCGCATTGAAACATCACCGGAAGATATTCACGGCATGCACGCCGCCCAGGGAATCCTGACCGCTCGTGGCGGCATGACCTCCCATGCAGCTGTTGTTGCCAGGGGCATGGGAAAATGCTGTGTGGCTGGATGTGGAGAAATCAAAGTCGACTATACAACTAAATCCTTTACCACCCATACCGGCCTGGTAATCAAAAAAGGTGACATGATCACACTGGACGGCACACTTGGCCAGGTCATGCTCGGCGTCGTGCCAACTGTCTCCGCCGAGCTGACTGGCGACTTCGGCACTCTAATGGGATGGGTCGACAGTTTCCGTACCATGAAAGTACGCGCCAACGCTGATACTCCACACGACGCCAAAGTTGCCAGACAATTCGGGGCAGAAGGAATCGGCCTATGCCGCACCGAGCATATGTTCTTTGATGCTGAACGTATTGCCGCTGTGCGCGAGATGATCATCTCAGACGAACTGGAAGAACGTGAACGGGCATTGGCAAAGATTCTCCCGATGCAGAAAGGGGATTTCCTTGGTATTTTCCGTGAAATGGAAGGTCTACCGGTTACCATCCGCCTGCTTGATCCTCCGTTGCACGAGTTCCTGCCGCAGGAAACCAAGGACATTGAAGAGTTGTCCAAGGTGATGAAAGTTCCTGTCAAGAACATCCAGCACAAGCTGGATACACTGCACGAATTCAATCCAATGCTGGGGCATCGCGGATGCCGACTGGGCATCACATTCCCTGAAATCTATGACATGCAGGTCAAAGCTATTATGGAAGCGGCCTGTGAACTGGTCAAAAACGAAGGTTTCAGCATCATTCCTGAGATAATGATCCCACTGATCGCTACCGTTAAAGAGCTTCAGGTGCTCAAGCAGAATGCCATTAAAATCTGCGAAGAGACCATTGCCCATTACGGTGTTAAAATGGAATACCTGATCGGCACCATGATCGAACTGCCACGTGCTGCCCTTACTGCCGATGAAATTGCAACTGAGGCCGAGTTTTTCTCCTTCGGCACCAACGACCTGACCCAAACGACCTTCGGGCTTTCACGCGATGATGCCGGATCATTCCTGCCGTTTTACGTTGACAACGGCATCCTGCAGGAAGACCCTTTTGTCTCCCTGGACCAGAACGGCGTCGGCAAACTGGTGGCCATGGCCTGCGAAAAAGGCCGGGCAACAAGACCGAGCATCAAGCTCGGCATCTGCGGTGAACATGGAGGAGATCCGGCTTCTGTAATATTCTTCCACAATACCGGCCTGGACTATGTATCCTGCTCCCCTTTCCGGGTGCCTATCGCCCGGCTGGCCGCAGCACATGCGGTGTTGGAAAACGAATAGCAAAATCGAGACAAGTGAACAAAAAGGGAGCGAATCAATTGATTCACTCCCTTTTTGTTCATGAAATAACCAGCGTTGTCCGGCTTGGTAATTGCATTGGTCTAAAATCCCCTCCCTTTCAAGGGGAGGGCTAGGGTGGGGATGGGTTTTAACTGCTACTAACCCGAAAATCTACCCCATCCCCCTCCTAACCTCCCCCTTGGAAGGGGGAGGGACAAAGGCTGCAAAAAACTAACCAGACACTGGTGTGTAATAACAGATTTATGAGGCTGGCTATTTTTCTCCAAACACCTGGGCACTAAAAATATAAATCTCACAATCCTTTTGCCAGGCATGCTCTGGCAGACCTGCCTTCATACAGGTATGCTCCAGAAAAGTCTCCAGTTCCCAGCCGTATTCTGTAGCCACCTGCGGCAGCAAAACTCCTCGATTGGCATTTTTTACCAGGTAAATACCATGTGTTCCCACAACTATTTCCTTGATTGATGAAATTTTTTTCAGGGGGGAAAGCACCGATATTTCCAGTTGGAAGTTATCTAGATCCGGCTGTTTCATTGGGTAAAAACGGGGGTCCTTGATAGCAGCCGCAACTGCCATCTCCTGCACCAAAAGGTACAATGGTTTTTCCGACACAAAATTACCTATGCAGCCGCGCAGATGACCATTTTGCTTAACTGTCACAAAACAGCCGTTTTCTTCTTTCAACGACTTTGAATCAGTTTCTGCAGTCGTAATTGTACCGGTGCCGACTTTTGCCAAAATAGTTGCGCGGGCAATTCCTAGGAGTTCATCCTGCTCTGCAATAGTGAGTTGTTCTGACATTGGTAGCACTCCTTTGTCCTGATTAACTGTAACTTTTCCTTCTGAACAGACCTGTCTTGACACTCATAATCCTGTCCAGAAAAAGCAGCCCGTCCAGATGATCCATCTCATGCTGAATAGCTACAGCCTCAAAACCTGTAGCGGTAATCTGGCGCGATGTCCCATCAGGCTCATCAAAACAGATCGTAATTTCAGTTGCCCGTTCAATATCACCGGTATAATCCGGCACGCTCATGCAACCTTCACGCATGATTGCCGCTCCGCTGCGGGCAGTAATCACAGGATTGATCATACGTAGCAAGCCGTGATTATTATCCTTGCCATTACGGCTTTTAGATACATCCACCACACAGACGCGCAAGATTACTCCAATTTGAGGCGCGGCGACCCCTACCGAACCTTGTCCGGCATGCATTGTATCCAGCAGATCTTCGATCAGATTATGTATGCTGGCGTCAACCGTCTCCACCGGACGACAGACTTTCTTTAGTGCCGGGTGCGGATATCGCAGAATAGTTTGAGTTGCCATATTTTAAAGTGAGACCGGCGTTACAATTCGCACGCCTATCTCCACATTCAATTCCTTTTTTAAATTTTCCAGCAATTTTTCAACCTTCTCAGGAGTTTCACCATCCGGCACATTGGCCTCCAACATCATCACATAAACCGGATCTTCATCTGTTCCGATCAATTTTGTAGCCAGATCCGTGATATTAATTCCGAGTTGTGCCAACTCGCGAGTAACACGATATACAATACCTGGCTGATCGGCCCCGTAGACAGAAATCAGGCAGATCTCACCTTCCGATTCCTTACGAATCGCTTCATCGGCATGCAACGTACGGACAACCATGGACATACCAAGCTCTTCGCAGACCGGTTTCAGTTCATCCTGCAGCCTGGTTTTATTAAATGGCTTTGGATGGGAAATAATCAGGATCATGGCAAATTCGCCAGCCAGCATGGTGCAACTGGAGTCGGCAATATTGCATCCCAGCCTGAAAAGAGCCTCTGTGATCCCTGCAACGATTCCGGGCCTGTCCTTTCCGACTACGGAAACAGCATAATGCAATACTTCAAAATTTTGCGTCATGTTTAGACCTCTGTTGAATTAGTATATATGTGGTTATCATCATTCGATTTTATCTGCAAATCTTTTTTAGTTCAGTTTTTTAACCGAAAAACCGGCTGTTACTAATTCTTTGATCAGCATTTCGGCCAGCAGCGGCAATGTTTCTGTCAGAGCGGGCGAGAGAATATCACTGGTTTCATATGACGCCGGAACAACTCCAAATAATGTAATTTTGTCCGGGCAACGGCCACGCAGCTCACTAATTGTCAGGACTTCCTGGATACCGATCTGGTGCGGCGACATCTTGACCGGTATGCGGTTCAGCATGAAGTCTTCCTTATCATAGCGGAAAACTGATCCCGGTGCACCCTTTGCTTCAATTACATCAATTAGAAAAACCTGCTCAGCTTCCTCAAGCATGTGGGAAACCATTATTCCCAAGGTTCCACCATCATATAATTCAACTTCAGGTGGAAAACTATATTTTGCCTGCATATATCTGATGAAGTGAACACCGAAACCTTCATCAGTAAAAAGCAGATTCCCTGCTCCGAATATCAGTACTTTCATTTGGGGTCCTTTGATTTAAAAAAAGGACGGGCATATTGCCCGCCCTATCAAATGCTCCTGGAATAATAATATTGCATAATAACTGGGATTTTCAAAAATGTAATTACAATACCTTGACCTTTGTAATCTCCTTACCTTCCGGGTCAATGGTATGAACAGCACAAGCAATACATGGGTCAAAAGAATGGATAGTTCTCAAAACTTCCAGTGGTTTATCGGCTACTGCAACCGGGTTTCCGATCAAAGATGCTTCATAAGGCCCCATCTCCCCTTTGCCATTTCTAGGTGCCGAGTTCCAAGTTGAAGGTACAACCGCCTGATAATTCTTGATCTTCTGCTTATCAATAACCATCCAGTGTGACAGGGTACCACGCGGTGCTTCATGAAAACCGACCCCTCTGTATTCACCTTTAGGGATTTCGGTATGATTGGCGTATGTACTGTCGCCTTTGCCGATATTGGTAACCAGCTTGTCTAAATATTCCAGCGTATAATCGGCAATCAGGTGGGCCCTGATCGAACGTGCGGTTAATCGACCCATCGTTGAATGCAGGTCATTGATGCCTATACTGATCTTTTTAAAGGTCGAATCCATCAGGGATTTTACCTTCTTGTTTCCATCAACATAGGCAGCATATAGCTGCGCTGCCGGACCAACCTGCATCGGCTTATCAGAGAGGGTTGGAGCCTTGCACCAGGAATATTTGCCATCTTCCTGAAAGTCGGTATATTCAGGTCTGGTTTCACCTTCCCATGGGTGCAGATTGCCCTTACCCTCATACCAGGCGTGGGTTACACTTTCCTTGACTCCATTTACCATCTCGGCATCCTGGTAATCCCTGATGATTCTGGCACCGTTTATATTTCCACCCAGGATAATTGCTCCGGGCAAAGCAAACTTGGTGTTTTTAGTATCTTCCGGGAATTCAGGAACAGACATGTAATTAGTCACACCACTGCCGTACTTGAACCATTCTTTGTAGGTTGAAGCAATTGCGATCATATCCGGGTAATAAACCTTCTGCACAAAATCACGCGTTTCATGCATCAATGTACGCATGGCCGCAATTTTTTCCATATTCAATGTCGCCATATTTTCCATGTTGATGGCAGTTGCAACACCACCGACAACAAGATTCTGGATATGGGGGTTTTTCCCACCAACTATTGCCGTAACCTGGGCCGCTTTGCGCTGATAATCCAGTGCGGTCAGATAGTGAGAGACGATCATCAGATTGGCTTCCGGTGACATCTTCATGGCCGGATGTCCCCAGTAGCCGGAGGAAAAAATCCCCAGACGGCCTGTTTCTACCAGCGACTTGAGTTTTTCCTTGACCGCCTTGAATTCAGTTTCACTGTTGCCGGTCCAGTCAGACATTGACTGCGCCAGCTGTGCTGTTTTGCGGGGATCGGCCTTGAGTGCCGATGTAACATCAACCCAATCCAGTGCTGACAGGTGATAGAAGTGCAGAATATGGTCCTGCAAAGCATGCTGGGCGATCATGATATTTCGGATGTATTGCGCATTGAGAGGCACTTCGACTTTAAGTGCGTTTTCAACGGAACGGATCGATGAAATGGCATGAACAGTCGTACAGACACCACAGATACGCTGGGCATAAATCCAGGCGTCTTCTGGCGGACGTCCTTTCAATATCAGCTCGAGACCACGCCACATCTGGGCCGAAGACCAGGCGTTGGTAACCTGACCGCCATTCACTTCCACATCTATTCTGAGATGACCTTCTATTCTGGTAATCGGATCAAGGGTTATGCGAGCCATGTACAACCTCCGTATATAAAAGAAGTGAAA
>Ga0105044_10003616_pt1 | contig 21240 bp, 26 predicted proteins | sample MAT01_FD_78092 | JGI IMG/M metagenome (GOLD analysis project Ga0105044, IMG submission 78092) | Freshwater microbial communities from Lake Fryxell liftoff mats and glacier meltwater in Antarctica - MAT-01 | ecosystem: Environmental > Aquatic > Freshwater > Ice > Liftoff microbial mat | place...
GTGTCGTTATCCAGGTCCCGCCGCCTGGACTCGATGGTGGGTGGGAAACCCTCGCCGTCCACTGGCGCCCTTCGGGGCGCCAGTGTCTTTTTTCCGGCCGGTCCTCTCGTGAAAGCTCACGATGAGTCCCGCAACGAGCGCTCGATGCGGCGCCCGGCCGTGCGGAGGCTGCGTTCGACATCGTGCAACGCCGGCGCCATCTCGTGATCCTCGCCCCCCGGAAGCTCGGAGAGCACCTCAGCGACCCGGTCCAGCAATGCGGTGATGGTGGACGACATCGATCCCAACTCGGACTGCACGCTCATCGCCTGAGTCTCGCGCCTGGCTGGCGCCCGCAGAACTGGTTGGTCGCTCACCCGGGGTCGGCCGGTAGCGTTGCGCGGTGCTCAGCCGAGTTGACCTGCGTGCCGTCGACGGCGACCTGCGTGCTGTGCTGCCGCGCCCCGATGCCGCAGGCGAATCTCCTCGCGCCGCGGTGCAGGAGATCATCGGTCTGGTTCGGGCCAAGGGTGATTCGGCCCTGATCGAACTGACCGAACGTTTCGATGCCGTCCGCCTCGATGACGTCGTCGTCCCCGTGCATCAGATCGACGCGGCCTGGGAGCGAACGCCGGACGCGGTCCGTGCCGCATTGCTGGCGGCCGCCAATCGGATCGAGGAGTTCCATCGTCACCAACTCCCCGTCGAAGCCGTCTACGAGACGGCGGGAACTCGGATCCGGAGCTTTGCCAAGCCCGTGAGACGAGCTGGTTGCTACGTGCCGGGCGGACGCGCTGCGTACCCCTCCACGGTGCTGATGACTGCCATCCCCGCTCGGGTGGCCGGCGTGTCGGAGATCGTGGTGTGTGTTCCACCGGATCGAACCATCGGCGCAGTGGCCGATGTGACCCTCGCAGCCGCTCGCGTGGCCGGTGTGACCGAGGTCGTGTCGGTCGGAGGCGCCCAGGCTGTGGCCGCCCTGGCCTACGGGACGGAATCGGTGCGCCCGGTCGACGTGATCTGTGGCCCGGGTAACCGGTACGTGGCCATCGCCAAGCAGGAGGTGGCCGGTGTGGTCGGCGTCGCCGCGGCGTTCGCCGGGCCATCGGAGATCGTGGTCGTCGCCGACGCAACGACGCCGCCCGAGTTCGCGGCGATCGACCTCATGGTGCAGGCCGAGCACGGTCCCGACGGTCTGGCGTGGTTGGTCTGTTGGGACCAGGAGGTGGCCGATCGGATCGACGAGGCCCTGACCGCACTGGTGGCCGCCGCGCCCCGCCGTGACGAGATCGAGGCGACCCTGCGGACCGCAGGCGTGCTCGCCCTGTGCTCCGATCCCGCCCAGGCCATGGAGGTGGTCAACATCGTGGCTCCGGAGCACCTGCAGCTCATGTGTGCCGATCCCGAGGACCTCGTGTCGCTGATCGACAACGCAGGTGCCATCTTCTGTGGGCCGTGGGCCCCGGCTTCACTCGGTGACTACGTCGCCGGCCCGTCTCACGTACTGCCCACCAATGGGTCGGCCCGCTTTTCCTCGGCGCTCACAGTGTCTGACTTCTTGAAGCACCATCACGTCATCACGGTCGACCGGTCGGGGTTCGATCAGTTGGCCCCCGTGGTCGACGTGCTGGCCACCGCCGAGGGCCTCTCCGCTCACGCCGAATCCGTGCGCCTCCGGAGCCGGTCATGACGCGCGTAGCGCCGCGATCCGACGTCGCGCTGATGGCCGGCTACCACTCACCGCAACTCGATGTGGCGGTGCGCCTCAACACCAACGAGGCGCCGATCGCCCCACCCCAGGAGTTCCTCGACGCAGTGGCGGCCGCGGTGACCGAGGTCGAGTGGAACCGATATCCCGATCGCGACGCGACGCACCTCCGAATCCGACTGGCCGAGGTCGAAGGGGTGGATCCGGCCCAGGTCTTCGTGGCCAACGGATCCAACGAAGTGCTCCAGACGTTGCTGCTGGCCTACGGCGGTCATGGGCGGACAGCGTTGACGTTCGAGCCCACCTACGCGTTGCACGGACACATCGCGCGCCTGGTCGGCACCTCGGTGAGCGAGGTCGAGCGGTCAGAGGACTTCACGTTGAGGGTCGACTCCGTTGTCGGGGCCGTTGAACGGATCCGGCCGGACGTGACCTTCCTCTGCTCGCCGAACAACCCGACCGGCCTGGTGGATCCGCCCGAGGTGACGGCGGCGGCGCTCGATGCGGTGGACCGGGTGCCGGGGCTGCTCATCGTCGACGAGGCGTACGGGCAGTTCGCTCCCCGGAGTCTTGTGGCCGAGGTCTCCGACGATCGACCCCTGGTCGTGACCCGGACCTTCTCCAAGACCTGGTCCATGGCCGCAGCCCGTCTGGGGTACGCCGTCGCCCCCGAGTGGGTGATCGAACAACTGGACAAGGTCGTGTTGCCGTATCACCTCGATGCCACCAAGCAGGCCGTCGGTCTGGCCGCCCTGGATCACGTGGAGGCGATGCGCGAGCGGGTCGCCGCGTTGGTGAGCGAACGGGAGCGACTGGTGGGTCGCCTGGGCCGCCTGGATGTCCACGTGTGGCCGTCCGGCGCGAACTTCGTGCTGTTCCGGCCGAACGGCCGTTCCGGCGACGATGTGTGGCAGGCGCTGGTGCAACGCGGCGTCCTGGTCCGGAACTGTTCGGCCTGGCCACGTCTGGAGGGCTGCCTTCGGGTCACCATCGGCACACCGATCGAGGACGACACGTTCCTCGACGTACTCACCGACATCCTGGGAGCGACATGAGCACACCGACCCCGACCCCGAGCAGCGGAGGCGCCGCCCGCACGGCTTCGGCGACGCGGACCACCAAGGAGACCGACATCTCGGTGTCGGTGAACATCGACGGCACCGGGGCCGGATCCAGATCGACCGGTCTGCCCTTCTTCGATCACATGCTCGACCAGTTGGCCAGACACGGCGGATTCGACCTGGTGGTCGACGCGGTGGGCGACCTCGACGTCGACGGCCATCACACCGTGGAGGACTGCGCCATCCTGCTGGGCGAGTGCTTCGCCGCGGCGCTGGGCGACAAGACCGGCGTCCGCCGATTTGCCAGCGGAAGCTATCCACTCGACGAGGCACTGGTCGAGGTGGCGCTCGACCTGTCGGGGCGGCCCTTCGCCGCCATCGATCTGCCCTTCGGTGAGGTGCTGGCGTTGGGTTCTCCCCCGTTCAACCCCGAGATGGCGGTGCACTTCATGTCGTCGTTCGCCACCTCGGCGTCGATCACGTTGCACGTCACCAAGCGGGCAGGGGAGAACACCCACCACGTGGTCGAGGCCGCGTTCAAGGGCCTGGCCCGTTGCCTGCGCGACGCCGTTCGGGTCGAGGGCGACCAGGTGCCGTCCACCAAAGGGACCTTGAGTGCCTGACCAGATTTCGAGCGGACCCCTGATCGCTGTCCTCGACTACGGAATCGGCAACCTGCGCAGCGCACAGAAGGCGTTGCAACACGTCGGTGCCGATGCCCGGTTGACCGCCGACCCGGGCCTGATCCGCGAGGCGCGCGCCGTGGTGCTCCCGGGCGTCGGATCCTTCGGGGCCTGCATGGCGGCGCTTCGCCTGGCAGGACTGGCGGACATCACATCGGCGGCCGCTCTGGACGACCGACCGTTCCTCGGCGTGTGCGTGGGGATGCAGATGCTGTTCGAAGGTTCCGACGAGTCACCGGAGGCCGAGGGGCTGGGGATCGTGACGGGTCGTGTCCGGCTGATCCCCGGGGACGTGAAGCGCCCCCAGATGCAGTGGAACCTGCTCGAGTCCCGGCAGTCGAGTCCGCTGATCGGTCCCGGTCCTCAGTGGATGTACTTCGTCCACAGCTACGCCGCCGAGTGCGACCCCGACGTGGTGGTGGCCACGTGCAACTACGGATCGGACGTGGTCGCCATGATCGATGCCGGTCACTCGTGCTGGGCCACGCAGTTCCACCCCGAGAAGTCGGCCCACGACGGTCTGGCCCTGCTCACGGCGTTCGTCGAGCTGGCCGGGGCGACGGCAGACGACGGGGGGCAGCGGTGATGGAGCTCTACCCGGCCATCGATCTGCGCGGCGGACGATGCGTGCGGCTCATGCAGGGCGATTATGACCGGGAGACTTGGTACAGCGACGACCCTGTTGCTCAAGCGTTGGCGTTCGAGGCCGACGGCGCGGACTGGATCCACGTGGTCGACCTCGATGCCGCCCGGACCGGCGACGCCACGAACCTGGCGGTGATCTCCGAGATCTGTGCAGCCGTGTCCTGCCCGGTCCAGAGTGGTGGCGGCGTGCGGTCGGTCGAGGCGGCGGCCCGGTTGGCCGAGGCAGGGGTCAGTCGCGTGGTGATCGGAACCGCCGCGCTGACCGCTCCGGGTCTGGTGGCCAGGGTTGCGGCCGTGCAGCGAGTTGCGGTCGGGCTCGATGCTCGAGGTCGAGATCTGGCCACCCACGGGTGGGAGCGGTCGTCGGGGCGTGATCTCATCGACGTGGCCGGCAGCTTTGCCGACGATGGAGTCGACGCCTTCGTGGTTACCGAGATCTCTCGGGACGGCACGTTGGCCGGACCGGACCTGGAGCAGCTGGCGGCGGTCGTCGCAGCCACCCCGGTCGGCGTCGTGGCGTCGGGAGGCGTCGGTTCGTTGGCCGACCTCACTGCACTGTCGCGCCTGGTGGCCGACGGCCGCACGTTGGCCGGAGCAATCATGGGTCGAGCGCTCTACGAAGGAGCGTTCGACCTGGTGAGTGCTGTGACGGAACGGAACCGCTCGTGAACACGATACGGGTCATCCCGTGCCTCGACGTCGACAACGGCCGGGTGGTGAAGGGCGTGAACTTCGTGGGCCTGCGCGACGCCGGCGACCCGGTCGAACTGGCCGCCCGCTACGACGCCGAGGGGGCCGACGAGCTGATCTTCCTGGACATCACGGCCAGCTCGGATGCCCGACAGACCACGGTCGAGATGGCCGCCCACGTGGCCGAGCGGGTGTTCATCCCGTTCACCATCGGCGGCGGGATCCGCAGCGTCGACGGTGCTCGGGCGTTGTTGCGGGCCGGAGCGGACAAGGTCTCGGTCAACACCGCTGCAGTGGACCGGCCGGAGCTGGTCGCCGAGATCGCCGGCGAGTTCGGCACCCAGTGCGCCGTCGTGGCGGTCGACAGTCGTGCGACCGGTGTCACGCCGTCCGGCTACGAGGTGTTCGTGCGAGGCGGCCGGACGCCGACGGGCCTCGACGTGGTCGACTGGTGTCGGACCGTCACCGGACTCGGAGCGGGTGAGATCCTGCTGACATCCATGGACCGCGACGGCACCAAGGAGGGATTCGATCTCGGTGTCACCGCAGCAGTGACCAGCGCCGTGGACGTACCGGTCATCGCCTCCGGGGGGGTCGGCCAGTTGGCGCACCTGGTCGAGGGTGTAACGCTGGGCGGGGCCGATGCAGTGCTGGCAGCATCGATCTTCCACTTCGGGACCTTCCGGATCGCCGAGGCCAAGGCGACCCTGGCCGCAGCCGGACTCGCAGTGCGTCCGGTAGCGTCGGGCGGCCATGACCAGTGACGCTCTACCCAGCAAGGCGGTGATGGGTCGGACGGACAAGCTCCCCATCAAGATGCTCCAGGATCGGCTCCTGGTCCAGGTCGACGGGCCGGACGGCGAGCGTCGCAGTATGGGCGGGATCCTGATCCCTGCCACGGCACAGATCGGCAAGCGCCTGACCTGGGCCGAGGTCCGTGCGTCCGGTCCGAACGTCCGCAACGTCGAGGTCGGGGACCAGGTGCTGTTCAGCCCGGAGGACCTGCACGAGGTCGAGGTGCAGGGCGAGGCCTTCATCCTCCTCCGCGAGCGCGACGTCCACGCCGTGGCGGCGGGCCGACTGGAAGTCGGGAGCACCGGGCTCTACCTCTGAGCCACACTGCCAGCATGAGTCCCGACGTCACCCCCATTCCCCTCGATCCCGCCCGTCTGGCCGAGGTGACCTACAACGCCGATGGCCTGGTGGCGGCCATCGTGCAGGACGTCGAGACCCGACAGGTGCTGATGATGGCGTGGATGAACGCCGAGACCCTGGCCATGAGCCTGGAGCAGGGTCGAACCGTCTTCTGGTCACGGAGTCGACGCGAGGTGTGGCGCAAGGGCGACACGTCGGGTGATCGCCAGTTCATCCGGGAGGCGTTCCTGGACTGCGATGGCGACACGTTGCTGTTCGTGGTGGAACAGCAGGGACGGGGGGCGTGTCACACCGGCAACTACTCGTGCTTCTTCACTTCGTTCGGGACAGCCGATCCTGCCGGCGATCCTGCGGACGGCCCGTGAGCGATTCGACGGTCACACCGACGGTCCTGACGGCGACCCCCGATCGGGCCGGATTCGTCGAGCTGGCCCGGACCCACACCATGGTTCCGGTGCGCCGGACGCTCCTGGCGGACCAGGTGACCCCCGTAGCGGTCTTCTCCCGCCTCTGTCCGGAGGGCCCCGCCTTCCTGCTGGAGTCGGTCGAGCACGGCCGGTGGAGCCGATGGAGCTTCGTGGGTCGGCGGCCGCTGGCTCGCATCACCTCGCGCCACGGTTCACTGTCGTTCGAAGGCGAGCTGCCGATCGAGCTGGACCCCGCTGCCGGTGTGCTGGCCGCCATCGAAGCTCTCCTGGCCGCAGTGGACGTGCCGCGAGACGACGACCTGCCGCTGCACTCGGGGCTGGTCGGTTCGCTCGGCTACGACGTGGTTCGCGAGGTCGAGCGTCTGCCGGACGTCCCGACCGACGACCGAGACTGGCCGGACGCAGTGGTCTCGGTCATCGGCGAGTTGGTGGCCATCGACCACTGGAACCAGCAGGCGCACCTCATCACCAACGTCATGGTTCCCGTGGCGACCGGCGACGCGGCGGCCGACGCGTCGGCACTCGATGCGGCGTACGACGCGGCACTGGCATCCCTGAACGACATGGCCACGGCGGGTGCCACGCCCATCTCCGAGCCCATGGTCGAGCCTCCCGGGACATCGGAGGAGCTGCCTGAACTGACGACCACCCTTCCCGAAACGGTGTGGAACGCCGCAGTGGAGACGGCCAAGGAGCACATCAGAGCGGGGGACATCTTCCAGGTCGTGCTCTCCCAGCGATTCGACACCGAGCTCCGGGCCGATCCGTTCGATGTCTATCGGGTATTGCGCCAGATCAATCCGAGTCCCTACATGTACTTCGTCCGCGAACCCGGGATGTGTCTGGTCGGCTGTTCCCCTGAGCCGATGGTGCAGTTGCTCAATGGGCGGGTCATCAGCCGCCCGATCGCGGGGACGCGCAGACGTGGCGTCGACGACGAGCACGATCGTCGCCTGGCTGCAGAGTTGCTGGAGCATCCCAAGGAGCGGGCGGAACACATCATGTTGGTGGACCTGGCCCGAAATGACGTCGGTCGTGTGGTGCGGTTCGGAACAGAGCGGGTGGATGAGCTCCTCACCCTCGAGCGGTACAGCCACGTCATGCACCTGACCTCGCAGGTCTCCGGTGAGCTGGCCGAGGGTCGGACGCCGATCGACGTGATCCGTGCCACCCTTCCGGCCGGCACCGTGTCCGGTGCGCCCAAGGTGCGTGCCATGGAGATCATCGACTCGTTGGAGCCCACCAAGCGCGGTCCGTACGCGGGCATCGTCGGCTACGTCGACTTCTCTGGCACCATCGACACCGCGCTTGCCATCCGGACCATGGTCATCGACGGCGAACGGTATGACGGGACGCCGTTGCGGGCCAGCGTCCAGGCCGGTGCCGGCATCGTGGCAGACTCGGTCGCGGCCGATGAGGGCCTCGAGTGTCGGAACAAGGCCCGTGCGCTGCTGGCCGCCGTTCGGCCGGCCGAGCAGTTGTGGCTCCAGCGCCAACAGGTGAACACATGAACTCCAGAGTGATCGGCCACGTGACGACGAGGGATGCCGTGGTGATCACGGGGTCCGACGCCGCCACCTTCCTCCAGGGACAGATCTCGGCCGACGTGCTGGCGCTGGCGCTCGGCGATGGTGTCGCCACCTTGGTGTTGGCGCCCCAGGGCAAGCTGGTGGCCTGGGCCCGGGTGACCCGACTCGGGGACGAGCGGTTTCGTCTCGATGTCGAGACGGGCTTCGGTGGGGCCGTGCTCGAGCGACTGTCCCGGTTCAAGATCCGGGTGACGGCGGATCTGGAGCCCCACCAGGTCACGGCGGTGCAGTTGCTGGGCGCCGGCGCCCAGTCCGCCGCGGAGTCGATTGCCGCGTCCGTCCTCGGATCGCTCGGCCAGTCGGTCACGCCGGTGCCCGGGCTGTGGTCGACCACAGACGCCGTCGACGTGTTGGTCGAGGCCGGCCCATCAACAGCCGGCCCATCAGCAATCAGCCCGGCCGACGTGCTCCACGCAGCCGCGGAGGCGGCGGGGGTGGACCTGGTCGATCACCGGGCCATGGCGGCGCGACGGATTGCGGCCGGGGTCCCTGCCATGGGATCGGAGTTGGACACCGACACCATCCCGGCCGAAGCGGGAGTGTGGCTGGTGAACGACTCGGTGAGTTTCACCAAGGGCTGTTTCGTCGGCCAGGAACTCGTGGCCCGGGTCGACAGTCGGGGGTCGAACACGCCACGGCGACTGCGACGATTGTCGGGAACGGGGCACACGGAGCTCGGCGACCGGCTCTGGCTGGGGGACAAGGACGTCGGGACGCTGACGTCGGTCGCGGTCGATCCGGCGGGTATCACCACCGCCTTGGCCATGCTGCACCGGAGTGTGTCCGAGGGCGACCTGGTCTCGGTCGGAACGGCCGGCGGCGCCACTCGGCTCCTCGTGGATGGGCCAGTGACCGGGCCGGCGGACGGGCCGCCGGTCACACAGCAGGAAAGCTGAGCACGAAGGTCGAGCCGTGCCCTGGCCGCGACCGGACACCGGCCGTCCCGCCCATTCGACTGACCAACTCGGCGACGATGGCCAGGCCGAGCCCCGTTCCGCGGTGGCGCCGGCTCGATTGGTTGTCCCCGCGGTAGAGGCGATCGAAGACCTGCCTGGCCGCAACCTCGTCCATGCCCGGTCCGTCATCGGTGATCGTGATCTCGATCCGCCCGGCTTTGCTCACTTCCACATGCCGGCTCACTTCAAGATCACGGCCCACTTCGACATGCCGGCTCGCCTCGAAATCACGACGAACGACAGTGACTCGAACTGACTCGGTGGCGTAACTCAACGCGTTGCCGAGCAGGTTCCCGATGACCTGGCTGTAGCGGTCGAGGTCGATGCGTCCGGGTGCGGGTCCCTGGCCGGAGAAATCCAGGGTCACCCCGAGCTCGGCCGCCTCCGGCTCGAAGCCCTCGGCGCAGATGCGTGTGACCTCGGTCAGGTCGGCCTCGGTCAGATCGAGGTCGAATCGGTCCGCGTCGAGGCGGGCCAGGTCAAGGAGATCGCCCACCAGCCGTTCGAGGCGACGAGACTCCGAACGGATCACCTCGGCGGCCACCAAGGGGTCGGTGGCCCCGTCGGTGATGGCTTCGGCGTAGCCGCGGATCGAGGTCATCGGGGTGCGGAGGTCGTGTGAGACGGACATGAGGAACTGCCGCTCCGCGTCCTTGGCCCGCCCGAGCTGATCGGCCATGGAGTTCACGGTCTGGGAGAGGATCACGAGCTCGTCGTCGGCTGCGCCCTTCGGAACGGGTACCCGGACCGAGAGATCGCCGTCGGCGACCGCCCGGGTGGCCTGCACCACCAGGCGGACCGGATGGGCCAGGCGTCGGCCCAACCACAGTGAGACCCCGGCGGCGACGACGATCGAGATGCCGGCTGCCAGCAGGTACCACCGAAGGGTGGGCCCTGCGATCGGCTCCTGGGGTCGGGTGAGGATCGTCACCACGGTCCCGGTCGGTCCGCCGGTTCCGGCCGGGCGCGCCGCTGCCGCCCACAGCACGGACCGGTTCCGGCCGGTCTGCACTCGACCGGACTGCAGGCCGTCGGCATCCAGATCGGATCGAGCAACCCCGTCGGGCAGGGAGCCGCTGACCTCGCCGGTGTCGGAGATGACGACCTCGCCGATGCCCGAGACGTTCAGCGCCTCGAGGAGTTGGCGACGAGTGGCTCGGCCGGCTTCTGCGCGGGCGGCGGCCGTGGCCCGTCGACGGGCCTGCTGTTCCGCTTCGCGCTGGGCTTGTCGCTCGGCGCGTCGCTGGGCCTGCCGCTCCGGTCCGGCGGGTGCCAAGGTGGTGGGTGCCGCGATGGTGGTCGGGGGAAGCGTGGTGATCGACCCGGTCCCGCCCGCGCCTGATCGACCGCCGATGGCCCCGATGACCGGGATCAGTTCGTTGGTGCGTTGGACCTGAGCCGACAGCTCGGCCAGCGACTGGCGGATCGACGCCGCCCGGGCCAGGAGCACGGTCGCGGCGCCGACCACGATCAGGCTGGCGACCACGGTGCCGAGCAACGCTGTGGTGATCCGACGGCTCACGTCAGTCCAACCGGTATCCGACGCCCCACACGGTGCTCAGCCCCAGGGCCTCGCCCAACTTCTTGCGGAGCTGACCGACGTGGACATCCACCGTTCGTTCGTCGCCCACCCAGCCGTCGCCCCACACACCGTCCAGGAGTTGTTGGCGGCTGAGGGCCAGGCCGCGATGGGCGCACAGGTGAGCCAGGAGGTCGAACTCGCGTGTGGCCAGCACGACTGGCGCGCCGTCGACGGTGACCTCTCGTCGACCCCTGTTCACCGAGATGGATCCGATGGTGTGGATCGGCGGCGGGGCCGACGAACCGGGGGAGTGGTCGAAGCGCCGCAATATCGCCTTGACCCGCGCCACCAGTTCCCTCGGGGAGAACGGTTTGGTGATGTAGTCGTCCGCCCCCAATTCCAGGCCGAGGACCCGATCGATCTCGTCGTCGCGCGCAGTGAGCATGACGATGGCCACGTCGTTTCCTTCCGCACGCAGCGTCCGGCACACATCGAGCCCCGACATGGAGCCCGGGAGCCCGATGTCCAGGATGACCAGACGGGCCCGATGGGTTCGCACGGCCTGGAGGCCCGTCGGACCGTCAGAGCACAACAATACCCGGTAGCCATCGCGGCGAAGGTAGGTGTCGACCAGGTCGGCGATCGCCGTTTCGTCCTCGACGACGACGATGGTGACCTCAGCTGGCGGGGTGCTCACCGTCCCATCATGACGGTCGATGCGGGGTTCGCGGCGACAACCGCTGGCTAGCCTCGGGTGCGGTGAGTCACTACGAGACGCTCGGGGTCCCGCCGACGGCCGGACCGGATGAACTCCATGACGCGTTCAAGAACCTGGCCCGCAGGTACCACCCGGATCGAACTGCCGGCCAGGCTGCGGCAGAACGACAGGCTGCCGATGATCGGATGCGCAACATCAACGCGGCGTGGTCGGTGCTCTCGGACCCCGGGCGACGACGTTCCTACGATCATCAGCTGGGTCTCGCCACGGAGACCTCGAAGGCGTTCGTTCGCCGGGTGACGCCCACGACGTTCGTCCCCTTCTACGCCGAGGACGAGGACGACGATGACGCCTGGCGGTACGAGCCGGACATCGGTGTCCCGGGGACTGCGCCGTCTCGGCGGCTGCTCATGATCCCGCTCGGGTTGGTCGCGCTCGCGATGGCCGTGCTGTTGGCGTGGATGATCCTGGACGTCCAGGCCCTGTTGGGGGTGGCGGTGGCGGTTGGTGTGGTGGGCGGCGTGTCCTTCTTCGCGGTGCCGATCCTCGTCATGTCGAAGGCGGCCGACGCGGAACGCCGTTGAACGCCTCTGGGGATCCGGGTTCAGACGACCTCGGGCGATACGGCATGATCGGTGTGTGGGAACGACATACCTCGATGCCATCCTGGCGCATCACCGGGCCAGGGCGGCGGCCGATGACCGGGATGTCCAGCGATGTCTCGACCAGATGTCGGATCTCCCACCGGCCCGGGACCTGGTCGCCGCACTGCGGGCCGGGGATCAGCTGGCCGTCATCGCCGAGATCAAACGCCGTTCGCCCTCGAAAGGCGATCTGTCGATCGACCTGGACCCGGCGGGACTCGCTGCGCAATACGCAGCGGGCGGGGCCGCGGCGATCTCGGTGCTCACCGATGGGCCGCACTTCGCCGGGTCCGCCGATGACCTCGGCCAGGCTCGAGCGGCCGTTCGTCTTCCCGTGCTCCGCAAGGACTTCACGGTGTCGGAGCTCGATGTGGTCGACGCCCGGGCCATGGGTGCCGACGTCGTGCTACTCATCGTGGCGGCACTGTCCGATGATGAACTCCATCGCTTCGACCAGTTGGCGCGCCAGCTCACTCTGTCGGTGCTGGTGGAGACCCACGACGAGGCCGAGGTGACCCGTGCGCTCCATGCGACTTCCGGAGCGATCGTGGGGGTCAACCAGCGAGACCTGGTGACCTTTTCGGTGGACTCCGACCGGGCGGTTCGCGTCGCGGCGTCGATCCCCGCGAGCTCGGTGAAGGTCGCCGAGTCGGGTGTTCGTGGAACACAGGACGTCATCGCGCTGGCCGAAGCGGGGTACGACGCGGTGCTCGTGGGGGAGCACCTGGTGACTGCTGGCGATACTCAGGCGGCGTTGCGGGCCCTCCGGGTGCCACGATGAACCCCGGAGGTCGATGGACATGTGGGTGAAGATCTGTGGGATCACGAACCGGACCGATGCGCTGGCCGCGGTGGCGATGGGCGCGGATGCGGTCGGATTCGTCCTGGCTCCCTCGCCCCGTCAGTTGACCCCGGCGGCGGTTCGGGAGATCACCCGCGCGCTGCCCCACGAGGTCATGTCGGTCGGCGTCTTTCGTGACCATCCGGCGGAACAGGTGGTCGACATGGCCCTCGAGGCCGGCGTCCGGGCCGTTCAACTCCACGGACACGAGTCCCCGGCTGACGTCGAGGCCATTGCGCCGAAGGTTTCCGCGGTGATCGTGGCCATGACCGCCGGCTCGGCTCGTGTCGCCCGCATCGGCGACTACGCAGCCGACGCCTTGTTGCTCGATGCGCCCAAGCCTGGTTCGGGTGAGGTGTTCGATTGGGCGCTCGCCGCCCAGGTGCCGGCCGATCAACGGCTGATCCTGGCCGGAGGGCTGACGTCGGCGAACGTGGCCGATGCCGTGACGCGACTCCGTCCCTGGGGGGTCGATGTGTCCTCTGGAGTCGAGCGGGCTCCGGGCGAGAAGGACATTCGCCTGGTTCGAGCGTTCATCGCTGCGGCCCGCCGCTCCGAGCGCGAGGTCGCCACGAGCCTGGCCGGCCAGCCCGAAGGGGCCGACAGCGACGGGCGAGCGTCGGACGTGACCGACCTGGGCTGGGCTGCGGAAGATTAAGCGTGAAGTTATTTCACGCTTCTGGTATGGTGGCTTCATGAGTTCCGCCATCAACGTTCTGCTGACCGTTCTTGCCATCGTCGGCTGGATCGGTGTCGGTGCGTTCGTCTGGTTCTTCTTCGAGTACGTGCTGCACCGCTTCGCTTTCCACAACCTCGAGGGGTTCGGGATCGGGAGCCGCGAGCACCTGAACCACCACGTCCATGCCACGTGGAGGTTCGATCCGGTCATCACCCTGGCCTGGTTGGGGGTGGTGCTGACCGGTATCGGCTGGTCCGTGGCAGCCACGTGGGTGCTCGGATCGGCCAACGTCTGGGTGCTGGGTGTGGGCTGGATCGGCGGCTACTTCTTCTATGAGTACCACCACGCTCAGTCACACCGTCGGGGTCCCAGGAATGATTGGGAGGCCTGGCTGCGCAAGCACCACTTCCACCACCACTTCGGACATCCCTTGGCGAACCAGAACGTCACGATCCCGCTGTGGGACATCGTCTTTGGGACCATGGAGCGCCCCGAGCGGGTCCGCGTGCCGCGCCGCCTCGCCATGACGTGGCTCCTCGACGACGACGGCGAGGTCCGGGCCGAGTACCGGGACGACTACGAGCTGGTCGGGCGGACCGGCCTCGACGAACGTCAGGCCGGCATCGACCGGGCCCGAGCCTTCGCCAATCTGGTTCCGACTCCCTGAGGCTCAACCGGTTGGGCGGGCTTGGCGGACCTGGCCGATACTGGCAGCAGGCCACGGTGGCCAGCGGAGGTGGCGACGTGTCCACAGTGATGGGTGAGCCCGACTCGACGGGCAGGTTCGGCGAGTTCGGCGGCGTCTTCGTCCCCGAGACGCTGGTGCCGGCGTGTCAGGAGCTCGATCGGGCATTCCGCTCTGCGTGGGGAGACCCGTCGTTCCGATCCGAGTTGGACGGGTTGCTCGCCGATTACGCCGGCCGACCCTCGCCCCTCACCGAGTGTCACCGGTTCTCCGAGGCGCTCGGCGGCGTCAGAGTCCTCTTGAAGCGTGAGGACCTGAACCACACGGGCAGCCACAAGATCAACAACGTGCTGGGCCAGGCACTGTTGGCCAAGCGGATGGGCAAGACGCGGCTGGTGGCAGAGACCGGAGCGGGCCAGCACGGGGTGGCCTCGGCCACTGCCGCGGCGCTCATGGGCATGGAGTGCTGCGTGTACATGGGCGACGTCGACATGGCCCGCCAGGAACTGAACGTGTTCCGGATGCGGTTGCTCGGAGCGGAGGTTCGCCCGGCCAGTTCGGGGAGTCAGACCCTGAAGGACGCCGTCAACGAAGCAATGCGGGACTGGGTTGCTACGGTCGAATCCAGCCATTACTGCCTCGGATCGGTCATGGGACCGCATCCCTATCCGTGGATGGTTCGGGAGTTCCACCGGGTCATCGGGACCGAGGCGTCCGCCCAATGTGCGGCACTCATCGGCGGTGACCCGGACGTGGTTGTGGCCTGCGTGGGTGGCGGCTCGAACGCCGCCGGGATCTTCAGCGGGTTTGCGGAGGGCTCAGCACGTCTGGTCGGGGTCGAGCCGGCCGGCGGCGCGGCCGTCGGTCACGGCATCCCCGGAATCGTGCATGGCATGAAGAGCTACCTGATGCAGGACGAGGCCGGCCAGGTCTCCGAGGCCCATTCCATCTCGGCGGGGCTGGACTATCCGGGGATCGGTCCCGAGCACGCCCACCTCTCCGCCACCGAGCGCGCTGAGTACCCGAACGTGACCGACGCCGAGGTCATCGACGCCTTCCAACTGCTCTCGCGGACCGAGGGGATCATCCCGGCTCTGGAGCCCGCCCATGCGCTGGCCTGGATCATTCGCGAACAGCATGCGTTGCGCGGTCAGACCGTGCTCGTCAACATGTCCGGCCGTGGCGACAAGGATGTGGGCCAGATGATGGAGATCCTGGGGTGACCGGTGGCCTCGAAGCGACGCTCCGGGCGTCGCGGTCCTCCGGGCGGAAGCTGCTGGTTCCCTATCTCACCGGGGGGTTGGGACGTTGGACCGAGATGGTCCGGGCTGCCGCGGACGCCGGTGCCGACGCCATCGAGATCGGGATCCCCTTCTCCGACCCGGTCATGGACGGCCCGGTGATCCAGGAGGCGAACGAGGTGTCGCTCGCCGCCGGGACCACGCCCCGATCGGTCCTCGACGAGATCGCCACGTTGGACGCCGGGGTGCCCATTGCCGTGATGACCTACGCGAACCTCGTCTACCGCTTCGGTTGGGAGCGATTCGCCCTGCGGTGCGCCGAGGTGGGCGTCGACGCGGCGATCCTGCCGGACATCCCGCTGGAGGAGGTCGGCGAGTGGTGTGCAGCAGCTGATGCGGCCGGAGTTGAGACGGTACTGCTCGCGGCGCCGACGGCCGACGACGATCGCCTCCGCCGCATCGTGGCTCGCACCCGGGGTTTCGCCTACTCGGTGGGCCTGCTCGGCATCACGGGGGAGCGGGACTCTCTGGCCGCCAGTGCGCTCGAGATCGCTCGCCGGGTGAAGGCGGTCACCGACGTTCCGGTCCTGGTCGGCGTGGGGATCTCCACGCCGGAACAGGCGGCCGAGGTCTGCCAGGTGGCCGATGGCGTGGTGGTGGGCACCGCCATGGTTCGCCGGATGCTCGCCGATGGCACGCCGGAAGGCATCGGCGAGTTGGTCGCTTCCTTCCGAGCGGCGCTCGACGGAGCGTCGGGTATGCACCAGTTGACCTGACCGGTTCGTTAGGGTCACACCGTTGTCATTTGCATGTCAATTGGTAGTCATTTACGCCCGGGAGGCCGGATATGAACAAGTCAGAGCTCGTCGAGACCATCTCACGTCGGACGGAGATCCCGAAGAAGGATGTCGAGGCTGTCCTCGGTTGCTTCTTCGATGTGGTCGCTCAGGTCGTGTCCAAGGGTAAGGAGAAGCTGACCATCCCGGGATGGATCGCCTTCGAGCAGACCGCAACCTCGGCCAGGGTCGCACGCAACCCGCAGACCGGCGAGGCCATCAACATCCCCGCCGGCAAGAAGGTCAAGATCACCGCGGGCGCCACGCTCAAGGCGATCGCCAAGGGCCAGAAGCCTGCCCCGGCCTGATCGGCGCCGGCCGGCGGGTAGCTTTCGCACATGCCACAGCTCTCCGCCGGCGACTCGGCCCCGACGTTCACGCTGCTCGACCAATCCGGCGAGAAGGTGACCCTGGCCGATCACCTCGGCCACGACGTGTTGGTCTACTTCTACCCGAAGGCCGATACCCCCGGCTGTACCGCCCAGTCCTGCGGATTGCGAGACATCGCGTCGGACATCGGCGATACCGTGATCATCGGGATCAGCCCGGATCTGCCGGACAAGCTCGCCAAGTTCGACGCCAAGTACTCGCTGGGTTTCACGCTGCTGTCCGATCCGGATCACGTGGTGGCTGACTCGTTCGGAGTCTGGGGCGAGAAAAAGCTGTACGGCAAGGCCTACCTGGGCATCATCCGCTCGGCGTTCCTCATCGGGGCCGATGGCGCGGTTCGCGAAGCCTGGCCGAAGATCAGCCCCAAGGACACGCCCCTCGAACTGTTGTCGGCGCTGCGGACGTGACGGGCTCAGCCGACCCTTCAGATCGAGGCCATCCAGATCTGGGCCTGCCAGATCCAGCCGATCTGATTCCGCACCGGTCGCCGTTCCTGCTGGTCGATCGGTTGATCGAGCTCCGGCCAGGTCACTCGGCGGTGGGCGAGTGGGACATCACGCCGGAGCTCTGGTTCCTGGCCGGGCACTTCCCGGACCGGCCAGTTGTGCCGGGTGTCCTGCAGATCGAGGCGCTGGCCCAGACCGCCGCGTGCGCCTTGGGTGCCGACGAACGGTTCGTCGGCCGGATCCCCCTGTTCGGGGGAATCGATCGGGCCCGCTTCAGACGTCAGGTCGTACCGGGCGACACGTTGCGCCTCGAGGTGGAGATGACCCGACTGTCTGGTCGGGGAGGACGCGGCACCGGCGTGGCCACGGTCGGCGGCTCGACATCTGCCGAGGTGGAGATGATGTTCGTCTTCGGCTGAGCTGGCCGGTCTCAGCCTGCTTGTCTCAGGCTGGGCCGATGATGACCGAGCCGTTGTGGCCACCGAAGCCGAAGGAGTTGGAGATCACCGGGCCGGGTGTCCAGGGTCGCGCCGCACCCAGGACCAGATCGATAGCGGGGAGCTGGGGGTCCAGTGCCACTGTCCCCATGGTCGGTGGGATGGAGGTATGGAGGATGCTCAGCACCACGGAGACCGCTTCGAGCGATCCTGCGGCGCCAAGTGAATGGCCGGTGACCCCCTTGATCGAGGTGACTGGCGGCCCCGGCTGACCGAAGACCTCGACGCACGCCGTGGCCTCTGCTGCGTCGTTGAGAGGAGTGGAGGTTCCGTGGGCGTTGATCTGGGCGATGTCGGCGGGCCCGATCCCGGCATCGCTCAGCGCTGCTCGCATGCAGCGGATGGCGCCGGCCCCGCCCGGGGCCGGGGCGGTGATGTGGTGGGCATCGGCTGTCGATGCCGAGCCGAGCACCTCGGCCAGGATCGTGGCGCCGCGGGCCACAGCCACATCCCAGGCCTCGAGGACCAGCACAGCGGCACCCTCGGAGATCACGAAACCATCTCGCTCAGCGCCGAACGGGGTGCTGTGCCCGGAGGAGGTCAGCGCCGTCATGTTGGTGAACGCTGCCACCCCAGTGGGTGTCGATGCCGCCTCGGCAGATCCGGCGAGCACCAGGTCACAACGCCCGTCCATGATCATCCGCGCCCCGTTGCCGATGGAATGGGTTCCTGCTGCGCACGCAGTGGCGGTGTTCTCACACGGTCCTTGGAGTCCATAGCGCATGGAGACCGCCGCTCCTGCGGCGTTGCCCATCAGCATGGGCACCGTGAACGGCGAGACCCGTCGGGCGCCCCGGTTCAGGAGGACCTCGACCTGCGTTTCGTAAGACCCGATCCCACCGACACCGGAGGAGATCCACGTTCCGGCCATCGGGCCGGCGGCGTCAGCCGGAGCGCCAGCGTGTGCCCAGGCTTCGGCCGCGGCAGCGAGCGCGAACTGTTGGAAGCGGTCGGCTCGCCGAGCTTCCTTGGGTGAGGCGAAATAGGGCTCCGGATCCCAGCCTGTGACGTCGCGTTGCGCGCCCGAGGCCGGTTGGTGCAGACCGGCCCAGAAGGCGTCGCGACCGACTCCGCAGGACGAGACCACGCCCACGCCGGTGATCGCCACCCGACGACGCCCGGGACGGAACCCTGAGGTCACCGGCTCGCTCATCGGCTCAGAGCTTGCCGGCCAGCAGGTCGAATGCCCCGCCGACGGTGGTGACGTTCTCCAACTCTTCCTCGTCGATGGTGACGTCGAACTCCTCTTCGAGGGCCATGACCAACTCGACCAGATCGAGGCTGTCGGCGTCGAGGTCCTCGGCAAAGCTGGCCTCACGGGTGATGCGTGTGGCATCGACACCCAGTACCTCGGTTGCGCATGCGGTGAATCGGACAAAGGGGTCGGTGCTCATGACTGCACTCCTGGTGACGGGGCGACGAGGGTCGCCGGTTGGGTTTCGGGGGCGTGGGCCACCGAGTGATGGCAACTCGGGAGGCTCATCGCATCCCCAGTCCGCCGTCGACATTCAGCGTGTGGCCGGTGATGTAACCGGCGTCCCCGCTCGCCAGGAACGCTACAGCGGCAGCGACCTCGGCCGGTTCAGCGAGCCGTCCGAGTGGCACGCTGGCCTCGATCAGCTCGGCCATGGCGGTGTCAGTGGCGGCGAACATCTCGGTGGCCACCGGGCCCGGGGCGACGATGTTGACCGTGATGGAGCGCGACCCGACCTCACGGGCGAGGCTCCGAGCCAGCCCGCCCAGTCCGGCTTTCGACGCGGCGTAGTTGGCCTGACCCGGCTGTCCGATGAGTCCGGACACCGATGAGACGAAGATGATCCGACCGGCTCGGGCCCGCACCATTTTGCGCACGGCCCGACGCGCCACCCGGAAGGCACCGGTGAGGTTGGTGTCCAGGACCGTGGCGAAGTCGGGGGTGGACATCTTGAGGGCCAGTCCGTCCTTGGTGATCCCAGCGTTGGCCACCAGCACCTCGACGGGGCCGACCTCCCGCTCGATCCAGTCGAAGGCGGCGTCGACCGACGCGTCGTCGGTCACGTCCATGGTCACCCACTCGATGCCCACCGACGTCGTCGGTGGCGCAGACCGGGTGGTCCCCACGACGCGCAGTCCATCGGCGACCAGACGTTCGGCGATGGCGAGCCCGATCCCGCGGTTCGCCCCGGTCACCAACGCGACACGCGGGGGAGCGGGGTGGTCCCCGGACTGGTGCTCCCCGCCGGAGCTCGTCGATGTCATCGGCGGTCTGACCCGTGGAGGAGTGGTTCGGTTACGCCCGGGTCCATCTCACCAATGCGGTAGCCCACGTCATGCCGGCGCCGAAGCCGGACACGATCACCGTGGCGTCGGTCAGCCGGGTCTGGTCGAGTCGGGACAGGGCGAGCGGAATGCTGGCTGCCGAGGTGTTGCCGGTGGTGGCCAGGTCGGACACCACGGCGTGCGGCTCGAACCCGACCCGGTCGGCCACGGCCCGGGTGATCCGCTCGTTGGCCTGGTGCGGGACGAACACGTCGACGGAGGTCGCTGGTGTTTCGGTGGAGCCCAGGACCGCCTGGACCGACGCAGTGACTGCCCGAACAGCCACCTTGAAGACGGCCTGGCCCTCCATCTCGATCGGGCCGACGGTTCCACACCGCAGGATCTCGGACTCCTCGGGTGCGGTGTGGGCATCGACGGCGATCACTCCGGATCGCCGGCTCGGGTCCGGGAGGAGCACAACGGCACCAGCCGCGTCGCCGAAGAGGATGGCGGTGGATCGATCGGTCGGATCGGTCAGCCGATTGAGGGTGTCGCTTCCGATCACCAGCACCGGCCGGCCGAGCAGTTCGATCCATGTTGCTCCGAGGATGAGGGCGTGCACGAACCCGGCGCAGGCCGCGTTGGTGTCGACGGCGGCGCCGGTTGATCCAATGGCGCCACACACCGCAGCCGCAGCAGATGGGAAGACCCGATCGGGTGAGCTGGTGGCCACCACCACGGCGCCGATCGACGAGCCGTCGAGGCCGGCGTCGTGCAGCGCGGCCCGTGCGGCATCGATGGCCAGCCCGGAGGTGGTGCCCCCCACCGTTCGGGAGGCGATCCCGGTGCGCTCACGGATCCACTGGTCCGAGGTATCGAGGGTGTGCTCGAGCTCGGCGTTCGACTGGCTGATCGGACCGGTGGCGGCGCCCAGACCGCCGATCAGGAACGGCTGGACCGGCGTCGGAGTGACCGAGGGGTCGACCTCGTGGTGGAGGGAGGCGCCGCTCACGGTGAGTCGGTCGAGACCACGTCGCGAGCGCTCGGGCTGGGCGGGACGTTGAGTGGAGACCGCCCCCGATTCCTGGCGAAGGCGGTCTGGCGGGCCACCACCGCGCCGCCGATCAGTGCCGCCAGGATGAGCCGGAACAGCCAACGGCGCTTGGACGACCGATGTCCGGCGGATCGGTTCTCGGTGCTCACGGCGGCTCACGCTACGCTGCCCGGGCGGCCCGGGTGGCGGAATGGCAGACGCGGAGGACTCAAAATCCTTTGTCCGAGAGGGCGTGTGGGTTCGAATCCCACCCCGGGCACCGTTTCCCGCTGCTGAGACCCCTGAAAATGCTGAGGTTGTGCGGCCAGCGGACCGACCGGATCGCTCCGTGGTCACAGATTGGTCACACCGGGCTCGAAGAGCGCCGCAACCATGACCAACTGGGTGGCCAGCATCCCGACCCCACCGGCCGCCCCAAAGATCAGAACCACCTCGCCAGGTTGAGGGACCAGCTCGCCGACGCAGCGGGCGCCGCTCGTGGCCCCGCCGAACACCTCGTCACCCACCGATACGCCGGTCACGCCCTCCCCCACGGCTTGGACCACCCCCGAAGCA
>Ga0105044_10003618_pt1 | contig 21237 bp, 17 predicted proteins | sample MAT01_FD_78092 | JGI IMG/M metagenome (GOLD analysis project Ga0105044, IMG submission 78092) | Freshwater microbial communities from Lake Fryxell liftoff mats and glacier meltwater in Antarctica - MAT-01 | ecosystem: Environmental > Aquatic > Freshwater > Ice > Liftoff microbial mat | place...
GGGGAAGAAGGGTTGCAGGCGCGCCATCTGCACGTCCGTCAGCCAGAAAAGCTTGCTCGTCGGCAGGTCTCCTTGCGGAGCCTGATTCATGCAGCAAGCAAAAGATCAATGGGTCCTGACCCTAGGTGGCACCCTTGTCGAAGGCCGCCAGACCGTCAGTTTCTGGTGCCCGCTCGGGTCCGGTGCGCGAGGCCAGCCGGCGTTGCGTGGCCGGGTCGCACCGCTGGCCGCGCGCGGTGCTGCCGACACGCAGGCTGTCGGAAGCGGCCGTCAATCCGGACTCCGGCGACGACATGCCGGTGCCCGATCCGGATGCCGAAGGAATGGCGGTGCTGGAATGGCAGATGGAGCCGGGGGGATGCTGTGGCCTTCGACCTTCGCACGCGGCACGAAGCGCGCGGCAATGCCAGTCCGGTGCGGCGGCGGGCGTTTTCGCTGCGGCTGGCGGGAGAGGATGCGCGGGCGGTGGACCGACCGGGGCCGACCTCGCCGCCCGATCCGGGGCACGGGTTGGCAGCCGGAAGGCGGCTGCGGGCGGACTGGTTTCCGGTTCTGCGCCGAGGTCGGCTGTATCTGCGACAGGGGCCGGTTCGCGGCGGGCATCGAGCCCCCCGCGAACCGGCGCGCGTCCCGCGGCCGGGAGCGCGGCAAGGCCAGGGCTGCGCGCGGTGCCTGGATCGGGGCGGCTCGGCTGGGTCAGGGGCGGCGGAAGGAGCGCGTGTTCCGGCAGCGTGACCCCGTGCTGGCGTTTTCTGCGGATGCGGGGGGCTGCGGACCCCTCGACCGGCGGGGTCGGCGGCGAGGGCCATCGTCAGACCAGTGCCACCCAGGCGCGGGCGATGGTCAGGCCGTGGAGGTCGGCGGCCGCCCCTGCAGTTGCGGCACGGCCGGGCAGGGCGGCGGTCCAGCCCGGCTCCATCCGCTCGACCAGATCGGCGAACGTGGCGGTCCAGTCGTTGACGAGGGCCCGGCTCGCCTCGAAATGGAACTGCATGCCATAGCCGGCGCGTCCGACGCGAAAGGCCTGCTGGGCGGCGCGGGGCGAGGTGGCGAGGTGCAGGCTGCCCGGCGGGGCGGTGAAGGTGTCGGCGTGCCATTCGAAAATCGGAAACCGGGCGGGCAGGGCCTGCAGCACCGGATCGGTCCGGCCTGCCGCAGTCAGCGCCACCTCGTGCCAGCCGAATTCGCGCGCTGCATCAAGCCGGTTGTCGGCGCCCAACCCGCGCGCCAGAATCTGTGCGCCCAGACAGATGCCAAGCGTCGCGGTGCCGCGGGCAGCTTCGGCGGCCATCAGGGCGGCGAGCCGGGGCAGGTAGGGGTGGGTGGTGTCCGCCAGCGCCGACTGTTCGCCGCCGAACACCACAAGCGCCTCGAAACTGCCAGGGTCGGGCAGGACGCCGTCCAGCCATGGGCGGTATCGGGTGATCCGGGCCGCAGCCTCGTGCAAGGCCACGCCGACCTGGCCATGCTGGGTGAAGGCGGTGTTTTCCACGATCGCGACGCGCATGTCCGGCTCCGGTTTCGCGGCAGTTTTCCTGACTTTCGGCCGGGATTGCAAGGGGGCCGGACCACCCGGAGGAATGGGCCTTGCCAAGCGCCGGGTGGCGTGAAACAGCGGTTCGTCAAACGAAATGCTCCCAAAGCGCCCGATGGAGGATGTCATGGAGATTCGCGAGGCGTTCACCTTTGACGACGTGTTGCTGGTGCCCGCGGCGAGTTCGGTGCTGCCGTCCGAGGCCGATACCGCGACCTTCGTGACCCGCGCGATCCGGATGAACATTCCGCTGCTGTCGTCGGCGATGGACACGGTGACCGAGGGCCGCATGGCGATTGCCATGGCGCAATCGGGCGGGATCGGGGTCATTCACCGCAATCTCGACACCGAGGCGCAGGCGCGCGAGGTGCGCCGCGTCAAGCGGTTCGAAAGCGGTGTGGTGTACGCGCCGATCACCCTGACCCCGGATCAGACCCTGGCCGATGCCAAGGTGTTGATGGACCGCTACAACATCACCGGGTTTCCGGTGATTGACGATCAGGGGCGGGTGTTGGGCATCGTCACCAACCGCGACATGCGGTTTGCCAGCGACGACAAGACCCCGGTTCGGGTGATGATGACAGCCGACAATCTCGCGATCCTGCGCGAGCCTGCCGACCGAGAGGCGGCGATCAGCCTGATGAAGGCGCGGCGGATCGAAAAGCTGCTGGTAACCGATGGCAGCGGCAAACTGACGGGATTGCTGACCCTGAAGGACACCGAAAAGTCGGTGCTGAACCCGCATGCCTGCAAGGATGCCATGGGGCGGTTAAGGGTGGCTGCGGCGACGACTGTCGGCGATGCGGGGTTCGAGCGCAGTCAGGCGTTGATTGATGCGGGCGTGGACATCGTGGTGATCGACACCGCCCATGGTCACAGCGAAGGGGTGGCGCGCGCGGTCGAGCGGATCAAGCGGTTGTCCAACGACGTGCAGGTGGTGGCGGGCAATGTGGCGACTGCCGAGGCGACGCGGGCGCTGATCGGGGCCGGGGCGGATGCCGTGAAGGTCGGCATCGGTCCGGGGTCGATCTGCACGACGCGGATCGTGGCCGGAGTCGGCGTGCCGCAACTGACCGCGATCATGGATGCCGCGCAGGCGGCCGGCGACATTCCGATCATTGCCGATGGCGGCATCAAGTATTCCGGCGATTTCGCCAAGGCGATTGCGGCGGGGGCCTCTTGCGCCATGGTCGGCAGCGCCATCGCCGGGACCGACGAGGCGCCGGGCGAGGTGATCTTGTGGAACGGTCGCTCCTACAAATCCTATCGCGGAATGGGGTCGCTGGGGGCGATGGCGCGTGGGTCGGCCGACCGATACTTCCAGACGGACGCCGCGAGCGACAAGCTGGTGCCCGAGGGGATCGAGGGGCAGGTGCCCTACAAGGGGTCGGCGGCGCAGGTCATCCACCAGATGGTCGGCGGTTTGCGCGCGGCCATGGGCTATACCGGCTGTGCCACGGTGGCCGAGATGCGCCGGAACTGCCAGTTCGTGCGGATCACCGGGGCGGGGCTGAAGGAAAGCCACGTCCACGATGTGCAGATCACCCGGGAAAGCCCGAATTATCGGGTGGGCTGACAGCCGTTGCACGCGGTCGATTGCCCACCGTCTGTCGGTCCTTTCCGCCAGGATTACACATCGGGCCTGCTCGCAAGGCGGTGCGACGTGCCGGGCCGGACCGAAAGCCGGGCTGCACTGCGGCCGTCAGGCGAACGCGCCGCCGATCACGAAGATCAGGCTTTTCGCCAAGGCCCACAGCACCGCCGCGACGACCGAGATCGCCACCACGGTAGCCGCAGCCCCGCCGATCACCCAGACGCCGTCATTCTCCATCAACCCGAGGGCAAACAGGCTGATCGCAAGCGCGGGCAGCATGTTGCCGAACGGGATCGGCAGCATCAGGATCACCGACAGCACCAGCGCCACCAGCCCGATCAGCCGCTCGGCTCGTTCATGCACCAAAAGGCTCAGACGCGGGCGCAAGAACCGTTCCGACCAGGCGAGCCAAGGCTCCATCCGGTCGATGAGGGCCGCGAAGTCGCGGCGGGCGAGCGAGCGGGTGGCAATGAACTTCGGCAGCCACGGGGTGCGGCCCAGCATCATCTGCGATGTCAGATAGATCAGCGGCAAACCGAGGATGCCCGACGTACCGGGCAGGCTGGGCAGCACATTGGGCAGCGCAAAGATCAGCAGCAACGCTCCCATCGCCCGGCTGTCCATCGAGGCCAGCAGATCGGCGATCGACACCCGTTCGCGCTGGGTGTCGGCGGCGATGGCCGCCAGCATGTCGGAAAGCCGGGCTTTACCGCGACTCCTCGGTGGAGCATCGGCGCGGGAAGCGCTGCCGCCCGGCGGGGTTTCCAGCGCCTCGCCGGTTCGGATCGGCTGGCTTTGGGCGGGATCATTGGTCATCTGCAAGGCGTTCCGCTATGGTCAAACTGATCTAGGGGCTCGAGCGGCGCTTGGCCAGTGCCGAACCGGTGCGCTGGCTGGTTTCGGCCTGCAGATCCGCGCTGGGGAGGCACGATGTCAAACGACGCGAGGTTCGGACCGCTGGTTCGGGAGGCGCCATGACCCCGCAGGCGCGGCTGCAAGCGGCCATCGAGGTGCTGGACGCGGTGCTGGACGGGCGGCCGGTCGAGGCGGCCCTGACCGGTTGGGCCAGGTCGCACCGATTTGCCGGGTCGGGCGACCGGGCGGCGCTGCGCGATCTGGTGTTCGACGCCCTGCGGTGTCGCCGCAGTTTTGCCGCACTCGGGGGTGGGCTGACCGGGCGCGGCCTGATCCTGGGATCGCAACGCGCCGCCGGCACGGATGTGGCGGCGTTGTTCAGCGGCACCGGACATGCGCCCGCAGCGATCGGCCCGGGTGACGTCGGACGCGTGCCGGGACCGCTGGAAGCGCTGGATTGCCCCGATTGGCTCGCCGAGCCCCTGACTTCCGCATTGGGGGCCGAGTTTTCCGCGGTGATGCAGGCGCTGCAACGGCGCGCCCCGGTTTTCCTGCGGGTCAATGCCCGTCGGAGCGATGTCGCACAGGCGGTGAATGCGCTGGCGGCCGAGGGGATTTCGGCGCGCCCGCATGGTCTTGCGCGCCATGCTGTGGAAGTCACCGACAATGCTCGAAAAATTATTGCATCGCAGGCCTATGCCACCGGTCTGGTCGAGCTGCAGGACGCCGCGTCGCAAGCGGTGGTCGAGGCCCTGCCGCTGCAGGACGGCGACCGCGTGCTGGATTTCTGCGCGGGCGGTGGCGGCAAGACCATGGCACTGGCGGCACGGGGTGATCTGGCGCTCTGGGCCCATGATGCCAACCCTACGCGGATGCGCGATCTGCCCGTCCGTGCAGCCCGGGCCAAGGTTCGGGTCACCATGACGGAAAACCCCGAAAAAACAGCGCCGTATGACTTGATCCTGACAGATGTCCCGTGCTCCGGCTCTGGCAGTTGGCGGCGCGATCCTGCGGGGAAATGGGCGCTGACCCCGGCGCGGCTGGCCGAACTTGTAGCGCTGCAGGCGCAGATACTTGACCGGACCGCGCCCATGGTGGCGCGGAGCGGCGTGCTCGCCTATGCCACCTGCTCAATGCTGGAGGCGGAAAACGCGGGCCAGATTGCCGCCTTCTTGGGACGCACCGTTGGTTGGCACCTCCAAAGTCAACGCAATTTCACGCCTTCGCAGGGCGGCGATGGTTTTTTTCTTGCAATATTGACGCGAAAGATGCCTGAATTCGCTCAACCTTGAGGGGTAACTTTCGCTCCCGGTCTGAAAATTCCGGTGTCGGTTAAACCCGGATTAATGATTTCGCCGCCGTATGGACCTGCAAGCGAATCCCAAAGGGGGACAAGGTGACCAGAGCGGTGTCGGGCTTGAGGGACGTCATCGGGTCTGCCCGCGACCATCAACAGCGTTTGTGGCTGCTGGGCGCGGCGTCAGGGGCTGCGCTGTGCCTTGCCTTGCTTGCGCCGCAAAGTGAGGTGCAACTTGCGGCGCTGGTTGCGGGCGTTACCTTTGCAGCGCTGGTTGTGGTGCTGCGGGGGCTGGTGGTCACGCAGGCATGGCAGGGGCGCCGGCAAATCGACCAGTTGGGCCTTCTGGTCGCTCAGGACGCCGCCCCGTGCTTCATGACCGATGATGTCGGGCAAATCCGGTTTCAGAACGAGGCGGCGCAGGCCAGGTTCGGCGAGCGGGACGGGGCCACGCTCGTCGCGGCGCTGCACGACCATTTTGCAGCACCCTCGGCGGTACTGTTTCGTCTGCAGAACCGGGCGGGTCTTGCGGGCGCGGCACGCGAGGACGTGGTGACGCGGCGCGGCCATACCCGGCTGTCGGTACACCGGCTGTCCGAAGACCGCTTCCTGTGGCGGCTGGAAGAGTTTCTCGACAGGGCAGGCGCGGGGCGCGGGGCAGAAACCCTGTCGCTGCCGATGCTGACGGCCAACAAGACCGGTGTCGTGCTCTTTACCAACGAGGCGATGCGGCGGCTTTTGGGTGGGCGGCCCAAGCGTCTGGACCGGATTTTCACCTCACCGGTCCTGCGCTCGGGCGAGGAGGTCGAGGTGTCGGCCGCCGAAGGCCCGGTCCGCGCTGTTCTTGCCGAGATCGAGGGTGGCGGCGAGCGGCGGGAGATCTATCTCTTGCCGGTGCAGTCGCGACCCGACAGCGGCACCGTGCTTGCGGATTTCGAGCATGTGCCGGTGGCGATGTTGAAATTCGCACTGGACGGCAGCCTGTCGGCCGCGAACCGGGCAGCCCGCGAGGTGCTGACACTCGATGTGGTAGCGGGCACGATGTTTCACGACCTGTTCGAGGGGTTGGGGCGGCCGGTGTCGGACTGGCTGTCGGACGTGGGTGCCGAACGGGTGCCCGGCGGCGCCGAAGTCTTGCGGATGCGGGGTGGCGAGATCGAAGTGTTCCTGCAGATCACCTTGCGCCGGATCGTCGAGGCCGGGCGGCCCGGGGTGCTTGCGGTGCTGCAAGATGCGACCGCCCTGAAAACGCTGGAGGCGCAGTTCGTGCAAAGCCAGAAGATGCAGGCGATCGGCCAGCTTGCCGGCGGGGTGGCGCATGATTTCAACAATCTTCTGACGGCGATTTCGGGACATTGCGACCTCTTGCTGCTGCGCCACGACCGCGAGGACCCCGATTTTGCCGATCTGGTGCAGATCCATCAGAACGCCAACCGCGCGGCCTCGCTGGTGGGGCAACTGCTCGCGTTCTCGCGCAAGCAGACGCTGAAACCCGAGCGGGTCGAGTTGCATGAGGTGCTGTCGGATCTCGCGCACCTGTTGAACCGGCTGGTGGGTGAACGGGTAAAACTGCGATTGACCCATGCGGCGGGTCTGGGCGCGATCCGTGCCGACAAGCGGCAGCTGGAGCAGGTGTTGATGAACCTCGTGGTCAACGCCCGAGATGCGATGCCTGGCGGGGGCACCATCCGGATCGCGACCGAAGCGCTGACCCTGCGCGAGGAATTGCGCCGCGACCGTGCCGTGGTGCCGCCCGGCGAGTATGCGGCGATCCGGGTCACCGATACCGGCGTTGGCATCCCCGAGGACCGGCTGCAGAAGATTTTCGAGCCGTTCTATACCACCAAGAAAGCCGGAGAGGGCACCGGGCTTGGTCTTTCGACCGCTTACGGCATCGTCAAGCAGTCGGGTGGCTTCATTTTTGTGGATTCTACGCCTGGCGAGGGATCGGAGTTTCACCTGTATTTCCCGATCCACGACGCACCGTCCGAGTTGGCCGACATTCCCCCCAAGCGGATCGTGCTGCGCCAGGGCGAAGGCGTGGTGCTGCTGGTCGAGGATGAGGCACCGGTGCGGGCCTTTGCCAGCCGAGCGCTCAGGATGCGCGGCTACACGGTGCTCGAGGCCGAAAATGCCGAGGAGGCTTTGAAAACGCTGGAGGATCCGGCGCTGGAGGTTGACATCTTCGTCACCGACGTGGTCATGCCGGGAATGGACGGACCATCCTGGGTGAAACAGGCCCTGGAGACGCGGCCCAATGTTCGGGTGATTTTTGTATCGGGCTATGCCGAGGACTACCTTTCGGAAACGCAGGCGCGGATCCCCAATTCGGTATTTCTGCCCAAACCGTTTTCGCTGACCGATCTGACCGCAACCGTCCAGGGGCAGTTGCACTGATCCGGTGCGAGAGCGATGCAACCTGGCGGATCGTGCGAAAAAATGCTGACAGCCCCTTGCACCTAACCCTTTGTTAACCTGTTTGCGAAAAAGCTGGACTGGCGAGAATTCGATTGAAATGTTCTTGTTTTACCCTGATACAGGATGAACAAAGAACGAACATTGCGGGAATTGCCGTCAGATGGCGGCTGTGCAACAAGGGGACAGGCAGATGGCAGTGACGAACCTTTTGGACATGAAGGACAAGCGCGACATGGACAAGGCGAAGGCGCTGGAAAGCGCGCTGGCGCAGATCGAACGTCAGTTCGGCAAAGGCTCGATCATGCGGCTGGGTGCCAACAGCCCGGCGATGGATATCGAGGCAACATCGACAGGGTCATTGGGGCTCGACATCGCCCTTGGGATCGGCGGGTTGCCGCAGGGCCGCATTGTCGAGATTTACGGGCCGGAATCCTCGGGCAAGACCACTCTGACGCTGCATGTCGTGGCCGAAGCGCAGAAGAAGGGCGGGGTCTGCGCCTTTGTCGATGCCGAACATGCGCTCGACCCGCAATATGCCAAGAAGCTGGGCGTCGATCTGGACGAACTGCTGATCAGTCAACCCGACACCGGCGAGCAGGCGCTGGAGATCGTCGACACCCTCGTGCGCTCAGGCGCGGTCAGCTTGATCGTGGTCGATTCGGTGGCCGCCCTGGTGCCGAAATCCGAGATCGAAGGCGATATGGGCGACATGCAGATGGGCAGCCAGGCCCGGTTGATGAGCCAAGCCATGCGCAAACTGACGGCCAGCATCGGGCGCAGCAACTGCATGGTGATCTTCATCAACCAGATCCGCATGAAGATCGGGGTGATGTTCGGCTCGCCCGAGACCACAACGGGAGGCAACGCGCTGAAGTTCTATGCTTCGGTGCGGCTGGACATCCGGCGCATTGGCGCGATCAAGGAAAAGGATGATGTGGTCGGCAACTCGACCCGGGTGAAGGTGGTGAAGAACAAGGTGGCACCCCCGTTCAAGGAGGTCGAATTCGACATCATGTATGGTGAGGGGATTTCCAAGACCGGCGAGCTGGTCGATCTGGGGGTCAAGGCGGGCGTCGTCGAGAAGTCGGGGTCGTGGTACTCCTACGGCGACGAGCGCATCGGGCAAGGACGCGAGAATGCCAAGAGCTTCCTGCGCAGCAATCCGGGGACTGCGCTGGAGATCGAAGACAAGATCCGTGCCGCGCATGGCCTTGATTTCTCGATCCCGGCAAGCGATGTCGGCGACCTGACAGACGATTGACCAGGCCGTCGCGGCCTGTCCAAACGGCGGTGGACAGGCCGCGACGGCCCCGCTAAACGGGGCGAGCCTGCTTGCAAGAAGGGTCGCCTGCCATGCCGTCGCTGAACGATATTCGTGCCACGTTTCTGGACTTCTTCGTGCGAAACGGTCATCGGCAGGTGGACAGCTCGCCCCTGGTGCCGCGCAACGACCCGACCCTGATGTTCACCAATTCGGGCATGGTGCAGTTCAAGAACTGCTTCACCGGCGTTGAGACGCGCGATTACAAACGGGCGACATCGGCTCAGAAATGCGTGCGGGCGGGCGGCAAGCACAACGACCTGGACAACGTCGGATACACTGCGCGGCACCATACGTTTTTTGAAATGCTGGGAAATTTCAGTTTCGGCGACTATTTCAAGGCCGAGGCGATCGCGTTTGCGTGGGAACTCCTGACCAGGGATTTCGCGTTGAACCCTGACAAGCTGTGCGTCACGGTTTATCACACCGACGACGAGGCGGCCGATATCTGGAAGAAAGTGACCGGGTTTGCGGATCACAAGATCATCCGGATTGCCGGTGACGACAATTTCTGGCGGATGGGGCCGACCGGGCCGTGCGGGCCGTGTACCGAGATTTTCTATGATCACGGTGACAGGATCTGGGGCGGGCCGCCGGGCAGCGCCGAACAGGACGGCGACCGGTTCATCGAGATCTGGAACAATGTCTTCATGCAGAACGAGCAGTTCGCCGACGGGCGTCTTGTGCCGCTCGACATGCAAAGCATCGACACCGGCATGGGGTTGGAGCGGATCGGCGCGCTGCTGCAGGGCAAGCACGACAACTACGACACCGATCTGATGCGCAGCCTGATCGAGGCCTCGGCGCAGGCGACGGGCAGCGACCCCGACGGTCCGGGCCGCACCCATCACCGGGTCATCGCCGACCATCTGCGCAGCACCTCGTTCCTGATTGCCGACGGGGTCATGCCTTCCAACGAGGGCCGCGGCTATGTCTTGCGGCGGATCATGCGGCGGGCAATGCGGCATGCGCACCTGCTGGGCGCGGCGGACCCGGTAATGTACCGGCTGGTACCTTCGCTGGTGCGCGGAATGGGGGCGGCCTATCCCGAACTGGGCCTGGCGCAGGCGCTGATCACCGAAACCCTGCGCAGTGAGGAAGCGCGGTTCAAGCAGACGCTCGACCGAGGGTTGCGGCTGCTGGCGGACGAGGTTGCCCGGTTGGGCGAGGGGTCCGATCTGCCGGGTGCTGCCGCGTTCCGGCTGTATGACACGTATGGTTTTCCGCTGGATCTGACGCAGGATGCGCTGCGTGAACAGGGTCGCGGGGTCGATGTGGCGGGGTTCGAGGCCGCGATGCAGGTGCAGCGAACCAAGGCGCGCGCCGCCTGGACCGGGGCGGGCGGGGCTGCCGATGCGGCGATCTGGTTCGAACTGGCCGAAGCGCACGGGGTGACGGAGTTTCTGGGCTATGACACCGAACAGGCCGAAGCCGAGATCAGGGCGCTGGTGCGCGACGGCGCAATGATCGCAGAAGCCGATCAGGGCAGCGTTCAGATCGTCGTCAACCAGACGCCGTTCTACGCCGAGAGCGGCGGGCAGGTGGGGGATGCCGGCTGGCTTTCCACCGCGACGGGCCGCGCCGAGGTGACCGATACCCGAAAGGTCGCCGGAGTGTTCGTGCATGTGGCGACAGTCGTCGAGGGGCGCATCGCCCCCGGTCAGGCGGCAAAGCTGGAGGTCAATCCGGCGCGGCGCAGCGCGATCCGGGCGAACCATTCGGCAACCCATCTGTTGCACGAAGCGTTGCGGACCGCCCTTGGCGATCATGTGGCGCAGCGCGGCAGCCTGAACGCGGTTGGCCGGCTGCGCTTCGATTTCAGCCATGCGGCGGCGATGACGTCTGCCGAACTCGCGCAAGTCGAGGCCGACGTGAACCGCTTCATCCGGCAGAACAGCCTGGTCGAAACCCGGATCATGACCCCGGATGACGCGCGCGCGCTTGGGGCGCAGGCGCTCTTTGGCGAGAAATATGGCGAAGAGGTACGCGTCGTGTCGATGGGATTGCTTCCGGGGTCGGGCAAGGGGGCGAACGGTGCGGTCTATTCGCTGGAACTCTGCGGCGGCACGCATGTGCGGCGGACTGGCGATATCGGCGTTTTCGTGGCCCTTGGGGACAGTGCCTCGTCCAGCGGCGTGCGGCGGTTCGAGGCGCTGACCGGGCAGGCGGCGCTTGACCATCTGCGCGGGCAGGATGCTCGTCTGGCCGATGTGGCCGCGGTGCTGAAGGCGGCCCCGGCGGATGCGCTTGAACGGGTCAAGCTACTGGTCGAGGACCGCCGCACCTTGCAGAACGAGGTGGCAAGTCTGCGGCGCGAGTTGGCGATGGGCGCGGGTCCCGACATGCGCGAGGTGGCGGGTGTCAAGGTGATCGCGCAGGTTCTGACCGGGGTGTCGGGCAAGGATCTGCCCGCGATGATCGACGAGATGAAGGCGCGCCTGGGGTCGGGCGTCGTGTTGCTGATCGCCGATACCGGTGGCAAGCCGGCGGTGGCGGCGGGGGTGACCGCAGACCTGACGGCGCGGATCAGTGCAGTGTCGCTGGCCCGCGCGGCCGCCGAGGCGATGGGCGGCAAGGGCGGCGGCGGGCGCCCCGACATGGCGCAGGCCGGCGGCAGCGATATCGCCATGTCCGATCAGGCGATCGCGGCGGCGCTGGCCGTCATCGGAGGCTAGAATGCCCACCGCGTTGTGGATTGCGCATGTCGAGGTGACCGACCCTGAGGCCTATGCCCGCTATGCGGCTGGTGCCGGAGTGGCGATTGCCGCGCATGGCGGCGTGTTTCTGGCGCGCGGCGGCCGATATGTACAGCTTGAAGGCCGCGACCGGCCGCGCAATGTGGTGGCACGGTTTCCCGATCTGGAGGCGGCAGTGGCGTGTTACCAAAGCCCGGCCTACCAGGCCGCGCTGGCGCATGCCCGCGGCGCGGCGGTGCGCGACCTGATGGTGGTCGAAGAGGTCTAGCCCGCCGCCCGGCTTTGGCGCTTGCGGTCGTTGGGGTCGAGGAAGCGTTTGCGCATCCGCACCGATTTGGGCGTCACTTCCACCAACTCGTCGTCGTCGATATAGGAGATGCACTGTTCCAGCGACAGTTTGACCGGCGTGGTCAGGCGCACGGCCTCGTCGGTGCCCGAGGCCCGCACGTTGGTCAACTGCTTGCCCTTCAGCGGGTTCACTTCCAGATCGTTGTCGCGGTTGTGCTCGCCGATGATCATGCCGGTATAGACCGGCTCTTGCACGCCGATGAAGAAATGTCCGCGATCTTCAAGTTTCCACATCGCATATGCCACGGAAATGCCGCTTTCCATCGAGATCAGCACGCCCTGGCGGCGACCCTCGATGGCGCCCTTGAACGGCGCCCAGTCGTGGAACACCCGGTTCAGCACGCCGGTGCCGCGAGTGTCGGTCATGAACTGACCGTGATATCCGATCAGCCCGCGAGAGGGCACGTATGCGATGATCCGGGTCTTGCCGACGCCGGCCGGCTTCATCTCGATCAGGTCGCCCTTGCGGGGACCGGTCAGCTTTTCGATCACCGGGCCGGTGTAGTCGTCATCGACGTCGATGGTGACTTCCTCGATGGGCTCGTGCTTGACCCCGTCGATGTCGCGGAAAATCACCCGGGGACGGCTGATCGACAATTCAAAGCCTTCGCGCCGCATGTTCTCGATCAGCACGCCCATCTGCAATTCGCCGCGCCCGGCCACCTCAAAGGCGTCGCCGCCCGGCGTGTCGGTCACCTTGATCGCCACGTTGATCTCGGCCTCCTTCATCAGACGTTCGCGAATGACGCGGGATTGCACCTTGGTGCCTTCCTTGCCGGCCAGGGGCGAGTCGTTGATGCCAAAGGTGACGGAAATCGTCGGCGGATCAATCGGTTGCGCGGGCAGCGCGGTTTCCAGCTCCAGCGCGCACAGGGTATCGGCGACAGTGGCCTTGGACATCCCGGCGATGGTCACGATATCGCCCGCCTCGGCCACGTCGATCTGGGTCTGGCTGAGGCCGCGGAAGGCCAGCACCTTGGACACCCGGAACTGTTCCAGCTTTTCGCCATCGCGGGTCAGCGCCTTGATCGTTTCGCCGGCTTTCAGCGTGCCGGATTCGACGCGGCCCGTCAGGATGCGGCCGATGAACGGGTCGGCGGACAGCGTCGTGGCCAGCATCTGGAACGGCTCGCCGCGGCGGGCGACCTGCGAGGGGGCGGGCACGTGGCTCTGCACCAGATCATACAAGGCGGACAGATCCTTGCGGGGACCGTCGAGTTGTGTGTCGGCCCAGCCATTGCGCCCAGAGGCATACAGCACCGGAAAATCAAGCTGGTCGTCGTCGGCCCCGAGATTGGCAAACAGGTCGAACACCTCGTTCAGCGCACGCGACGGCTCGGCATCGGGCTTGTCGACCTTGTTCAGCACCACAATCGGCCGCAGGCCAAGGGCCAGCGCCTTTGAGGTCACGAATTTGGTCTGCGGCATCGGGCCTTCGGCGGCATCGACCAGCAGCACCACGCCATCGACCATGCTGAGGATCCGCTCCACCTCGCCACCAAAGTCGGCGTGGCCCGGGGTGTCTACGATGTTGATCCGCTGCCCCGCCCATTCCAGCGAGGTGCATTTCGCCAGAATGGTGATGCCGCGCTCCCGTTCGATGTCGTTGCTGTCCATCGCGCGTTCGGCCACTGCCTGATTGTCGCGGAAGGCACCCGACTGTTTCAGCAACTCGTCCACCAGGGTGGTCTTGCCATGGTCGACGTGCGCGATGATAGCGATGTTGCGAAGCTCCATCGGGGTCTCTTTTCACGGTTTCTGCGGTTGCGAGCGTCCTACAGGGTTTGGACGAGCATGGCCAGAGGGGTTTCCGAAAACCGAAAGTCCGGGGGCCAGCCCCCCGGACCCCGGAACACTGTGTCAGATGATGACGTTCAGCCGACGAGGGCCTTGTTGAGATACTCATCGACCTTTTCGAGATAGCCGATCGTGGTCAGCCATTTCTGGTCGGGGCCGACCAGCAGCGCCAGATCCTTGGTCATCCAGCCATCTTCGACCGCTGCCACCGTGACCTGTTCCAGCGTGGTGGCAAAGTTCAGGAGCGGCTCGTTCCCGTCCAGCTTGGCCCGGTGTCTCAGCCCCCCGGTCCAGGCAAAGATCGAGGCCACCGAGTTGGTCGAGGTGGCCTTGCCCTTCTGATGCTCGCGGTAGTGGCGGGTCACGGTGCCGTGGGCGGCTTCGGCCTCGACGATCCTGCCGTCAGGGGTCATCAGCACCGAGGTCATCATCCCGAGCGAGCCGAACCCCTGCGCCACCAGATCGGACTGCACATCGCCGTCGTAATTCTTGCACGCCCAGACGTAACCACCCGACCATTTCATCGACGAGGCCACCATGTCGTCGATCAGGCGGTGCTCGTAGGTGATGCCGCGGGCCTTGTACGCCTCGGCGAATTCGGCGTCGAAGGTCTGCTGGAACAGGTCCTTGAAGCGGCCGTCGTAGGCTTTCAGGATCGTGTTCTTGGTGGACAGATAGACCGGCCATCCGAGGTTCAACCCATAGTTCAGCGAGGCGCGGGCAAAGTCGACGATGCTGTCGTCAAGGTTGTACATCCCCATGTAGACGCCGGCCGAAGGGGCGGAATACACGTCGCGCTCGATGACCGCGCCGTCGTCGCCGACGAATTTCATGGTCAGCTTGCCGGGCCCGGGAAACCGAAAGTCGGTGGCGCGGTACTGGTCGCCAAAGGCGTGGCGTCCGATCACGATGGGTCTGGTCCAGCCGGGAACCAGACGCGGCACGTTGGTGCAGATGATCGGCTGGCGAAAGATCACGCCGCCGAGGATGTTGCGGATCGTGCCGTTCGGCGATTTCCACATCTGTTTCAGGCCGAATTCCGCGACGCGCGCCTCATCCGCCGTGATGGTCGCGCATTTGACGCCGACACCGTACTCCTTGATGGCAAGTGCGCTGTCGATGGTGATCTGGTCATCGGTTGCATCACGGACCTGGATCGACAGGTCGTAATACTTCAGGTCGATGTCGAGGTAGGGCAGGATCAGCTTTTGCTTGATGAAATCCCAGATGATCCGGGTCATCTCGTCGCCGTCAAGTTCGACGACCGGATTGGCGACTTTGATCTTGGTCATGTCCTGCCCTTTCGTGTTGGACTTGCGCGGTCATAGCGGAACTGGCTGGGCCGGGATAGGTGGTCTTCGGGTTGACGGCCGGGTCAGTGACCGCCCGCGTCAAGATGGATGTGCGGCCCGGTGCCCCCTTCGCGCTTGGCTTTCAGGGCGGCTTCGATGAAGGCGCGCCCGCGCTTTTCGGCGACGCGGACCCGGTAGGCGGTCAGGAACGCTTCTTGCATGGTGGGCGAAGCGTCGAGCAGAACCTTGGAGATCTTGTCGTAGAACCGCTCGTCGCCCAGTTCATCCATCGCCGCGATCACGTCGCGGGCCAGCGCGTCGCCCATATCCTCGAGCACGCTCACCGCGTGACCTCGGACAGGCGGCGTTTTACATAGGCGCTGACCGTCTCGATCATCGGTTTCATGTGATGCTCTTCGTCCTTGAAGAAGTGATCGGCCCCGTCGATCAGGGTGTGGGTGATCGTGATGCCCTTCTGTTCGTGCAGCTTGTTCACGAGGTTCAGGGTGTCCTTCGGCGGCGCCACCTTGTCGGCGGTGCCGTTGATGATCAGCCCGGACGAGGGGCAGGGGGCGAGAAAGCTGAAGTCATAAAGGTTGGCGGGGGGGGCCACCGAGATGAAGCCGGTGATCTCAGGCCGGCGCATCAACAGCTGCATGCCGATCCATGCCCCGAACGAGAACCCCGCGACCCAGCAGTGTTTGGCGTTGGGGTTCATCGACTGCAGATAATCGAGGGCCGAGGCCGCGTCCGACAACTCGCCGATGCCAAGGTCATACTCGCCCTGGCTGCGCCCCACGCCGCGGAAGTTGAACCGCATGACGGTGAAGCCCAGATTGTAGAAGGCATAATGCAGGTTATACACCACCTTGTTGTTCATCGTGCCGCCATACTCGGGGTGCGGGTGCAGAATGATTGCGATCGGGGCGTCGCGTTCCTTTTGCGGATGATATCGGCCTTCAAGACGGCCCTCGGGGCCGGCGAAAATGACTTCGGGCATCGTTTGGCGCCTGTCTTTCCTGTCCAGCGATTTGTTGACGACTTCGCTTGGCTGATCTAGAACCATTCTAAGGGGTTCGAGCCCCTGCGGATTGGCTTCTCAGTTAAGCGGTGGGGGGCTTTGCGTCAATGGATATGTGCTGGATCGGCAGGCTGGGGCGGGACGGATGAAGCTGTCGACCAAGGGGCGCTATGCGATGGTGGCGCTGGCGGACCTGGCGCTGACCGAGGCGAAGGGAGCGGGCGACGACCTGAAGTCGCTGGCCGAGGTGGCGCGGCGGCAGGACATCAGCCTGCCCTACCTCGAACAGTTGTTCGTCAAGCTGCGGCGGGCGGGTCTGGTCGAGGCGGTGCGGGGTCCGGGCGGCGGCTATCGGTTGGCGCGCAGTCCCGATGCGATCCGCATTTCGGAAGTGATGCAGGCGGTGGAGGAGACAGTGGATGCGCTGCATACCGGGGCAGGGGCGTCAGGCGGCGTGTCGGGGACACGCGAGCAATCGCTGACCAACCGGCTGTGGGAGGGATTGTCGGCGCAGGTCTATGTGTTTTTGCACCAGACCCGGCTGTCGGATGTGATTCGCAACGAGATGCACCCCTGTCCGGCCGTTCCGGCGCTGTTTCGCGTGGTGGATGAGGAATGATCCCGGGGGGAAGAAAAATCTTCTGCGAAGATTTTTCCGCGCGGCGGCGGGGAAAGGGGGGCCTTCTGCCCCCCTCGGCCCTTGCGGGCCTCACCCCCCGAGGATATTTCGGCAGAGAAGAATGACGGACCGGGTCTATCTGGACTGGAACGCGACCGCGCCGTTGCGGACCGAGGCCCGGGCCGCGATGGCGATGGCGATGGATCTGGTGGGCAATCCGTCGTCGGTGCATGCCGAAGGGCGGGCGGCGCGGCGGGTCATCGAGCGGGCGCGGGCGCAGGTGGCGGCGGCCATCGGTGCGGGCGGTTCGGAGATTGTGTTCACGTCGGGGGCGACCGAAGCGGCGGCGCTGGCCTGTGCCGGGCGCAGGTTGCTTTGCGGGGCCATCGAGCATGAGGCCGTGACGGCCTGGTGCGATCCGGTCTTGCCGGTCGATGCAGCGGGGATAGTGGCGGCGGGTGAGCCCGGGCGCAGTGCGGTGCAACTGGCCAACTCGGAAACCGGAGTTGTGCAAGTGTTGCCGTCCGGGCTTGCAGTCGCAGATTTGACGCAAGGGTTCGGCAAACTGCCGATCGTGTTTGACGGGTTGGACTGCGAGCGGGGGTTGATCTCGGCCCACAAGCTCGGCGGGCCGAAAGGTGTGGGGGCGCTGGTGGTGCGGGCCGGGGTCGATGTGGCCGCGCAGGTGCGCGGCGGCGGGCAGGAAAGCGGGCGTCGGGCGGGGACCGAGAACCTGATCGGCATCGCAGGGTTCGGAGCCGCGGCCGAAGCAGCGGCCCGCGATCTGGCAGACGGGGTCTGGGACGCGGTGGGGCAGATTAGAAATATTCTAGAAAGCGCATTGTCGTCGGCTGAATTTAAGACTATTTCTGTCGGGAATACCGGGCTGCGCCTGCCCAACACCTTGTGCGTCGTGGCACCGGGCTGGAAGGCCGAGAGTCAGGTGATCGCAATGGACCTTGCGGGTTTTGCCATCTCGGCAGGGTCGGCCTGTTCCAGCGGCAAGGTGCGGGCATCGCGCGTGCTGCAGGCGATGGGGTTCGACGCGGCCCGGGCGGGTCAGGCGATCCGGGTCTCGCTGGGGCCCGGAGTGACGGAGGCCGACGTGCTGCGGTTTGCAGACACCTGGGTCAGCAATTATCGACGCATCCGGGAACGGGTCGCGTAAGACAGGAGAAGAAGATGGACGCGCTGACAGATCTGGAGGTTCGGGACGGGGTGGATCGCGACACGATCGAGACTGTCTCGGCCATCGCCGGCCCGTACAAGCACGGCTGGAACACCGATATCGAAATGGAGTTCGCGCCCAAGGGCTTGTCCGAGGACATCGTGCGCTTGATCTCGAGCAAGAATGCCGAGCCGGACTGGATGCTGGAGTGGCGGCTTGCGGCCTATCGTCGGTGGGTGCAGATGGTCGAGCCTGACTGGGCCATGGTGCGCTATCCGGCGATCGACTATCAGGACCAGTATTACTATGCCAAACCGAAAAGCATGGCCGTCAAGCCCAAGGATTTGTCCGAAGTGGACCCCAAGCTGTTGGCAACCTATGAGAAACTCGGGATCCCGCTGAAAGAGCAGATGTTGCTGGCCGGGGTCGAGCCGCCAGCGGGCGAGCGGCGGGTGGCGGTGGATGCGGTGTTCGACAGCGTCTCGGTCGGCACGACGTTCAAGGCGGAACTGGCCAGGGCCGGGGTGATTTTCTGCCCGATTTCGGAAGCGATCCGCGAGTATCCGGACCTTGTGAAGCAGTATCTGGGGACCGTGGTGCCGCCGTCCGACAATTTCTTTGCGACGCTGAATTGTGCGGTGTTCACCGACGGGTCGTTTGTCTACATCCCGCCCGGCGTGCGCTGCCCGATGGAGCTTTCGACCTATTTCCGGATCAATGCCGAAAACACCGGTCAATTCGAGCGAACGCTGATCATTGCCGACCGTGGGGCCTATGTCAGTTACCTCGAGGGTTGCACTGCGCCCAAGCGCGACACCCATCAGCTGCATGCGGCCGTGGTGGAACTCGTGCTGCTCGACGATGCCGAGATCAAGTATGCCACAGTGCAGAACTGGTATCCGGGCGATGAAAACGGGGTGGGCGGGATCTACAATTTCGTGACCAAGCGCGCAGATTGTCGGGGCGCGCGGTCCAAGGTGATGTGGACGCAAGTGGAAACCGGGTCGGCGATCACCTGGAAGTATCCGTCCTGCATCCTGCGCGGCGATGACAGCCAGGGGGAATTCTATTCGATCGCCATCGCCAACAACGCCCAGCAGGCCGATACCGGCACCAAGATGGTCCATCTGGGCAAACGAACCAGAAGTCGGATCGTCTCTAAGGGGATATCGGCAGGGCGGGCGCAGAACACCTACCGCGGCCTGGTCAGCATGCACCCCAAGGCCGTCGAAAGCCGCAACTATACTCAATGTGACAGTCTGCTGATCGGGCAGAACTGCGGCGCCCATACCGTCCCCTACATCGAGGTGCGCAATTCCTCGTCCCGGGTGGAGCATGAGGCGACCACCTCGAAGGTGGATGAAGATCAACTGTTCTACTGCCGCAGTCGCGGGATGAGCGCGGAACAGGCGGTGGCGCTGGTGGTCAACGGATTTTGCCGAGAGGTTCTGCAGGCCCTGCCGATGGAATTCGCGATGGAGGCGCAAAGTCTGGTTGCGATTTCGCTGGAAGGGTCGGTTGGATGACGGTTTCTGTGACGCCGGCCGGGCAGGTCGTGCGTTCGGTGCATTGGGGCGGGCCGGTGTCCTTCATCGTGACCGACCCGCGCGACGTGATCCAGAGCGTGCATCTGCAGGGGAAATTCCATGAGCCCGAAGAGGGGGAGGTCATTTGGCAATGGTGCCCGCCGGGGGTGATCTTCTGCGACATCGGGGCCAACATCGGCAATCACGCACTGTTCGCGCTGAAGGTCCTGCGGGTTGCGCGTCTGATTGCGTTCGAGCCGAACCCCGCGGCGATCAGCCTGCTGCGCGAAAACCTCGAGCTGAACGGGGTTTCGGGACGGTGCGACCTGCAGCATCTGGGGCTGGGACTGTCGGACGCGCCGAGTGCGGGCTTTGGCATCAAGGCGCGGCGTCGGAACCTTGGTTCGGGGCATCTGGTGGCCGACAGCGGCGATCTGGCCGCGGGGCGCGGCGATGCCGCTTTGGGGGATGCGGCGGTCGGTTTCCTCAAGATCGATGTCGAGGGGATGGAGGTTCGGGTGCTCGCGGGATTGCAGGGCGTGATCGAGGCGCATCGGCCGGTGATCTTCGTCGAGGTCGACAATGACAACCGGTCGGAGTGTTCGGGCTGGCTCGCCGAGAGCGGACATGCGGTTCGGGCGCGGCATCGGCGTTACAGACAGAAAGAGAATTTCCTTCCGGTATCCGGGCCGTTGCGGCACAGAGCAGAGGCTTGACGATGGAAAGCCGGGTGAAGCGGCCGGAACTGACCCTGCCAGAGGTCGAGTCTGCGGCCCTGTCTGCCCTGTACCACGGGGCAACAGCCATTCTGGAATACGGCTCTGGCGGATCGACGGTTCTGGCGGCAGCGCTGCCGGAAAAGCGGATCTTCACGGTCGAAAGCGACGCCGCCTGGCTCGGAATGATGCAGGAGTGGTTTGCGCAGAATCCGCCGGTCTCGCCGCCGGAGTTGCACCATGGCGATGTCGGGCCGACGAAGCGATGGGGATATCCGGCCTCGACCGCGTCCTTCCTGCTGTGGCCGAACTATGCGCAGACGGTTTGGGATCGCGCCGATTTTGCGATGCCCGAAGTGGTTCTGGTCGACGGGCGCTTCCGATTGGCCTGCATGCTGACCGTGGCCTGGCGGATGACGCGACCCCTGGTGATGCTCGTTGACGACTACAGCGGCCGGCCCGGGTATCACGAGGCCGAATCGATGCTGGGTGCTCCGCAGATGATCGGGCGGTTGGCCCGGTTCGATCTGGTGCCCGGCCTGATCCCGATGACGCGGCTGCATCTGGTTGTCGACAGCCATTTGCGCGCCCTTTGAGCCAGTTGGAGAGAAATATGCTGCACATCAATAACCTGCACGTCAAACTTGAGGATGAAGACAAGCCCATTTTGCGCGGAGTTGACCTGGCTGTCGGGCCGGGTGAGGTACATGCGATCATGGGGCCGAACGGGTCGGGCAAGTCCACGCTGTCTTATGTGCTGGCCGGCCGCGCGGGCTATGCAGTGACCGAGGGGACAGCGACGCTGGAAGGCCAGGATCTTCTTGCGATGGAGCCGGAACAGCGGGCGGCGGCGGGGCTGTTTCTGGCTTTTCAGTATCCCGTGGAAATCCCCGGTGTGGGCAACATGACCTTTCTGCGCACAGCCTTGAACGCACAGCGGAAACTGCGCGGCGAGTCCGAGGTTTCGGCAGGAGAATTTCTGAAGCTGGTGCGCGCGAAGGCGAGTGCTCTCAAGATCGACGCCGACATGCTGAA
>Ga0105044_10003623_pt1 | contig 21229 bp, 19 predicted proteins | sample MAT01_FD_78092 | JGI IMG/M metagenome (GOLD analysis project Ga0105044, IMG submission 78092) | Freshwater microbial communities from Lake Fryxell liftoff mats and glacier meltwater in Antarctica - MAT-01 | ecosystem: Environmental > Aquatic > Freshwater > Ice > Liftoff microbial mat | place...
TACCTTTTGACAATTTCCATATCAAGGAATTAAGTTTGATTGTAGATTTTTGATTCGAAAGTTTTTTACATAAAAAAAACTCCCCGGAAGATATCCCGGGAAGTTAATTTTTTAACATACATAGTTTTTTTACTCTTCCCTGGTCTTCAATTCAATTTCACCATTATTTCCTTTTTCTTCAGGTAAATTGATCTTAAAATTTACATTCCCATCCTTGCGTGAGATCACAATGTTTTCATCTTTTAAATTTGTTTCCGGGAAATCTTCTGTGATCATTTTCCGGATCTCTTGATCACTCTTTGCTATGAACCTGTCCTTATCGGGATTAATGTTTTTCATTTGCTTTATCCTGTTCACAATATTGCCGTCCTTTACACTGAGATCTCAACTTCGAAATCATTACTGCTTTCTCATTTCAAAACATTTACTCTGAACGGCAGTATGTTTTGATCTCCCCTGTATCCGGTTGACTTGATTTCGAGTCTGGCTTTCTGAGAAATATGCTGAGGAAGTAACCATTTGCTAACCGGATTACTGATGATCTTATATTCAAATATATATGAGCCGGGAAGGTACGAGGTAACCTTAAGCTTTATTTTTCCCTCACTATCGGTTACCGCCGTAAGAGTGTCAATTATTCTGTAACCTGTCTGAGCACTTCCGAAATATAAACTGACAAGGGCAGAGCAACCGGGAGTGCCTTTACCTTTCATTGCATCCAGGCTCAGAAAATTCTCATAATTATCAGCACCGGTCTTAAGCAGAAAATTTATGTTGTCTTCCACATTTGAAAAAACTGTCTGCTCATAATCCGAATTATTATTTATTGAATAATAACCGGAAAGCTTTTGTAAAGGATCGCCGCCCTTATCAAGAAGTTCATAGATTATAAAACCGGCATTCAGGGTTGGAGCTCCGCTTGTTGAATCTTTGAAATCATACACTCCGGATTTTACAAATATATCAGTGAAATTTTTGTTAAGGTTATTTATCACCGTGTCTTCATATCCTGCATCCGCTTTCACCATCTTATCTATATCCTGATGTTTGAAAAAATTATTAACAGAAGAAAAATCTTCCGGATAAACATTCCCGTATCCTTTATCAACTTCAGCCACGATCACTACACTTGTAAAAGGTTTGCCGTCTTCGTTAATAAACTTATCCGATTCAAATGTATAGATCGTATTTTCAAATGACTGCGCTTTTACAAATGGTATCATATATACAATGCTGTTCCTGCTTGTGTAAAATTTAAAGCTTCCGTCTTCCTCAATCCTCTCAACTGTCCTGATAATTGTGTCATTAGAAACACTTGATGAATAAACATAATTGTTCATTCCGTTTTCATAATTCTCAATTCTTCCGGTAACTTCAACAACCGGCATCTTTGATACGGCATTTTTTGCAGTTGAATCCGTTCTTTCCTGCCAGACAGTATTAATTACCCCTCTGATGAAGAACGTGTCGTGAAGATATGTAAATCCTTCTTCATTAATATTCTGAATTAAACTTTTATGCGAACTGTTAACAATGCATTCATAATGATTGGGATTATTTTCCGGTACAGGAATTATATCAATTGACGCATCCCGTACATCCGTCTGATTAAAACTGAAACTGGACTTAAGAAAATAATTTTCCGATGGTCTCGCCGGCGGCCATATAAAAAATTTAAGCTTATTTCCTTTCCATGCACCGGTCGTTGTAACCCTGGACTCCGATGACAAAGGGGTATTGTATTTTGTTGTTACAATAAGTTCGGGTGGATGTATCTCTGCATTACATTCATTCTCCGAAATTCCATCCTTCACAGCAACTTTTTTTTCATGCCCCGTATCAATCACCCACCTTCCGTATATCTGACAATAATCTCCCCTTACTGTCCGGTAAAATGGACGCAGATCAAATCTTTCAATCTCAACTTCTATGTCTGTGTTCGCATAAGTTTTAAGATAACCCAGATCATAATCGGGAATGACATGTATGCACCAGTCACTTGCCCTTTCAAATTTGTCGCCATGCATTGGTTTATAAGGATAAACAAGCAAAGGCAGTTCAACATCTTTCCTTTTCTCCGGAACGTTGCAATAATCATAAGTATGATTCATTGAGAAATCCCCTTCCGGTGAATCACCGCTCTTTGTGACAAATCCACGCAGCATGGCACTTCCCCAGCCCTTTGTAACTCTTTCCTGAAAATAAGTATATTCATCAGGTGCTGATTCATAGAATTCATTGAAAGCATTTCCAAATAAAATTTCATCCTGAAAATTATTATGAAGCCCGGTCATTGATTTTTCATCCTCTGCTATATTTGACCAGTGGACAAGATCATATCTGCTTCCGCACAGCTTGTAAATTTCATTATAAACTTTGGACAAGGTGCTGTATCCGGTACGAAACCATCTTCGTGAATTTTCTATCTTTATGTAATTTCTTTGCTTCTCAAGTTCACTGCTTAATTTTGGAAACGGGGAGGAAACAATTTCCTTCACAGGTATGTAGGTGAAAATTTTCCCCTCAGTACCGAATATATATTCAAAGGAAAACCATTTTGTAATTGTATATTTTTTCTTCTTAATATATGCAAGCTCGGGCATAGCAAACCAAAGCACGCCCGATGCCCGATTGCCGTATATCTCCAGACATCCCTTTGCACCTCCTATCGTTGTGAAAGCATAGAATGTAAAATTTTCATTTACTCCGGTAATACTCTCTTCATTGAAACTGATTGTATTTTTTCCGTAAATGCTGTTTGCATATTCAATGAATTTCCTTGCTATTATGACTTTACTGCTGGATTCAGTTCTCTGCTCCTGAAGACTGCTGATCTGCGGATAGCAAATGCCGCTGAAAAGAAACAGTACCGGTATGGCGATAAGAAATTTCATGACAACTGTTTTTTATCTGAAGTGAATGTTAAAGTGGGTGCATTTGGGGAATCAAATTTGCTCTCTAACATTGTATTCCTGTTAACAAACTTCTTTCAACTTGTAACTTGTAACTTGTAACTTGCAACTAAACTAAATCTCTCTCTTCAGCGCTTCTCTCTCGATCTCGATCTGCTTTATCTTTCTGTCAAGATTATCCAGCTCTTCAGGCATTGAATCAATTTCAATTCTCAGCTTTGAAGCGGCTTCATCTATAAGGTCAATCGCTTTATCAGGAAGGAATCTGTCGGCTATGTACCTGTCCGAAAGCTGCGCTGCGGCTACAATTGCTCCGTCAGTAATTCTTACTCCGTGATGAACTTCATACTTTTCCTTAAGACCTCTCAAGATACTTATGGTATCATCTACATCCGGTTCAGCCACAAATACCGGCTGAAACCTTCTCTCAAGCGCGGGATCCTTTTCTATATACTTTCTGTATTCATCGAGTGTAGTCGCTCCGATCGTTCGCAGATCACCCCTTGCAAGAGCCGGCTTTAGCATGTTAGATGCATCAACAGATCCCTGTGCCGCGCCCGCTCCCACTACAGTGTGAAGCTCATCAATGAATAAAATTATTTCACCGTTGGATTCTTCCACTTCTTTTAAAACCGATTTCAATCTCTCTTCAAACTGTCCTCTGAACTGAGCGCCTGCAACAAGCGAACCCATATCAAGCGCGACTATCTGTTTTGATTTCAAACTTTCAGGGACATCTCCCTGAACAATCCTGTGTGCAAGACCTTCTGCGATCGCGGTCTTACCGACTCCCGGCTCACCAATTAATACAGGGTTATTTTTTGTTCTCCGCGATAGCACCTGAAGTACCCGTCTTATCTCATCTTCCCTGCCAATGACAGGATCAAGCTTTCCCTTCATCGCAAGATCATTCAGATTTTTTCCATACTTCAATAATGACTGGTAAGTATCTTCAGGATTCTGACCGGTCACCTTATTAGATCCGCGGACTTCCTTCAGCGCCTTAAGAATATTATTTTTTGTAACACCCTGATCTTTTAACAGCCCGGTGATCAAAGATTTTTTTATATCCGAAAGTCCGAGCAATAAATGTTCGGTCGAAACATAATCGTCTTTTAATGATGCAGCTTCCTTAAAAGCATTCTCAAGCGCATCGTTAGCGTCACGCGAAAGTGAGAGCTGCGAGCTTGAACCGGTAACCTTCGGAAGCTTATCAAGCATCTCACCCACTTTTGTTAACAGGAAATCCTTGTTCGCACCAAGCTTTTGCAAAGTAGAACTCACTATGCCTTCAGGATCCTGGATCAGCGCGGCGAATATATGCTCGGGTTCGATTTGTGAGTTGGAATAGTTCGATGCTATCTCCTGCCCCTTCTGTAGCGCTTCCTGTGATTTGATCGTTAGCTTATTAAAATTTACTGCCATAATTTAATTGATAATTGATAATTGATAATTGATAAGTGATAATTGATCATTTCTTTATAACCGCTCTTCTGTCCTCTCCCCAGAAAAGTTTTTTCTTCAGTGTATTGAAATAAGTATAATTCAATTTCTTTATGATCTTGATCGTAAAATCCGCTTTGGTGAGTATTACTTCTGTCGGTGAATTAATGTTGATCACCGTTTGTCCGTCAGATGAAATTCTTACTTTCCCCTGTGAAAGGATCCTGATCTTAATCTCACCATCATCAGGAACAATTATAGGACGGACATTTAATGTATGCGGTGAAATGGGAGTTACAATGAAAACCTTGCTTTCCGGATTTACTATTGGTCCGTTACAGGAAAGTGAATACCCGGTCGAGCCAGCCGGTGTTGAGATTATGATACCATCTGAAATTATCCGGACTACCTTTTCATTATTATAAAATGTTTCTATCTCAAGCATTCTTACTGAATCACTCTTGTCGATAACAATGTCGTTCATTGCAAACAATATTTTTCCTTTATCCGATACCGATCTTATTATTACCTGCTCGGTAGTTCTGAATTTTCCTTTAACAAGCTTGGGAATAAAATTTTTAATTTCATCCGGACCTACTTCTGAAAAAAAACCCAGACGTCCGAGATTGATCCCGAGTATAGGTATGTTATTCCTGCCGGTCAGTTTTGCCGTATTAAGAAATGTACCGTCTCCCCCAAGTGAAAAAATATAATCGGCTTTGCTGAACATTACTTTCGGAGAGGCGGAATTCTTCTTAAGGTGAGGAGAAGTTTCTTTTACAAGATCTTCATCTATCAGAAAATCAATACCGCTCTTTTTAAGATAACCTACTATGTCATCAAGTAATTTTTTTACTTCTTTCTTTGATGTGTTCCCGAGAATTCCGAAGACAAGCTTATCCTTTTCCATTGGCTATTCCTGCGGTGGTATTGGATTATCCTGGTTGTGCTGATCTTCCTCAATGCCGCTCTTTTCAGGTGATTCTTTCTTCGGCTTGCTGCTTTCATCCACAAAGTTAAGTTTCAGATCGGCAACGGTCTGCTCCAGAAATCTCTTCTCATCATCAGCAAGATTATTCATGGTTTTTTCTTTAAGCATGTCAAGCATATCAATAGAAACCTGTGCTCCTTCGATCTCAATTTCTGTTTTGTTCGTGACCGGGTTTGGCAGCTTTCCGAGCTGCATCATTGTCTGCATTTGAAATGTGTAGATCAGTGAAAGGAAAAGCTGCTTGTTCTTGTCTTCATTCATATAAAGTATTTTTGAAAAGTTTTATAAATAATTATTTAATATTATTTATTGAAATAGATTTTATTCAAAAGAAAATAATAAGGAACCATCAGATGGTTTTTAAATAATGCCGGTACCTTTGTTTCGGTAGCTATTATTTCAGAGTAGCCCGGCTGTTTCATAAGCACTACCGGTACTCCGCACGGATAATAATAAAAATCATCCGTCGTTTGTGGACGCGGAAAATTAGGAAGATATTTTTTAATCATCCGCTCATACACCATTTTACCTGCATATTCTTTTAATACATCCCTCGCATCATTAAGATTATTTCTCACTCTCCCTAAAATATATTCAAAGATCAGCTTATCAAGCAGATTCATTTTTGAAATAAGTGAGTCCTCATCTGAGAATGGATTTACCTTTGCAAAATCATTTAATGTCTGAACTGAGATCGGCATTTGCGGAACCCAGTCTTCCGTATTATAAACTCTGAGCGCCCAACCCCCTCTTGTCAGATAATCAAAGTCATAGGCGTAAGATAAATTTCCCGGCTTCGGCGGCGCGCTGCAGTATGTTTTGAACATGACATCACCCGGAATTCTCTGACTGTCCAGATAACGAAGATATGATGTAACAAGATATGCAAGAGCACCTCCCTGACTATGACCGACTATTATATAATCCTTTACACCCCTTGCGTGGTATTGATTGATCTTTTCAACAATGCCGCCGGATAGATATGCGAGACCTGTGAGCCAGCCGGCATGAACTGCAGCGCCCGGATATTCAGCGAGCTTATAAATGAAAACAAAATTACTGTCAATTATTATTGAACCGTTAGCAGGAACCATCTCAGCATAAAAATCTTCAGCCCACGAATTTGTCTGAATGGTTGTTCCGCGTATGCTGATCACACCAACACTGTCATCCCTGAGCCATAAATCCCATCTGTTATCAAGTCCTGCTGAATCCGATCTGTAAACCATTCTGTAATCTTCCGGTGCAGGAAGTGAAACGTTTATCCAAGGCGTATCGATCTGCCTCGCAGTTATTTCAAGTAATGCCTTGTATTCAACAGGATCAAAACCGGGTCTCAGCTTTGTCTGTGAAATAGAAATATTAACAAGTGTAAATAAAACAAGCGTTGTTAGAAGGGGAAATAAAATTTTCACTAATTGTTTTTGATTTATGCAAAATAACCATTTTTAATATCAAATTTAAATTCTAAAAACATTTAATGAATTGGGAAATCATTTGAAGTCATTTGAAGTCAATAAAAGTAAAGTCAAAGTAAGACTGAATAATAATTATATCTTCCCGAGGTTGTTCCTTATTTTATGTTTTGGTATAGAGAAAAAGTTTTGAATATAAAAAAATTGTCTCACTTCTTTTAAAAGTGTGAGACAATTTTTCTCTCGTCTCCGCTGTGTCTCCCGCTCTTCTCAGGTTAACTTTACGAAGACCTCTAATGCGGGGACGCAGCGGATCGGCGGAAATTGGTAGAGAAACAGCTGGGACTAAATTTACTTTATTACAACCATTCTTTTAACATCTCTAAATTCTCCGGATTGTATCCTATAGAAATAAACACCGCTTGAAATATTAGCAGCATTAAAATCAATAAAATGGTTTCCAGGCTGTATGATTTCATTTATTAATGTCGCAACTTCTTTACCCAATAAATCATAAACCTTTAGAGTCACAAGTCCTTCCTGAGGAATTGAGTAGCTGATTCTTGTAACAGGGTTGAATGGATTAGGGTAGCTTTGATCTAACGTAAGATTTTCAGGAATAACTGAATTAGTAATCGTAATATTAACTGTCGTGTCAGGGTTTGAGAATGAACGAAGATTGCCATAAACATCGAATGGTCCGTTTCTTTCATCATTCCAAACGCAGATAACTTTATCTTTGTAATTAATAATATCACTTATTGATTTTCCTGAAGATGGAGCTTCAGAAGAAATTAAATACTTATTTCCAATCTTAACATCATTCTCGTAATATCTTTGAAAATATGGTTTTGATATTCCGCCAACATTTTCACTCCAAGCAGCAACATATCTCCCATCAGGTTTTTTGGAAATTTGTAAACCTCCAATATCATTTGAAGAACTATAAATCTTAAAATTCGAATTAACTTTTACTCCACTTTAGGAAAAGGATTGCGCATAAAATTGAGTTGCATTAAAAAAATCTCTATTATCACTCCATCCAATTAAAAACCTGCCCGAAGAATCAGAAGATATTTTTTGGAAATCTTTGTTGATTAAGATTATTTGCATCGTCATTAACTTTTAGATTAACTCCAATTTTATTTCCAAAACTATCGTAGATTTGAAAATAAATATCTTCAGAATCTACGGACGATGGAGGCCGAGTATCATGCCATTATTGCCGGAGAGCCTGTTCAAAATCATTAATTAACTGAGCATAAAGTTTTACTGTACAGAATGGCAATGGCAGAAGTAAGAAGCAAAATATTTATATTTGCTCCAGGCTATTCCTGGTAAGTTCATTTTTTGTTTCACCGGTATTAACAGTTGACGCAGGTTCAAACAGCATGATATGTACTTCCTCATCAGCCCTTGGACGATGCTCGGTTCCCTTAGGCACAACGATCATCTCCCCTTCGGCAACTTCAACTGATCTGTCACGAAAGTCCATTGTAAACTTTCCTTTGTCTACAATAAATAATTCATCTTCTTTTTCATGTGAATGCCATATAAAGTCGCCCTTAAATTTTACAAGCCGCACCTGCTGCCCGTTAAGCTCGGCAGCGATCCTCGGATTGAAATGATCCGTAAACAATTCTAATTTCTTTTTTATGTTAATTACTTCCATCTTAAATATTTTTTACTTAAATACTTCACTTAGTATTTTTTCCCTGTAATCAAATATGCTTTCAACTTTCCTTTTTACAAAAAGATTATGTGGAATGAATTCAAGAAACCCTCCGGGAGAAATATACTTAACCGTATCGGTCATTATGGTACTGTTTCCATCAGCTTCGAACCTGTGTTCATGTATCCATTCTTTGTAAGGACCTTTAAGCTGAATGTCTTCAAATAAATACGGCGGCTCCCACTTTGTAATTTCGGTTCGCCATTTAAATGTAATTCCATTAAGCTTGATCTTGTAATCGATCAACGCTCCCTTTTTCATTTCAACAGGAAGTTTGGAAGTGATCTTAAATCCAAGCTGTGGCGGGGTGAGCCGGTTCAGATTATCTGCTTTGCTGAAAAAGTCAAAAACCTCTTCAAGCTTTTTATTGATAACGGTTTTTCTTTTTAATATATGATAAGGCATAATTTTTATTTGATTTTTTCCTAATAGCCCTCAACCAGATCCTTTCATGAAAGTAATAGAGGATCATTTTTGTAAATACTTCCGTAAAACCGATCTCGAAAGCTTTTGTGTAATCTCCGGTGACAAAGTATGCGATCGTAATTGTATCGAGCGTACCGAATATTCGCCAGCTTACTCCTTTTATGAAGCTTCTCTTATGCATGTCTTCATATCTCTGCTTTCCGTCCGGAGTAGTGGATACAGTACGCATGATGTTGGAACCGTTCCAGATGCGTTCGTGAAAATAGTAAAGAATGATCTTTGTAAAAAATTCTATGCCGCCTATCTTTAATGCTTTTGATATATCCGAGGTGAAAAGCCAGGATAGAAATATCGTATCCATTGTCCCGATAATTCTCCACGTAATACCTTTTAACAAGCTGATTTTTTTGGAATCAGGAAGTAGCTGCATTCAGAATTTTTGATAAGGATTGTAAAATGCTTAAAGAATATTATGAAATCAAATCATTTCCACGATTCGTAGAAAGTTGTTTTTCTTCAATTCTAAAAAAATTAGTGGCTCCGATGTGAGACACCATCTCTTACTGAAATGGAAGCATGCTTTCTTGTTCAATCATACTGAAGATGTCTTCATAGAGTAACATCCGTCCACAATTAGGAAAAAACTTGCCACGAATTTCTCGAATGATCACGAATTAAAAATATTATCACTAATTTTAAAAACAGAATTAACATAAATTTATTTTGACAGCATAAGTATATATTCAAGGTTATTTAAAGGTTGATTTTAAAAATTTGATATTGGTGCAAAAATATTACTAAACATATTAAAATTTAAATTATTTAAATTTTTGAAAAACATTTTGGACAGCACTGTCACATAGTATATTTTTTATGCCATTATCTTAATAGTAAAGAAATATATAGTTTGCTATATTTGTCAAATTTTATGACCGACAATACGAAAGAAGAAAGAGAGCTCTGCCAGACCTGTCACACTCCCCTTGTTGGTACATACTGTCACGTTTGTGGAGAAAAAAAACTTTCGAGAGAAGATTTTACCATAAAGAAATTTCTTTCCCAGACTGTTGATGTCCTTGCTCATTTTGATTCAAAGCTGTTTAAGAGCGTTTATTATCTGGTTGCCAGACCCGGTTTCCTGCCTTACGAGTATAATCACGGAAGAAGAGTAAAGTATGCGAAGCCCATTCAGATCTTTTTTGTATTAAACATAATTTATTTTCTGATCCTGAATTATATCGGTTTTGATACTGTAACCAATCCGCTTAAGGATCATCTGGACAATTTTCTTTACGGCAGCATTGCAACATCAATGGTTGATCACAAACTTCAGGAACAAAATATATCGATGCCTGAATTTGAAACGCAATTCTATAATGAGATATATGTCGAATCAAAACTACTTATATTTTTAATGATACCGATGTTCGCGTTTTGCCTTATGCTTTTATTTTACGGCAGCAAATTTCTGTATTACGAACATCTTGTCTTCTCAACTTACTTTTTTTCGTTTATCCTTTTATTCTATACTGTATTTCTCAATATCTTCGATTACACGGTATATTATATCACCGAGTATAATATTGATATCAGCAAGATCATTGAAGTCGATGACTTCATTGCCACGATAATCGCGCAGTTAACAGCACTCGTTTATCTGTTTTTAGCATTCAAAGAAGCTTACGGTATTTCTTCAAGAGCCGCTGCTGTTAAAGCTATATCAGCAATTGTTGGTCTGTTCATAGTAGCTAATGTCTACAGCTTTATTCTTTTTATTATCGTTTACTGGAAAATTTGAATAACTTTATCACACGAGTGAAGGTCTGCTGCATAAGCAGTATTGACGAAGCAAATCTTGCAATTAAATACGGCGCTTCCGCGCTTGGACTTGTTTCAAAAATGCCGAGCGGTCCCGGTGTTATCTCAGACGAGCTTATCACTGAGATCATTAAGATCATTCCTCCCGGAGTCGCTTCATTTTTATTGACAAGTGAAGTTACTTCCGCGCCTGTAATAGTTCAGCAGAAAAAATTTGGAGTGAATACCATTCAGCTTGTTGACGAACTTAACATTCAGGAATATGCTAAGATGAAGGATGCAATGCCCGGAGTTTCACTGGTGCAAGTGGTACACGTAATCAATGAAGCATCTGTGGATTATGCTGTAAGGGTTTCGGATTATGCCGACGCTCTGCTGCTTGATTCGGGTAATCCCGGTCTCAAGCTCAAAGAGCTTGGCGGTACCGGAAGAGTTCACGACTGGAAACTGAGCAAAGCTATTCGTGAAAGTATTAGCATTCCTGTATATCTGGCGGGAGGTCTCAATGCGGAAAATGTTGCTGAAGCCATTGATACCGTAGAACCTTTTGCAGTAGATCTTTGCAGCGGTGTCAGAAGTAACGGCGAACTTGATGAAGCAAAGCTTATATCATTTTTTGATAAGGTCAGAAGCAGGTAAATATCATTGAACCTTTCTTAATAATCTTAATAAAAAACCTTACAGTTGAATTTTAACTGTAAGGTTTTTTTAATTTTATCGATCCGGAAAATAAATCTATTTCAGTAGGATCATCTTCTTTGTAGCTGTGAAGTTGTTTGCTGATATACTATAGAAATAAACTCCACTTGATAAGTTTGATGCATTGAAATTAAAGGAATAATAACCTGCAGTCTTCACTTCATTTACAAGCACAGCAACTTCTTTACCCGACATATCAAACAACTTAATATTTACTTTACCATCTACCGGCAAATCAAAGTTTATGCTGGTCGAGGGGTTGAACGGATTCGGATAATTTTGAGACAGATCAAATCTTGTAGGAATTCCAACATTAACTTCGCTGCTTAAATTGAAATATTCGAAGTTACCATTGAAGTCTATTTGTTTCAATCTGTAGCTATAATTTCCTGTGGCAATGTTTCTGTCTGTGTAAGAATAGCTGTGTGAAGTTGTAGTTGTTCCGATTCCCACTATATTACCAACTCTTGACCATGATTCGTTGACTGATGATCTTTCAATATCAAATCCTGCATTGTTTGTTTCAGTCGCAGTTGTCCAGTTAAGAGTTACATCTCTTCTATTTAAAGTTGATGTGAATGATGATAATTCAACAGGGAGCAACGCATCTACATATCCTAACCCCCTTGGTTCAAAGACTAAATTGGTCTGTTGAACTGACACCACGCCGGCTGAAGTAATTATTAGAGCCCGATTTGTAATATCTGTGGCAAGAAAGTTTCCGGATCCTTGATAAACAGCGCCAAAGATTTCACCGTGAGTAAATCCTGATTGTACGACCGGTGTGGCTGCAAAGGTGGTAGTATTAATTTTTTCCATATTGGCAGTGGCATTACCTGACCAGTGGTAGATAAAACCATCATCATAATTATAAGCTATAACCTCGCCATCTAAACCCAAAGAAAATGGTCCGGCGAGAAATGTAGGGATACCTGTTGCAATGTTTATATTGTAAAGTCTTTCAGGATTGGTGGCACCCGATCCGGTCATACCATAAAGAATTCCGGTTGTGGAGGAGTAAGTGAGCGAAGAAAAACCATCACCAAGACTTCCAATATCCGTACAAACTCCTGTTGAGGGGACAACTGTAACTAATCTGCGATCCGCAGGACCTGTCGTTCTTACAATGGCATAAAACATTACATTGTCCGAATTCCAGGTAACAGAAGTAGCGCCTGCTACAGTAAAACCCGACAATGTTAACGTTTGTGACGAGAGTACTGTCCATGTAATATCTTGATAAACTTCGATGATGGGATTCTGTGAATCGGTACCTACAATATCGGCATTAATTTGTTTTGGCATAAAACTAAAAGAGAGTAGCATTAATAAGACTGCTATGAACCAGTTCCTTACTAAAGAAAAACAATAAGACTTTTTCATGATTTTTTTAATTTAATTAAAGAAAAAATAATTTTGGAAGAGAAATTAACAGCTTTGTATCTCTAAAATTATTTTCAACCTTCCTTCCAACAAAAATCAAAAATAATTACAATTATACAAAATTTTGAAGTTTATATTTACCATCCTTTTTTAGTTTATTAATGCAGTGTTAAAAATTTTGTTAAGTTTTTCGGGAATTTTAGTATTATGTCCTTAGGATATTTGTTATTCCCCCCGAAAAAAAAATCACAAAGAACTTCTTTTTGAAAAATTACACCTTTCTAATTAATATTCTAATTAGTAACCGGAGAAATTTCTTCTCCGGCTTGAATTAAATAATCTTGTTGTTCAATTTGTCAATTATAAAAATTAACTAACTAACACAATTAACTGATCAGCTATTTTATCAGGATCATTCTCTTTGTATCTGAAAAATTTTCTGTCTGAAGCTTGTAGAAGTAAACCCCGCTGTTATGACCGCTACCGGTAAATTCAACTTCATACCGTCCGGGATTCAAATTTTCATTTACCAAAGTTTCAACTTCAATTCCTAAAGCATTATATATTTTCAATGTTACAAAGCCCGCATTTGAAATTCCAAATCCAAGTTTTGTAGTTGGATTGAATGGGTTTGGATAATTTTGCTTAAGCTCAAATCCCTCCGGCATTATACTTGTCAGATTACTTATGGTCACGGGAGTAGCGACGATGGCGGTGTAAGCTTCTGTATTAAAGCCGCCGGACCTTTCATCACACCATACAGGAATGATATTGTTCCTGTAGTAATCTATTCCTATATAATCACCGAACCGCACGGCGCTGTTTGGCTGATTAGTCGGAAAGTTCTGAGTGCTTAATCTGAAATTGTCAAAAGAAAGTCCTCCGTCTGTTGAATGTGCAAGATACGCGTCTATGATAGTCGGGCTTGCTGAATTTCTTGAATCATAATATACTATCGCGATATTACCCGAATCATTTACTTCTATCCACGGCCAGCACTGCAGCTTTCCATTGCCTGATACATCATCATTGATCCTCAAAGGAGCAGACCAGTTTACTCCTCTGTTTGTTGAACGGCTTAAGAAAACATCCGGATCTCCGTTTCTTGCGTCACACCACGTCACGTAAAGATTTCCGTCATTGACTCCGCCTGAAATATCAGTGGCAATGGACGGGAAAGTAACTCCGCTTGTAGTAATTGGAATATCGGGCGTTATGCCCTGTGAGATCATTACATCAGTACCGAAGGTCTGTCCGCCGTCTGTTGATTTATCAAATGCAATTATATCGTTTGTAAAATCACCCGTTAACCAGCAGATATTTATGTCGCCGTTAGAGCTCACTGCAACATCACTTCCCTGTCCCACGTTTTCAGGTTCATTGAACTGCACGCCCGTTGTCCAGTTGACTCCGCCGTTGGTTGATTTCGTAAGTAAGTTTGCAATATCATTACTGAATGTAGTCCAGCTCATATAAAGTGTATTATAACGGGGGCTGGAAGGATTCAGATCACAGGTAATATATTCCTTATCTTCTGAACCGGTTTGCGACGCAATGAACGCCATCGGAAAGGTAGCTCCTCCGTCAGTTGATTTATAAACTCCCAGCGTTCCGTTACCGTTGGTATTTGTTAATGCAATCACTGCAATATAAAAATTTCCAAGCCCGTCAACTGCGACTGCCGGATCACTGTTCCTGATGAGCCCGCCGGGAAGAAGTGTGGAATCAAGCAATAGGCTTGCAGACCACGTCTGACCTGCATCAGTGGAATAGCTGTAGCCCACTTTCCTGTTAGCGGGACTTACACCTTTTCTGAAATCCCTCCAAGCAGCGACAACACGGTTTGGATCGGTTCGGCTTATCTTAATTGATGTTTCATTCTGAGGCGAGCTGTCGCGTGAAATATTATAATTGACAAACACTGAAGAGGAATATTCCGGAGTATAATTCATGAATGATCTGAACTCAGTTTTATTTTCTTCCGCTTCTTCTTCATGAGGCTTTGAAAATCTTTCCGGTTTTTTGTCACTCATTGTAAAATTCAAAAACAAAAATGCCGATGCTATTAAAAATAAAAACTTCACCTTCATAATTCTGTGAATTAAGTTTTTAAAAAAATCATTTTTTTAATTTGATCAAAGGCGCGGAGCCCTTGTTCTTATATACTATTTCATATTGTTTGGACAAAGATTTGAATAACGCTGTAAGTGAGTAATATCCGTATGTTCGCGAGTCAAAGCTCGGATCAAGGCGTCTCAACTGTATGCCTATTCCGCTGAGATGCGCCATGTCATCATCCTGAACGGACATTTCAAATGCTTTTTCAATTAAAGTTATATCAAGAGGTTTTTTTGTAATTTTGTTTTTGATCTCTGTGACCACTTTCACTTCCGGCTTCTTTTCGTGCTTTGGCTCTTCAATCTTAACTTCACTCTCTACCGGAGCTTTTTCTACTGCGGCTTTTTTACTTACCGGCTTTGTCCTTGTCCTTGGTTTTGCTTTCGGCTTGACGGTGACGGTTTCATCGGGCTTAAGATTTTCCGTGTATATAAATATCTCACATGCTTTTTGAAATGCTTCAGGTGTATTAGCTCTGCCGATTCCCATCACAAAAACTCCTTCTTCTCTGATCCTGTTTGCAATGCCGGCATAGTCACTGTCACTTGATACAAGACAAAAAGCATTTACAAGCTTTTTGTGAAGAATGTCCATCGCATCGATGATCATAGCGCTGTCTGTTGAATTTTTTCCTTTGGTATAAGCGAACTGCTGCATTGGTCTTATCGCGTGCCTGTTAATTTGTTCCTTCCAGCCCTTCATGTTGCTGATGGTCCAGTCTCCGTAAATTCTTCTTACAGTTACCTTACCATATCTTCCTGCTTCGGCAATTATGTTTGAAAGCAGATCGGGCTGTGTATTATCGCCGTCAATGAGGAGGGCAATATGGTATGTGGAATTTTCATTCATGGTATGCTTTTAATTTTCAATAGTGAAACCTGAACCTAAAATTATTGCTGAATTCTTTTACCTGTTACCTTATCGATCATGAACGCTACAAACCCTATTACAAGACCGAACAATATTCCGGCAAAAGGTCCTGAGAACAGAATGACATACTGAGGTTCAAGCGCTATAGGGATCTGTTTAAATCCGTCTATGAAATCGGGATTGTTTGAAAGGTAGGTATTGAACATCACACCCTGAATTATTGAAGAAAATATTCCGTCAAACAAACCGACAACAACACCTTTGGTAAATATCTGTCTGTCAGCAACTTTTGCTATCACTGCGCCGGATATAACTGCAATAATAAGCCATAGAAGCCATTCGAAATTTTTTGCAATGCCAAACACTGAAACAAAACCCATTAAAATTCCAAATAAGGTAAGCGACCAGATTTTCCAGTTCATAAAGTAATTTTAGTTAATAAATTATTTGTTAAGATTTGAAAATATATTTTTAAAACCTATGTTATTTTTTTTACCTTCACCTACTTTATGCTTTTCAGCGAGTCAAGCTTGTTCTTAGCATTAGGATCATCGGGGTTAACAGTCAATACTCTGTTCAGATATTCCTTTGCTTTGTTAATATCATTCTTTTTAAGATAGTATGCCGCAAGTCCGTTCATCGCGTTTACATTTTTTCTGTCCTTCGTCAGCGCGTCGAGAAAATATTTCTCTTCTTTAGTTTCATCTTTCAATTCACTATAGCACATTGCTATGTTATTCAGATATCCTGAGATCACACTTGGATCTTTATTAAGGCTTATCAGCTCTTCCAGATCTTTTATTGCACCTTCAAAATTCTTTTCCTGATAAAGCTTGTATGAACTGTTTTGAAGAGTAGTAATTTTGTTCTTTACGACATCATTCATATTAAAATCTTCCTGCATAATATTGCCTTCCACCGTTTCACCTGATTTGATCCTTTCAAGTAAATTTTTTGAATCCTTATAATCCGGATAGACCGTCTGAAGCTTCTCCAGCATTTGGATTGCTTCATCCTTTTTTCCCTCCATATTATAAATGGTTGCAAGCTGAAAGTATCCGTCGGGAGCCAGTGAGTCAACATAAATTCCACGCTTTATCCTCATCTCAGCCGAATCAAGCTTTCCGTTTAGCAGATACACAAGCCCGAGATTATGATGAGCAAGTACATTGTTATCACGCAGTTCAATTGCCCTTTTATAAAGTTTCGCTGCATCTTCATACTTCTTGCCATTAGCGTAAATGTTAGCTTCATTCACAAGTATCACAGAACCTTCGATACCTTTTGCCGACATATACAATGTATTGTTGCTCTTCCAGTCCTCGTTCCTCACATAGGTCAGATAAGATAAAAGCATGATGATCACCACTACGCCGATCGCGAGAATGGAGAAATCACGTTTGGAGCTGCCTACCAACGCGAGATGACATATCAGTAATGACAATGCAAATGACGGAAGATAAAGAAAACGTTCAGCCATAAGGTTCATCGTAGGAATTATGTTCATTACCGGCAGCAGAGAGACAAAGAAAAACAAAATGCAAAATGCTACAACGCTGTCTTTTTTGTAGAAGAACACCGTAAGATACAGCATGACAAAAAGGAACAGGATTGAAAGAAGGACAGGAGTCTCTATAATGGTTTTCGCGTCTGGTATTACACCGTTATAGTGGTACAGCAATGAGAACGGCGCCAACAGCAATCTGAAATAAACAGGTATTGTCTTCAGCATTGTTCCTAATACAACTACATAGTCCTTCCCGATGAAGTAAAGATAATTTTCTCTTTCGGGAATTCCGGATAATATCATATATCTTAGCACCAAATAACCCAGAGTAACTGCAATGAATAAAATATAAGTTAGCGCGTTTTGTTTAAGATAATCCATCTTTTTTTTCCTGTAGACAAAGTCATAAAGCAAAATTATCACAGGCATTGTCACTATCATTTCCTTTGTGAGCAGTCCTGCAGCATAAAACAGAATGGACAGTGTCAGGTACAGATAGTTTTTTTCAGTGATGGTATGAAGTAAATTATCCTTCTTACTAAACTCCGTTTCTCTTGTAAAAAGTAAATAAAATAAAAATGAGGCAAAGAAAAACATTGTAACCATCGAGTCAGTTCGTCCGCTTATCCAGGTAACCGCTTCGGTATGTATGGGATGAACAGCAAATATCAAAGTCGAGAACATCGATATTAAATTTCTGAACTTATATCTCCAGAATAATACTATGAATATCTTATATAAAAGCAGACAGGAAATTACATGTATCAGTACGTTGGTAAGATGAAAGCCGTAGGGGTTCATTCCCCATATATAAAAATCAGTAGCATAGGAAGTCGAGACGACTGGTCTGTAATACCTCCCTATTACTTTGTGAAAGCCCTCATCTGCGGTGAAGAATTTAGGTATGTTTGAAAGATCCTGAATGGAAGCATTCGTCTGGATCACACTCTCATCATCAAATACAAATTCATTTGAAAGGGAATTGTAATATACCAAGAATGCAACTGCAGCGATGATCAGATAGCTGTAAATATGTTTCACTATAAAGCTTTATTCGGTTTTGTGAAAATAATTATAATAAACTTATAAAGCAGTTTACAAAGTTGAAAGTTTGTAAAGTTGAAAGTTTGGTAAGTATGGTAAGTATGGTGAGTGACGATACTTAAGACCAGTTCACAGATTTGCCGATTGAAATAAAGATCAGTCTGACAAATACAAATGCGATGAGAATAAATATTGTGTACATAAAGACTGTTTGAATTCCCAGAACGCCGACATCCGCAAACCAGTAAGGATAATCTCCGGTAATTCCACCGCGAATAACGCTATAAACAATATACGTTAACGGGTACACCAGAAATTTTAAAGCGTCCGTCCATTTTAATGAATTCTTCGGAACGAATATTATCCAGTAAAATAAAAACAGCAGCGGCATTACATCATGAAGAAGCTCATCGGCTACCAGTCCTATTCCCTGCGGATTCCACTGATGTCTCAGCATCGCGCTGTATATTATGCCGACGATCAGTATGTAGACTGCTAAAGCTGTTTTCACCAAAGGTCTTGAAAAGAATATTCCCGGCGCTGAGACCGGCTTTAACCAAAGGAAAGAAAGACATAATGTTACCAGTAGATTTGTAAGGATGGTAAAGTAACTCAGGTATTTTATGGCTGCCTCCAAAAATGAACTTCCTTCCTGCATTAATACGGTGATGCTGACGTAGAAGTGAAGGAGCAATGCAGTCAACCCAATGATCGTCCCGGTAATTATGTATGCTCTCTCGGCTTTTGTCAAATTGAAAGGTTTATACAGTTGAAAGTTTGTAAAGTTTACAAACTTTACAAACTTTCAACTTTTAAACGTATTCTATATTTTAGAGAAATAATTATTCCTCTATTTCCAAACAATTAAATTTTCCCCCATGAAAAAAATATTTACCATTCTTGTAATACTAATATATTTCAATATCTCTTATTCACAAACCGGGAATTCACCTTATCCTGTCATATTCATTCACGGACTTAACTCTGATGATCATACCTGGGACGCAACTCTTACAAAGCTTGCAACCGCATGGAGCATGAGTGCTAATCATACTTTCAGCGCTGTCATTAATGCCAGAGGCGGAGATACAACCAATTATACTCAGGATGTTGTTGTTCCTCTGATCGATGCAGGCGGTAATATCGTTTACAATATCACTGCTTCTAATATTTACGCTTTAAATTTCGGGAATTTCTGGAACAGGAATTCCGCCGATCCGAGAATCATTCTTTACAACAATGCAACCCCCGGAGCAAGCCAGTCACCAAGCAATCAATCGTCAATATTCAAGCAGGTCTATGTGCTGAGAATGCTGATCGATACTGTCCTGCGCGTAACCGGCGCGTCGAAGGTAATTCTTGCAGGACATTCCATGGGAGGGCTCGCAATACGCGAATATCTTCAGAGAAGGGAAAACGGGGTTCATAAGTGGTGGGTCAATCCTGCTGATATATTGCTCGGACACAGGGTTGCCAAAGTCGTTACCATCGGTACTCCGCATCTCGGTACGAATCTTTCCTCGGGCGCTATCTTTGGAATTGATGACAACAGTGAAGCAATGAGAGATCTTAAATTTTCCTATCCCTCCGGTGCGGCTACTTATTTATTTGGAAATACCGAAGCTGTTGTTCCTTCATCCTATTATAATAAAGATGTAAACTGCAACGGTTTCATCACCGATACATTAACCGGGCTTTCATCAGGAACGACCGACAATTCAATTCAGCCATTACCACAGAATATTTTATATACATGGATCACTTCTAATTATCTCGGGCTTGGCACAGATGGAGCTGTACCGCTCAACAGACAGTCGCTTTACAGCGGCAGCACTTTTATTCCCGCAGGACTTGCAGACAGCATTATGACAAATAAGAATCACGTTCAGGAAACAGGCGACACAAGATCATTGATAAGAGGACTGGATGAACCCGACAATAAGAACTTCGCGTTTGATGTAGGCTTCAATAAACTTTATTCAGGATTTATTACTCTGCAGCCAAATACTGTCACATCCGATTCCGATTATTATAAGATTCAAACAACATCTGGCGGGAAAGTTACAGTTACGCTAAAGTATCTAAGCTCGGGCGTAACAATCATTACGCTCCTTTCCTCAGTTGGTGTTTTGGTTTCAAAAGCTATATCAGCCGCTGATGACAGCATTTCAATTGTTGTTCCGCTTGCGGATAATTATTACATAAGAATTTCAGGCAGCAGCAGTCTTAATCCTAATCAGAACTATTACAGCTTCACGACGAAGTTCGTACCATCGGCGGATCTTGATCTGACATCAGGTATTGAGGGAATGTGGAATGGTGTGACACAGGTTCGTGATACGTTAAGGGTTTATCTCAGAAATAATTTTTCGCCTTTTAACAAAACAGATTCTGCTACTGTGTATCCGGATAATTCCGGCACCGGGCTTTACAGTTTTCTGAATGCCGTATCAGGCAATTACTACATCCAGCAGACTCACCGCAACGCGCTTGAAACGTGGAGCAGCTCTCCGGTAAGCTTTACGAACGGTGCTGTTTCGGTCTATGATTTTACTGACTCGGTTCAAAAAGCATTCGGGAATAATCAGATTTATAATTCAGGAAGATGGTGTGCTTACAGCGGTGATGTCAATAATGAAGGCAGCATTGATGTGACCGATCTTGTCCTGATAAATAACGACGCGCTTAATTTCGAGGGAGGTTATATCAATACAGATCTTACGGGTGATAATATTACTGATGTAAGTGATGTAATCATTGCTTACAATAACTCTAACAATTTTGTCAGCGTCATAAGACCGTAAGAATGAATTTATTTTAGTACTTTCCCGTCAGTGCAAAAATTCTTTGTGCTTAGCGCCATTGTTTTAA
>Ga0105044_10003627_pt1 | contig 21213 bp, 19 predicted proteins | sample MAT01_FD_78092 | JGI IMG/M metagenome (GOLD analysis project Ga0105044, IMG submission 78092) | Freshwater microbial communities from Lake Fryxell liftoff mats and glacier meltwater in Antarctica - MAT-01 | ecosystem: Environmental > Aquatic > Freshwater > Ice > Liftoff microbial mat | place...
GATTAGACGAAAAAGCAATAGTATCTATAACCGGAAGAAGTTTGAATGTTGTCAGTCAATATATTAAGTTGTATAATAATTTTAACTCACAAAAATCGAAAAAATAGTCAGGGGACAAATGTCCCTATAGTAAGTAAATTTATATTGGGTAATTTTGAATAAATCATAAACTAATCCAATCTCTCATGATAAAAAATTACCACACTCATTTCCTTTTAGTAGTCGCAATGCTGATCCTTCTTAGTTTTACAAATTTATTTTCACAAACAACTGTAACAGTCACCTCATCAAAGGACAATACCTTATTTGATTTTCCGGGCAGCACCATAAGTAACGGTGCGGGAAATTACTTCTTCGCAGGAAAGACGGCGGGAGATGTCATCCGCAGAGGTGTTATCGCATTTGATATCAACTCAGTCATCCCTCCATGCGCTGTGATCCAAAGCGTTTCACTAAAACTTCATATGTCAAAAACGATCTCGGCAATTAATCCTGTCCAATTAAGAAAAATTACTTCTGACTGGGGCGAAGGCACTTCAACTGCAGTAGGAGAAGAAGGTCAGGGCGCACCCGCTGAGGAAAATGATGCAACCTGGATGACAACTTTTTACGATACACAGTTCTGGATAAATGCGGGTGGCGATTTCTCAAATACAGTCAGCGCGAGTGCCAATGTCAACGGCTTAGGTTATTATACATGGGGATCAAATGCACAGTTAGTAAACGATGTTCAGGGATGGATCAACGGAAGTGCTTCTAATTACGGCTGGCTTGTCCTCGGCGATGAATCAACTTTCCCGAGCGTTAAGAGATTTGACACCAAAGAAAATGATTCGGTTAATTTTCGTCCGGCTCTTACAGTTACATATACGATAAACAAAGTTGCTTTAAATCTGACAACCCTGATCAACGGATTCTTTGATGGATCTGTAATGAGAAGTGATACCGCCGGAGTTTATCTTAGAAATGTTTACTCGCCTTATGCTAAAGTAGATTCCGCCAAAACAATTCTCAACTCATCAGGTAATAGCGTGATGTGCTTCAATAATGCATCAGGCGGACAGTATTACATCGTAGTTACTCACAGAAATTCAATTGATACATGGTCTAAGCTCGGACAGACGTTTGCTGTTGATACACTTAAAAATTATGATTTTACAAATGCGCCGACCCAGGCATTCGGTGATAATCTTGCTTTCAATACCGGTAAATATTGTATGTTCAACGGAGATATGAGCAGGGACGGTTCGGTAGATGTGACTGACATAGTCGGGGTTTACAATGACGGGACAAACTTCTTTTCGGGATATCTTGTAACCGACATGAACGGTGATGATTTTGTTGATGTCACTGACTTGCTGATCACTTATAATAATTCATCTAGTTTTGTTTCGATAGCAAGACCATAGAGAGTTTTGGATCTTATATCCTGGATTGTAGATTTGTTTTCATTAAATCTAAAATCCGGGATCCAAGACTTAAATTCGGATTTACTAAAACCCAGATCTGAAAACTAAATCTAATTCTAAGATCTGAAATTTAGTCCCATATACTTCATTATCCTTCTGACATGTCTTTCATTCTTCAGTCCGCACTTTTCAACAAAAAAACATATTCTGAAATTATAAAATATTATAAAAAACAATAACATGAAAAGATCGGATCTTAAGGACCTGCCGGAATTTTATGACAGGTACATAAACAAGTCTCCCGACGTTGAACTGCTCAATGCCCTTCAGATTTCAATTGATGAGTTAAGTGAAATTCCGCTTGAGAAATGGAAATCGATCGGAAGCAAGACTTACACTCCGGGTAAATGGACAATAAAGGACATCATACAGCATTTGATAGATACGGAACGAACCTTTAATTACCGTGCACTTGCTTTTGCAAGAGGAGAGAAGCAGGCAATGCCTTTCTTTACGGAGGATGATTACGCATTTACTGCCAATGCCGAAGGAAGAACGATCGAAGAGTTGTTAGATGAATTAAAAATTGTGCATCAGTCATCGCTTTCATTGTTCAGATCGTTTACACCGGAAGTTTTGAATAGGACCGGCAAGGGCTTCAAGGGTGATTACTCTGTCGCGGCGATCGGCTTCATGTTGCCCGGTCATCAGCGCTGGCATTTTGAGGTGATCGAAGAAAAGTATTCGTCACTTTCAGAACTTATGAAAGCTGACTGATCTTCTCACCAAGCCAGTTACGTCTGGATGCAAGAGGTGTTTTCTCATAGAGGTTAACAATCTCATAAAGATCTTTTTTACCGGCGTCTGTTTTAATTTTGATCAGCATCTGATACATCTTCAGAAAATTGCGTGTATATATTTTATGGATCTTCGGTATCTCTTTGTGATTTCGTAAGTAATGTCTGAACTTATCCATTTCTGAAAATGCCTCTTCGAATTTTTCCGTTTCATAGTAACTGCATAACTTCAGCACGGAAGAATCACAGTAGTGAAGATAATTTGTACTCTTGAAGTTCGCAAGATAGCTCATTGACCTGCCGTACTCCCGCTTTCCAAAGTACAGCCGTGAATAGGATAGATTTGTTTCATCATCACGTGTTTCTACGGGAAGCTCCTTTGAATATTTATTAATAAACTTTTCTGTCCATTCGAACTTTTTAAGTATGATTCCGAGCAGCACATAATTCCTGAAGGTTCGCACAGGGAAATATTTTTTATTCATATCGAGATGGATGCCAAGCTTCAGCTTTTCATTATAAAGTTTAAACAGCTCAAGCTGAAATTTTTTTATTCCGTAATTATGACGAATGATGCAATAATAGGTCATTATGTTGTACTGGTTTATCTTGTAATCTTCAGAAAGCCCCGGACTTATCCTGTCAAAAACCTTCCTGCCTTCAAAGTAATTTTTTTCTTCATCCGGATCCTTAAATGCTTTGTAAAAAAAATACTGCATAGTTAAGATGCCGGACAGATCAGGATTTATCTTTGCTGCTTTTTCGAGTATCTCATCTATGTTAATTTTTGCAAGCAGCTCTTTCACAATGTTGAACTCATAATTCCTCTCTGTCTGCTCCTGCTGTAAAAATTCTATTCCGAATTCAAAGAGATTTGTTAAAAAAATACACGTTGAGTAAAATGAGAACTCATAATAACAGTCAAAGGCATATTCGGAAATTTCCTGTCTTCTTAAAAAATCCAGATGCTCTCTTTTTAAATAAAGAGTGTTTAGAAATTTCAGATCATTCTCCGGTAATGACTGTAGCTGATTATTGAAAGCTTTATATTTGCTTTCATAAAGTCTCACGTTTTTATTTTTATAATAGGATAGTAAAAGCAGTTTTTGTTTTTCAAGTGGATTTTCCTTAAGAGTTTTATATATCATAAATTCCTCAGCAAGCTTGAATAATTCTGACAGTCTGTTCTTAAGTGTCTGGCTGTTAAATTTCTTTCCCGGATAGATCTTTGAATACAATTTTTGAGATTCAATGTCCGGGCTTTTCCTCTGCTGAAGTTTTGCGATCTGATTTAAAATTGGAACATAGTTTCTGCCTTTGGAATAGACAGGAGAGCGTATAAACTTTTTGAACTCCTTTATATCACTTTTTGAAAGGGTGTTTATAATGTCAAAAAGCTTTGAATTTGTAATTTTCATTGGGTATTGAATTTTATTCAATTGTACACAAAATGGTTTAAATCGTCGCTTTATTAAATACAATTTTTAAAACAGCGGGTATTTTTTATAAAATCATTCTTTGCAGAGAAATTGCAGAATCGATATTTTTGATAAACAAACTTTACAAAAATTTATTAAACAATAAATCATTTGAAAAAAATGTATAGATTCCTTTTGACTTTTTCTATCGTCTTATTATTTGTTTCAGAAGTTCTGGCTCAATGGTCTAACAACACTGCTGTAAATACTTCCATCTGTGATACTACCGGAGATCAGGCAACTCCAAAGATCGCTTCGACTTCAGACGGCGGCTGCTATATAATGTGGTTTGATAATCGCTTGCCGAATTACAAGGTTTATCTTCAAAGACTTGATGCGGCTGGAAATAAAAAATTCGGCACACAAGGTTTGCTTGTCAGCTCAAATACTCAGAATAGCTCGCTTCAGGATTTTAATATTGATGTTGATCCCTCCGGGAATGCTGTTCTTGTTTTTACTGACGTCAGATCAGGCATAATAAATCCTTACGCTTATCTCGTGAGTCCCGACGGAACATTGTTATGGGGACCTAACGGTGTAGCATTAACAGATTCAGTAAACGTTTCTCAGAATATTCCTGTAGTTGCTGCAACATCCGACGGCAACTATGTTTTTAGCTGGGTATATGGATCAGGTCCAAACCGTATCGCAATGCAAAAGCTCAATGCTGTAGGTCTGCCTCAATGGGGCGCTCCAAGAAAACTCAGAGGCACCGGCGCAGAAAATTTTAATTATCCGAGACTTGTAAGATCGGATAACGGAAGTGTAATAATGAACTGGGATGCTTATACGGGAAATGTCGCTACAACAGCTACCATTAAAATATTCGTTCAGAAATTTGCAGCCGATTCCACAAGGCAATGGACACTTCCTCAGGATACTGTTCAGAATCTCGGAAGAGTTGCAGGAATATCATTTCAGCCGACTCCTGTAAGCGACGGTAACAACGGTGTTCTTATTTACTGGGTTGATGACAGAGACATAAATTCAAGACAAAGCATTTGGGCTCAAAGAATTAATTCAGCAGGTGTAATTCAGTTTCCTAAAAACGGATCTGAAGGATCTTTACTCAGTACTAACAATCATTTTTCACCTACAGCCACATACCTTTCCGCTACCGGAGAAACTGTTATGTTCTGGACTGAGACCAACGGAGGTCAGACTATTGTCGGAGGATTATACGGACAAAAATTTGATGCAACAGGTAACCGGCAATGGGGTGCTAACGGAATTGAATTTAAAGCTCTTGATAATAATCAGCTAAGCTTTCTTTCGGTTTATTCAATTGATACAAGCGTAGTTGTCTCATACACTGAAGCAATATTCGGATCCGGTAACGGTCTTGTCAAAGCTTCAAGGATCGGTTCATCGTCAGCATTTCACTGGCCGGGTAACATTATTACAGCCAGCTCCATACTCAGCAGTAAAATAAGGAAGCAGTCAGCTATGGATAAGACTTCCGGTCAGACAGTAATGACATGGAGCGATAACCGTTCGGGGCAAGGTGACATCTATGCGCAGAATCTGAAATTTGACGGTGGAGCAGGAGCTTGTCTGCTTGATGTTAATATTGGTATTGAAGGATTCTGGAACGGAACCACACAGGTTCAGGATACAATGAGAGTTAATCTTCGTCAAAGTGTGAGTCCGTACAGTCTTGTTGAAGAATCCAAAGTCTATTTAAGTAATTCAGGAAACGCAGTATCAGGTTATGCTGCGGCTGCAGGAAATTATTATGTTCAATTGATCCACAGAAATGCGCTTGAAACATGGAGCGCTGCGCCTATCAACATTACAAAAGCATCTGTTACCGGCTATGATTTCACAACTTCACAAAGCCAGGTTTACGGAAGCAATTCCGTGCTGAAGCTTACAAGGTATTGTAGTTACAGCGGAGATGTAAATCATGACGCGACTATTGATGTAGGTGATGTTGTATTGGTTTATAATGACGGTTCAAATTTTGTCTCGGGCTATGTTGATACCGATGTTAATGGTGATAATTTTGTAGATGTATCTGATTTGCTTATCACGTATAATAATGCAACGAACTTCGTGACAGTAGCAAGACCGTAATTCAATTTTCAATGTACAATGTTCAATGTTCAATGTTCAATGTTAATTAATTGAGATCAATTTTTTTTCAAATTTATTGAAAATTAATAATTGAAAATTTCAAAAGACTAATCCCCCTTCCTGAGCAAATTGTAGCTTGGGAAGGGATTTTAATTTAGTATCCAATTGAAGCAATAATGAAATTCGTGATCATTCGTGTAATTAGTGGCAAAGCTTTTGGTTGAACAGCAAAGAGCAGAGCATCGTGTAGTAGTGGCAAAGCTTTTGGTTGAACAGCAAAGAGCAAGAACATCAGCCACGAATTTCACAAATTCACACGAATTATTTTTTTATGTATTCAATTGAAGATCTATCCTCACGGCTTATTGAACAATGATAATTGATAATTGAACTTTATATTGTTATGTTAAGCAATAATTTTTACCGGGGCAATTATTTTAAATATGATTAAAATATTTTTTGAGATCATCTCAATTTCCCGTGTTTTGAAAATTAAATATTTATAACTGAACATAAATTTATGTCTGAATACACTCCTCCTATTAACGAAGCAGAATTTGATAATAACTTTGAACAGATAAAGCCTCTGATGAATGATACACAGGCATATTATGAAAGCTCAAGATGCCTGTTCTGTTACGATGCGCCGTGTATCAGCGCCTGCCCTACTCACATCGACATTCCGCTTTTTATAAAACAGATTAATTCCGGTAACACAATGGGCGCAGCCAATACGATTTATAATTCAAACTATTTCGGATACTCGTGCGGCAAGGTATGTCCCACAGAAGTTCTGTGCGAAGGAGCATGCGTTTATAATTTACAGGATGTAAAAGCGATCGAAATTGGAAGGCTTCAGAGTTATGCGACTTCACAAGCTATCAGTAAGAATAAAAAATTTTACGATATACCTGAGCCGTCAGGCAGGAAAGTTGCAGTCATCGGCGCGGGTCCGGCAGGAATTTCATGTGCCTGCGAGCTGAGACAGTCCGGACATGAAGTGGATATTTATGAAAGCAAAAGCAAGCCATCGGGACTAACCGTTTACGGAGTTGCTCCATATAAAATTACAAACAAGGAAGCTCTTGATGAAATGAAATATCTTCAGGATCAGTTCGGCTATAAAATAATTTTCAATACTCCGGTTAAGTCCAAAGAAGACTTTGAAGAACTTGAAAGGAAATACGACGCTGTCTTTTTAGGAATAGGACTTGGCGAAACATCAGAGTTAATGATTAAAGGAGAGGATCTTGATAATTGTACCGGCGCTGTTGAGTTCATTTCAGAGCTGCGGACTGAACAGTACAGAGTTAAAGTCGGAAAGAAAGTGATAGTGCTTGGCGGCGGCAATACTGCCATGGACGCAGCTTCCGAGTCCTCAAGAATGGGCGCGCAAAAGGTCATCCTCGCTTACAGGCGTTCAAAGGAAGAAATGGGCGCCTATGAATTTGAATATGATCTTGCCAAAAGCGTAGGCGTGGAAGGAATGTTTAATGTCACTCCTGTTGAGATCATTGGTAACGGTAAAGTTGAGGGTGTAAGGTTTGCTGAAACAAAAATCGTGAACGGAAAACCCGGAGCCTCGGATGATACATTTATAATTGAATGTGATATGGTGATCAAGGCAACAGGGCAGATGAAACAGAAAAGTATACTTGACAACATTAAGGATCTGAAATTTGATGATAAGGGTAAAGTTATAGTTAACGCTGAAACTTTTCAAACAAGTAATAAAAAGTTTTTTGCAGCGGGTGACATGGTCAACGGAGGAGCTGAAGTTGTCAATGCTGTATCCGAAGCTCAGCTTGCAGCCGCCGGTATAAATAATTTTTTGAAATATTTAGATTAAGATTTCATATACTTTCAACTTTCAACTTTTAACTTTTAACTTTTAACTTTTAACTTTTAACTTTTAACTTTTAACTTTCAACTTTTAACTTTCAACTTTTAAACCTATGCCCGACTTATCAGTTAACTTCGCAGGAATAAGATCACCGAACCCGTTCTGGCTCGCATCTGCGCCGCCGACAAATTCCGGGTATCAGGTGATGAAAGCATTTGAAGCAGGCTGGGGCGGAGCTGTCTGGAAAACCCTGGGTGTTCCGATCATTAATGTTTCAAGCAGATATGGAAGTATAAATTACAGAGATAACAGGATGGTTGGCTTCAATAATATTGAGCTTATCACAGACCGCCCTTTAAAAGATAATCTCCGTGAAATTGAAGAAGTAAAAAAATATTTTCCGAACCATGCAGTGATCGCTTCACTGATGGTTGAAACAAAGGATGAATGGCACAGGATTGTAAAGGATGTTGAGAATGCAGGAGCAGACGGAATCGAACTGAACTTCGGATGTCCGCACGGAATGTGTGAAAGAGGAATGGGCTCCGCTGTCGGACAAGAGCCGGAAGTTTTGCGACTGATAGTTTCTTGGGTAAAGGAAGTTGCGAAGATCCCTGTAATAGTAAAATTAACACCCAACATTTCCGATATAACCGAACCCGGCAGAGCTGCAAGAGAAGGCGGCGGTGATGCTATCTCACTCATTAATACAATTCAAAGTATAGTTGGTGTCGATATAGATAATTTTGTTCCGTATCCCGTAGTCGACGGTCAAAGTACTAACGGCGGATACTGCGGACCAGCTGTAAAGCCCATAGCTCTTAACATGGTCAAGAACTGCGCGCAGGACCCGGATATACAATTACCTATCTCCGGCATTGGAGGAGTGGAGAACTGGAGAGATGCGGTAGAGTTTATTCTTCTTGGGGCAGGTACAGTACAGGTTTGCACGGCTGTGATGCATTACGGATTCGGAATTATACGCGAGATGATCCCCGGACTTGAGAATTATATGAGAGAGAAAGGATTTAATACTATTGATGAAATGACCGGTCGCGCTTTACAGAATGTTAAGACATGGGAAAATCTGAATCTGGATTACCAGATCATAGCTAAAATTAATGAAACGAAATGTATAGGTTGTCAGCTTTGCTATATTGCCTGTGAAGACGGTGCACATCAGGCGATTGGACTTTCAAATAACGGAACCCGTGTTCCTTATATAATTGAAGATAATTGTGTTGGCTGTAATCTGTGTGCGCTTGTTTGTCCTGTAGAAGGATGCATTGAAATGATCAGAACTGATGATGGGAAAAAATTTGAGACATGGAAAGAAAGGACTCAGGAAGGAAGAATACCTACAACTTTCAATGACCCGCTCGCAGGGGGTTTGCATCATTTTGTTCCGGAGCCCGCATCCGCATTAAAAAAATAATTCTTAGAAACCAAAGAGCAAGAGCATCTGCTACGAAGTTCACAGATTCCAACGAATCATTTTATGTCAACAAAGAACAGAGCTCATCCACGAATTTCACAAATTCACACGAATTATTTTTATCAATTATTTAAACTGGTTCAAGAAGAAGAAAGTAATTCGTGATCATTCGTGTAATTAGTGGCAAAGCTTTTTGGTGATCTGCAAAGCGCAAGAGCATCGTGTAATTAGTGGCAAAGCATTTAAAACTAAAAATTGATTACGTTAATAAATTTACTTTGAATGTTTTTTTTATTCTGAGTATTATTATTTTATAAAAAAAAATTATTATTCACTCAACGCAACCATTCTGACCCAAGAAGATTCGGTTACAACAACTGTAAACATCAGGAATTAAGAATTTGAGTTTATCAATTGAAGAGCTAAAAGAAAAATTCAGCAGGATAAAGTTAATTGTTTCCGACATCGACGGTACGATAGTAAACAATGAGAACGAAGTCAGTGAACAGACAATTGGTCTTGTAAGAAAGCTAAAGGAAAAAGGCATCCTGTTCTCACTGGCTTCTCAAAGAGTTCACTCTTCCATTGTCCCGATCGCTAAGATTCTAAAAATAGATATACCCTTCATCTCTCTTAACGGAACACTTATCGAAGATCTTGATAAAAAAGTTCTGCTCAACAAATCCGTCATTGACAAAAAATATGTTGACAAAGCATTAAAGCTGGCTGAACGCTTTTATGTTAAGATCGCCTTGTGCTATAATGATCAGATCGTTTATACCGAAGATAATTCCGTGATACGTGATTTCATGACACGGCTTGGCACCACTTACACTCTCGTTGATTCTTATGATAATTTTAAGGACAATGTTCTTGAAATAATAATGTCAGGCAATGACAGGAAGATCATTAAGCACATTCAGATGAAGATGAGACCTCCCTTCGGACTTTATCTTAAAGTAAAATACTATCGCTCACAAAGCTTCCAGGGAGTTTATAACATTGAGATTATACGTAAAGGCGTTAGTAAAAAGACAGGGCTTCGTCTCCTTACAAAACATCTTAAAATAAAGAAGGAAGAGGTAATGGTTTTCGGAGACTGGTATAATGACAAGGATCTGTTTCAATTCGGAGGACTGAACATTGCTCTTGAAAATGCAGTAGATGAATTAAAGGACATGGCTGATTATGTTACCGAACAATCCAACGAGGAAGACGGAGTCGGTGAAATTCTTAAACTTTTTTACGACACAATTAAATAAATTTATTTGAAGGAAGCCGCTTACAATAGTATAGCAAAATTTTACGACGCTGTGCTCGGCAGGACCGGAAATGAGATCAATTACATCCGCGATAAGATCAATGCTTATAACAAAACCGCAAAAACTGTGCTGGAGCTTGGCTGCGGTACCGGAATAAATCTCCTGCCTCTCAGTAAAAAATACAAGGTTACAGGCGTTGATATCTCTGAAAAGATGATAAGGATAGCGCAAAGTAAAATACCTGACGGAGATTTTATACTTGATGACATCCGAAGATTTACTTCTGAAAAAAAATTTGATGTAATACTTTGTCTGTATGATACGATAAATCACCTGACCCTGTTCAGTGAATGGAAGGCACTCTTCAAAATTGCTTTCAATAATCTGAACCCGAACGGCATTTTTATTTTTGATATTAATACTCTCTATAAGCTCAGATTCATTACTGAGATTTCCCCTCTTGTGCATCGTTTTAATTCCAATATTCTGATAATGGATGTTAAGAATGTTTCTGTTAATGTTTACAACTGGAATCTCAGGATCTTTGAGAATACAAAAAAGAACAATTATCTTCTGAATGAAGTGAACATTAAAGAATCTTCCTTTGATCTGAAAAATATTAAAGATGAATTAAAAAAACTTTTTGCGATCCTTAACATTGAAGATGTTAACTCCTCTAAGGTAACCGCTAAAACCGAACGAATTTATTTTGTATGTAAAAAAATTTCTTAAACATTAACATTGAATTTATAAATATATGAAGCAAATAGTAGAATGTGTCCCCAACATTTCCGAAGGAAGGGATGAGAAAATAATTAATGCCTGCGCCGATGCAGTAAAAAAAGTCAGCGGGGTAACACTGCTTGATGTTGATCCGGGCAGATCAACGAACAGGACTGTGTTCACGTTCGTAGGTGATCCTGAATCCGTTGTTGAAGCCGCATTTCAATTTTCAAAGACTGCCTATGAACTGATAGATATGTCAAAACATTCCGGTGAACATCCGAGAATGGGCGCTGTGGATGTTGTTCCTTTTGTTCCTGTTGCAAATGTCACCACCGGAGAATGTGTTGAATGCGCAAAAAAATACGGCAAGAGAGTTGGCGAAGAGCTTGGAGTTCCTGTGTATTTGTATGAAGAAGCTTCATCAAATCCTGACAGGAAAATGTTAAGACAGATTCGCGCAGGTGAATACGAAGGAATAAAAAATAAGATTTATAAGCCGGAATGGAAACCTGATTTTGGTCCGCAGGAATTCATTGAAAGATCAGGAGCTACTGTTACAGGATCAAGATTTTTTTTAGTAGCGTATAATGTGAATATTTTAGGAACGAAGGAGCAGGCACATAAGATCGCGCTGAACATTCGCGAACAAGGACGAAGTGAAACTGAGCCCGGACGTCTAAAAGCTGTAAAAGGTATTGGCTGGTATGTAAATGAATACAACATGGCGCAGGTCTCGATGAACCTTGATAATTATACGGTCACTCCTCCGCATATCGCTTTTGAAGAATGCGCCTCTGACGCGAAGAAAATGAATCTTGCTGTTTGCGGAAGCGAGCTCGTCGGACTTATACCGCTTGAAGCGATGCTGATGGCTGCTGACTATTATGTGGAGAAGGAAAATTTGTTCATACTTGATGAAAGACAAAGGATCAGATTAGTGATCGACCGTCTTGGTCTGTCATCAATATCTGAATTTAATCCCGATAAAAGAATCATTGAATATATGATCAGGGAAGAAAATTCTGAACCGCTTGCTTCGTTGTCTGTCAGAGATTTTGTTGAACTTGTCGGGGCGAGAACTTCGGCGCCGGGAGGCGGAAGTGTAGCCGCGCTTGTAGCCGCGCTTGGCGCCGGTCTCGGAGCTATGGTGGGATGGATGAGCTACGGTAATAAAAAGTTTGAGCATCTTGATCCAACAATGAGAAAGCTGATCGCGCCTTTACATAATAAAATGAAAGAGCTTATTCCGATGATTGATGCCGATACAAACGCGTTCACTGATTATATGGTCGCAATGAAAATGCCGAAGAAAACTGAAGCCGAGCAGAAATTACGAAAAGAGAAGATGCATGAAGGACTGAAGAAGGCAGTTGAAGTTCCGCTGAGCGTAATGAAGATCTCCGACTCATGCTGGGAATGGATGACACAGATGGCTGAGTATGGCAACATTAAATCAAAGAGTGATCTCGAAGTCGGTGCCAAGTCACTTGAAACAGGTATCTGGGGAGCTTTCAAGAATGTTGAGATAAATCTTCCAACCATTGAAGATGAAAAATACAAAACTGAAATTCTGAAGGTAGCCAATGCAATTTTAAAGAACGCCGAAAAAAAGCTTAAGGAAGTTTGTGATATTTTAAGCAAAAGATGAAATCTACAATCTATTACTTCCTGTATAGAGAAAACAAAGGAAATGGGAAAGTCCCATAACAAAATTTTTATTACACCAAAGTAAAGTAATCTTCGTTTCCGAAATAATGATGGCGTATTACCTTTGCCTTGACAAGATTCACCAGTGTCCTGCTCGCGCGTCTCTCCGAAATATTTACAAGCCGCTTAAAACCCTTTACTGTTATCTTCTCATTCTGATTAAGAAAGTCAAAGAGAGCTTTTTCAATTGCTCCAATATATATCTGCAGCGGTGCAGAATCATCATTGGAATTACGCAGAATTTTTACTGTCTCCTTTGATGCGAGAATGCTCTGGTCCTTAAGACGGATGTAAACCTTCATTTCACCTTCATCATCTGTAATGAGGCGGTGAGGTTTTTTATTGCTTTCTTCAATGTTGACTATCACTATGTCTTTGTGTCTGAAAAGCATTATGTCGGTTGTAAATTCGATCTCGGGCTCACAATAAAATTTTGCCGCAGTAGAGATCAGCTCAAGTTCACCCTTCTCGCTTTCAACTCCCTTTACCGTTTTGTCGTCGTCGATCCCGAACAGGATCTTTCCGCCTTTTGAATTCGCGAACGCGATCATTTCCTTTGCGATCTTTTCAAGTGATGAAAATTTTCTTTTAAACTCAACCCTGTCATTCTCACCGTTCTCGATCATTTCATTAAGCTCAACTAAATACATTTATAATTTTGAATTTATGTTTTTTTCTTTGTCAATATAGTCCTGAAGTATTATCCTCGCGGAATGGCTGTCTATCAGTCCTTTCTCCTGTCTTTTCTTCTTCTTTAATCCGGACCTGATCAGATTCTCAATTGCAATACTGCTCGTAAATCTCTCATCATAAAAAAATATCTCCGCATTCATCAATTTTTTTTTCAAAAAAATTTCAAGTGTGGTTTTGAATTGTTCAACTTTTAATGTCTGAATAGTTTTTTCGGAATTTAAGTTCAAAGGATAACCTACAATTATCCGGGAAATATTTTCTTCCGACATTACTTTATAAAGGTTCTCCCAAAAGTACTTATCGTTCAATATATAATCTCTGGAAAAGGAAAAACTTTTGCTGTCATCAGTTACCGCAATGCCCACGCGCTTTTCACCATAATCTATGCCCAGATACTTTGTTCTCTCATCCATTATTTTTTCAGATATTCCTTAAGCATTTTGCCCGGCTTAAAATGTATCTTCCTTCTACCGGGTACGAAAATAAATTCTCCCGTCTGGAGATTTCTCGCCTTGGGCTTTGGCTTGGTTTTTTTAATTTCGAAAACCCCGAAATCTCGAAGCTCAATCCTTATCAGAGGATCAGCTTCCATCAGCAGATCCCTTAGTGATTCAATAAGAGAATCCACAATCAGCTTCTGAGTAAGCTTTTTTCCGATCAGCTTGTCGCTGAGACGATCTTCAACATCTTTACGTGTAAATGTCTTTATCCGGTTTTTAACTTTGCTGTTCATTTTTTTCTTCTACTGTTTTCCGGAACCTTATGTAATATAAATACGATGAATAAAATATTAATGCAATAGAGATGAAGTAAAGGTAATTATTTATTGCTGCAAGAACAGAGTTATTTATAATTGAAAACATCAAAACAAGTCCTATGCTGAATACAGCAAGCTTACCCGGATAATTTGACATCAGTCGTATGTCTTTTTTATTATTTAAATAAAGTCCGAATATGAAAATACCAATGTCCCTGATTACAATAATTGCCACGAACCATAATGGTATCTTTTGCAGATACAATAGTATGACAGCGATCACTATCACCGCGATCTTATCGGCAAGCGGATCGATTATCTTTCCGAACTCTGAGACCTGATTCAATTTTCTGGCAAGAAACCCGTCCAGCAAATCTGATAAATACATACATAGAACTAAAATTATTATTAAAGTATTTTTGGTTTCAAAATCTGTAAGCAGAAGGTAACAAACCGGGATCAGAAGTAATATTCTGAATATTGAAATTAAATTTGATATGTAGAAGAATTCCTTTTTTATATTCACAAAATAAAAATAACCAAATTATAAAATAAAAGTAACAATCAAATAAGAAGTAAACATTGAACAGAATTTATCTTGATAGCGCAGCTACAACAAAGATACAGGATGACGTCCTTGATGCAATGCTGCCCTATCTTAAAGACACCTACGGAAACGCTTCTTCAATACATTCATACGGGAAGGAAGCAAAAGTTTTACTCGAAGACGCGAGAGACTGCATAGCCGAATTCATCGGCGCCAGCTCAAAAGAAGTTTTCTTCACTAACAGCGGCACCGAATCAAATAATTTTGCACTCAAAGGAATCACTCTGAAATTTCTAGGAGACAAGAGAAATCATATCATCTCCACTACCATAGAGCATTCGGCAGTTCTTGACACCCTCAGATATCTTGAAGATAAATTCCATTTCAAAATTACATATCTCAAGCCGGGACCGACAGGTGAAATTTTACCTGAACAGGTAATCGAAAGCATACTACCGGAAACTCTGTTAATCTCAATCATGCATTCAAATAATGAAATAGGTCTGATCAACGATATCAAAAGTATTTCCGATGCGGCAATTCAAAATAAAATATATGTGCACTCGGATTCTGTACAGAGCATTGGTAAAACAAATTTCAATGTTAAGGATCTTGGATTAAACTTCGCCACAATGTCAGCTCACAAAATTTACGGACCGAAAGGAGCAGCTGCTCTTTATGTCAAAGATAAGACTCCTGTAGAAAAATTTATTCACGGTGGTAAGCAGGAAAGGGATATGCGGGGAGGCACGGAGAACATTGCTTCCATCGCGGGATTTAAAAAAGCAGTTGAGATTCTGAAAATAAATTTACAAAATGACATTCAGCATTATCTTTCGCTGAAAGGGTATTTAACAAAGAAATTAAAAGATATCTTCGGTGATAATGTTGTATTCAATTCATCTGAAGAAAATTCACTTCCGAACATAGTCAACATTTCATTTGATCCGGACCGGTTAGCATTTGATGAAGAAATGATCTTAATACAACTTGACCTTAAGGGGATAGCGGTGTCAGGCGGATCAGCCTGCACCTCCGGAACTCATCAGCCGTCGCATGTCCTGACGGAACTTGGGAGGGACAGAAGATCAGCTTTAGGTTCACTCAGGATTTCTTTCAGCAGGGAAAACACATTTGAAGAGATTGATTATCTTACAGAAACTCTGAAAGGTATTGTCGGATAGTTACACTCTATAAACTCAACTCACTCAACTCACTCAACTCACTCAACTCACTCAACTCACTCAACTCACTCAACTCACTCAACTCACTCTACTCACTCTACTCACTCTACTCACTCTACTCACTCTACTCACTCTATTTTCTTTAATCCCAGCGGCTCATCTGAAACTTCCTCCCCGGTAGCTCCTTTTTTCTTAAATATAAAATCCTTAAAGCTTCTTATTATTCCGGTAAAAATGTAAAACAGGCAGAAGGAAAATGAACCTTCTCCGTTGGTAGCAATTGTCATAACTATCGCGAGAAACAGTATGATGAATACAAGAGGATTTTTTTTTATGGCGTACATTGAAGGCTTGGGAAGACTTTCGTATTTGAATTTACTGACCATCAGCAAAGGCAAAGCTATAGCCAGAATAATAAGCATCGTCCTGCTGACAGACTCGGAAAGTATTTTATCATGATAAAATAAAATGTAACTGACAATTGTAATCGCGGTCATTGGCGCAGGAAGTCCGTTGAATTTATCCTTATCAAAACCGACAAGCTGAACATTAAACCTGGCAAGCCGAAGCGCAGCGAATACCATTACAAGAGAAGATAACACAATGCCTACATCGCCGAGCTCATTAAGGTAAATGCTGTATAGCAGGAATGAAGGCGCGAATCCAAAAGATATTACATCTGACAAAGAATCGAGCTCAACACCAAATTCACTGGAAGATTTTGTAAGCCTCGCAGCCAGCCCGTCCACAGCATCAAAGAGTGAAGCGTAAACTATGAAAAGACATGCGTCGGTGAAGTCGCCTTTTGCCGCGTTTATGACAGACATGAATCCGCAAAACGCATTCAGGATCGTGAATAAACTAGGTATGAATTTTCTTGAAATAAACATTTTAAAGTTCTGCTATGATTGTTTCGCCGCCGGTAACCATCTGATCCATTTTCACAAGTATCTTCGAATCCCTCTTCAGTAATATGTCAACCCTCGAACCGAACTTAATCATTCCAAACCTTTCTCCTGCGTTAACATTATCACCATCCTTAAGATCATAAACTATCCTTCTTGCAACAAATCCTGCGATCTGTTTAAAGAGTACTTTCTGATTTGTTGTTTCATTTTCAATACCGATTTCAGTTCGCTCGTTTCTCTCGGATGACTTGTGATCGAAAGCAACAAGATATTCACCCTTGATATATTTGAGATACTTCACGACACCGTTCATCGGGATCCTATTGACGTGCACGTTGAGGGGTGAAAGGAAGATGCTGACCTGCCTGAGCTCTTCGCCTTTTTCAAATAGATTTTTCTCTTTATTAATTATGTCTTCAATGACCACGATCTTTCCGTCGCCGGGAGATATGATTTCGGTTATCTTATAATTCTGCGGAAGCTTTCTATGGGGGTCGCGAAAAAAATTAAGAGTAAAGATCCAGATAAAGAGTGTTATTGCAGCAAAAAGATATTTCAAAAAAATCATTTCAATAAAGATCGAAACCAGATTCAAAGCAAGACCGAATATAAATACTTTTAGAATTACATCTTTGCCATAAGGAGTCAGCCTCATCCGACTATCCTGTTCCTGATTTCAAGATATGCTTCCTCTACTTCACCAAGATCAAATCTGAACCGGTCTTTATCGAGCTTCTTGTCTGTCTCGGAATCCCATAAGCGGCAGGTATCAGGAGAGATCTCATCGGCAAGCAAAATGTTCCCATTACTGTCCTTTCCGAATTCAAGCTTAAAATCCACAAGCTTAATTCCCCGATCAATAAAAAAACTCTTTAAGAGTTCATTGATGCGTATGGTCATTTTGAAAATTGTATCAAGATCGATCTTATCGGCAAGTCCCATGGCGAAAATGTGCTGATCTGTAAAGAGCGGATCTCCGAGTTCATCGGATTTCAGATAGTATTCAATGACCGGTCTTTTCAATTCAACTCCTTCAGTAAATCCGAATTTCTTGACAAGACTTCCGGCGGCTATATTACGGCATACAACTTCCACTTTTATTATGTCAACTTTTTTGACAAGCATCTCACGGTCTGAAACTTTTTTTATGAAATGGGTCGGAATGTCGTTCTTTATCAAATATTCAAATATTACCGAAGAGATCTGATTGTTAAGCTCGCCTTTGTTTGCGATCTTATCTTTCTTTAAACCGTTAAATGCTGTCGCGTCATCTTTGAATTTCTGCAGGAAAATCTCGGGGTCATCTGTGGAAAAGATCTGTTTTGCCTTTCCTTCGTAAATAAGTTTGTTGCTCATCAGTGTGTTTTTTACAAATTACTTATTATAAAGAAAAGATTCTATTACTATGATTGAATATTAAATTTTTCAAATCCCCGAAAATGTAACTTGACTTTAATGGGAGGGGGGGGTAACGGCGGACAGACTATGGTTAATATAACAGTAAATGAAAATACACTTCCCAAAAAATTTGCATTAGAGCAGAACTATCCTAACCCGTTCAACCCGTCTACAAATTTGAGATTTAATGTTTCGAGTTTCGGATTTGTGGCATTGAAAATTTATGATCTACTTGGAACTGAAGTTGCAACATTAAGTATTATCGGAATTTATAATTGTTCGATCTGTGAAGACGGTCCGGACAATATTATTCTTGATCCTTCACTGCCGACGGAATACAGTTTGTATCAGAATTATCCAAACCCATTCAATCCGGAAACAAACATTAAGTTCGATCTGCCTGAAGATAATTTTGTAACTATAAAGGTGTATGACATTCTTGGGAAAGAATTATTTACTTTATTAAATGACTTCAGAAATGCCGGAAGATACAGCATAAATTTCAACGGCAGTAACTTCGCAAGCGGAATATATTATTACAAAATAAAAGCAGGAGAGTTTGAGTCAATAAAGAAAATGATTTTGCTTAAGTGATTTATTGGACCAAGTAATTGCAAAAGCAATTATTAATTTCAAATTATAATCAGAAATTAAAAGCCGGGAAACAATTACCGGCTTTTTTTATAAGCTTACCTCTAATGATAAATGAAATTGACACAATAAATTCTACTAAGATTATTAATTTGAAATTTTTTATTTTGTATAAATGAAAATTCCACAGGAAAAATTTGATGAGATCGCTCAGGCAAATGATATAGTCGATGTTATTTCAGGTTACATGCAGGTTAAGAAAAGAGGTAAATCCTTTCTCGCACTGTGTCCCTTCCATCCCGACAAAAATCCATCCCTGCACATTTCACAGGAGAAACAGGTCTATCATTGTTTTTCATGCAAAGCAAGCGGTAATGTTTATTCTTTCATACAAAACTATGAAAAGGTAACATTCATCGATGCCGTGAAAAAGCTTGCCGAACGCGCAGGCATTGAACTACGGTTAAATGACAAAGATCCTGACCTTTCCAATGAAATTTCAAAGCTTTATGAGATCAATAAAGAAGCAGCTAAATTTTTTTATAAGAATCTGCAAAATTTATCAGGCGGCGAAAAGGATTTCCTGTACAATTATCTTAATGAACGGAAGATCGACACTAAGCTTCTTGAAATTTTCGGTATCGGATTCTCATTGAATACCTGGGACAGTCTTCTTAACCATTTCCGTGAAGAGAATATTTTTACCAATGATGATATTGACAAAGCCGGGCTGATCGTTAAAAGAGAGAACGATCTCAAAAACTATTACGATCGTTTCAGAGGGCGGCTGATGTTCCCGATCTACAATGAAAATAATAAAGTCGTGGGATTCGGCGGCAGAAAATTATTTGAAGAAGACAAGCTCGGTAAATATATTAATTCACCTGAAACTAAGATCTATAACAAAAGCAAAATTCTTTACGGACTTAATTTTGCAAAGGATAAGATCCGGTATTTTGACTATGTGATCCTTGTTGAAGGTTATATGGATCTGATCTCGCTTTACAAGAACGGAATTGAAAACGTTGTAGCATCAAGCGGCACAGCCCTTACAGAAGATCAGGTAAAGTTAATTTCACGTTATACAAAAAATATTTATGTGCTGTTCGATTCGGACTTTGCGGGAGTAAAAGCTGCAAAGCGCGGCATTGAAATAATACTTGAAGCGGGACTTGACCTCAGTGTGATCACGCTTCCCGATAATGAAGATCCCGACAGCTTTATTAACAAGTACGGAAAGACTGAATTTGAGAAATATGTGGATCAGAAAAAGTCAGTCATAAACTTCATTGCAGGACTTTATGAAAAAGAAGGAAAGCTGAACACAGTCGATGAGAAAACAAATTTTGTTAAGGAGATAATTAATTACATCGGCAAGATACCCGACAGGATCAAGAGAGCGTTTTACATTAAGGAAATTGCAAAGATGCACTCTCTGTATGAATCCGATCTTCTCTTTGAGCTTGAAAAGATACTCAAGGAAAATAAGTCGAGATCATTTCCAAAAACATCCGTGATCATTCCCAATAGAAAGATAGATGGCATTTCCGTTACCCTGCCAAAGATATTTTCTGAAGAACTTGAGCTGATCGATCTGTTCGTTCACGGCGATGAAGAAGCAGTTGCGTATCTTGAAAATAATCTCGAAACAGAATTCATCAAAAATAAAACTGTGTTGAAAATAATAGAGTATTTTCTCAATGAGTATATCGAAAACGGAAAGATCGAATTATCAAAAGCTCTTAACGAGATTGAAGATGAAGAAGCGAAAATACTGATAGCTGAAGTCGCGATGAACAAGCACGAAGCCAGCTATTACAACAGCACTTCCACTGACAACCTCCTTGAAGCATCAATAGTCCCGGAGTATAATCTTAAGTGCTCTAAGGATGTAATCAAAAAGATCCGACTGAGATTTCTTGAGGAAGAAAGGTCTGAAAAGAAAAAAGATCCCGCCCTTGTCATGGAAGTTTATGAACTTGGTAAAAGGATAAATGAACTACAAAGATCATAGTTTGAGTATTGAGTGTGGTCAGTGTGGTCAGTGAGTTGAGTGTGTTGAGTGGGTTGAGTGGGTTGAGTGGATTGAGTGGATTGAGTGTGGTCAGTGAGTTAAGTGTGTTGAGTGTGTTGAGTGGGTTGAGTGGGTTGAGTGTGGTCAGTGAGTTAAGTGTGTTGAGTGTGTTGAGTGGGTTGAGTGGGTTGAGTGGGTTGAGTGTGGTCAGTGGGTGAATATGGTGAGTGTGGTGAAAGACGGCAGTTTATTTTTGCAGACTTTACAAATTTTCAACTTTACAAACTTTCAACTTTTAACTTTCAACTTTTAACTTTTAACTTTTAACTTTTAACTAAGAAAGCATGTACACTATCGAACCAATCGCTTTTGTCCGTAACAGCAGAAA
>Ga0105044_10003628_pt1 | contig 21204 bp, 14 predicted proteins | sample MAT01_FD_78092 | JGI IMG/M metagenome (GOLD analysis project Ga0105044, IMG submission 78092) | Freshwater microbial communities from Lake Fryxell liftoff mats and glacier meltwater in Antarctica - MAT-01 | ecosystem: Environmental > Aquatic > Freshwater > Ice > Liftoff microbial mat | place...
CCCGCGGCGACCCCACCCACGGCAGCGGCTTGGGCGTGCTGCGGTACGTCATCGAACGAACCCTCGCGTGCTTCAGCCACTTCCGACGCCTCCGGCTGTGCTACGAACGCCGGGATGAACACTCCCAGGCCTTCCACGACCTCGCCGCCGCGATGCTCGTCTGCTCAAGGATCAAGTCAACTCAGCTGCGGTTCTGAAATGGTCTCTAAGCCACAGAGAATTGGACGATGATTACTAATACCGACTGTGGCACCTCGGAATGGGCGGGGCGGAAAGCTCAAGGTCCCTTCATTCGGATACGTCCGGACCAGGGCATAGTGGTGTTTCTGCGTGCATTGGTCAGGAATTGGATGCGGTCCCAAACCCCTCTGCAAACCCATCAGCTGCGAGACAGTGACGGAGCCTGTTCCGGAGATGTCAAAGACTGCTTGGCATGATGATGACGATGGCACACCGGGTTCGCCGATGCACTGAATAGCTTGAATGAATTCCGTCGCATCAATAACGCCGTTACTGTTGAAGTCGCCCGTCGCTTGCGCGTACACCCCGCGACAGGCTAGAGACAAGCACAAAAGGGCTAGAATGATGCAGGCTTGATGGCGGGGTTGCATAAACGACCGCCGAGATTGGTGGAGTGTATCATCTCCAGGACCATCTGCAATCCCCTTAGCTGGTGAGCATGCTCATTCTTTCTGTGATTCAGGGCCCCGACAAGGGACGCACGTTCGAGCTCACCAGCGGCCTGCCGCAGCTCATCGGGCGGTCCAGCGAGGCCCTGCCGATCAGCGACACCACCGTGTCGCGCCGCCACGCCGAGCTCACGCCCGACGACGGGAAGTGGTGGATCCGCGACCTCAACAGCCAGAACGGCACCTGGGTCAACGGCGTCCGGATCGCCGAACGCACCACCCTCAAGCCCGGCGATCAGGTCCGCACCGGCGCGACGCTGTTTGTCTTCGGCTCGCGCGGCGATCCCGACGAACTCGACCTCGTTCGTGTTCTGCGCTCCGACCAGATCGACTCGAGCATCGAGCGCACTCTGGCCAGCAACGACGACTCGGTCGTGCTCTCCGAGCCCGAGCCCAAGGCCGCGGCGACCCACCACCTGCAGGTCATCTACCGCCTCACGGCCCTCACCACCACCCAGACCAACAAGGACGACCTGCTCCGCGCCGTCATGGAGCTGGTGTTCAACGAGTTCAAGCCCGAGCGAGGCTTCATCGTCCTCACCGACGCCTCGATCGACCCCGCCAGCGCCGTGGGCGGGGGCGGCGGGGCGGGCCCGGGCTGGCACGCCGCGGTCGTGAAGCACCGCACGCCGCCGACCGACAAGAAGGACGCGCGGATCCACGTCTCCCGAACCATCCTCAGCCACGTGCTCAAGCAGGGCGAGGGCGTGCTCAGCTCCAACGCCATGATCGATCCCCGCTTCGCGAAGGGCGACAGCGTGCAGCAGTTCGCCATCCGCTCGGCCGTCTGCTCGCCCATCGAGTTCGGTGACCGGCGCTTCGGGGCCATCTACGTGGATTCCTCCATCGCCAACTACACCTTCACTCCCGAGCAGCTCGCCCTGCTCAACGCCATCGGCCGCCACACCGGCCTGGCCATGGCCAACGCCGAGGCGTACGCCAAGAAGCTCCAGCACGAGCGACTGGCCGCCATCGGCGAGACCACCGCCATCCTCTCCCACTCCATCAAGAACATCCTCCAGGGTCTCCGCGGCGGGGCCGACGTGGTCGAGATGGGGCTGAAGAAGGACGACCTGAAGATCTCCCGCGGCGGGTGGACGATCCTCAAGCGCAACCTCGACCGCATCATGGCCCTCACGCTCAACATGCTCGCCTACTCCCGCCCCCGCACGCCCGAGTACGAGCTCACCCGCGTCGGGGCCCTGCTCGAGGAGTGCGCCGCGCTCATGAGCGACCAGTGCGCCGCCCGCCAGGTTGCGCTCATCGTCGACGCCGAGGCCGAGATGCCCCCGATCATGCTCGACCCCCACCTCATGCATCAGGCCATGGTCAACGTGATGGTGAACGCCGTCGAGGCCGTCGAGGCCCGCACCGGGGCCGTCACCGTCCGGGCAACTTACATCCCCGTCCCGGACCGGATGAACGCGCTGGCGACCTCGCCCGGCAAGCCCGTGGTGCGGATCGACGTGATCGACAACGGCCCGGGCGTGCCCGCCGAGAAGCAGGCCCAGATCTTCGAGCCCTTCCACACCACCAAGGGCCTGAAGGGCACGGGCCTTGGCCTCCCCGTCACCCGGCGCATCGTCGAGGAGCACCGCGGCCGGGTCATCGTCGATTCCCACCCCGAGCGCACCCCCGGCGCGACGTTCTCCGTCCTCCTGCCCGCCGAGCAGACCCGGGCGATGGACCCGAGCGCGACCTCGGCGACCAAGCTCATCATCCCCGACCCGCTGCGCGGGCGCTAGTCCGGACCGGGGCCGCTCGAACGCATCGGCACCGACGCGGGGATACGCTGAATACCTGCTTTGCCTCTTGGTCCGTCGATTCTTCGACCCCTCGATCCCCCGATCCCACGCCTTTCCAAGCTGCGCGACCGAATGACACGCACCACCGCCCAGCCCCAGCCGCGTCCGGTCCAGGAGCTCCGGCCCGCCGCCCTCGGCGTTCAAGAGCGCCCAGGCCGCCGCGGCTCGCGCGGCCTGGCCTTTCTCCGCGAGTTTCTGAAGAATCCGAACCGCACCGCCGCCGTCGCCCCCAGCTCGCCGCGGCTGGCCGAGCGGATGCTCTCGGGCCTCGACCTTGCCCCGATGCGTTCGATCGTCGAGTACGGCCCGGGCACGGGCGTGTTCACGCGGGCCGTGCTCGAGCGTCTCCCCGACGGCTGGCTGAGCGGCTGCACCGACCGCCCGGGCCTCGATGGTCGCGCGTTCGTTGCCGTCGAGTTCAACCCCGAGCTCGCCCGCTTCGTCAAGGAGAGCTTCCCGACCGTCTGCGTCGAGAACGAATCGGCCGAGCGCGTCGAGGCCATCTGCGCCCGCCACGGCATCGCCCCCGGCGAGCTGGATCTGATCATCAGCGGCCTGGGCTGGGTCGGCTTCGAGCCGGGGCTCTGCACACGCATGCTCGAAGCCACCCACCGCATGCTCCGTCCGGGGGCCGAGTTCCGGACCTTCGGATATCACCTCGGCCTGGTCATGCCCCACGCCGGGCACTTCCGGCGCGAGATCAAGCGACTGTTCTCCACCGTGCATACGACCAAGAGCGTGTGGGCCAACCTGCCCCCGGCCTTTGTCTACGTCTGCCGAAAGTAAGCCCGGGGCCCCTCCATCATGATCCGGACACTCGCCGCCCCCCTCCGCCTGCTGGCCCTGCTTGTGTTCGCAACGCTCGGGGCCTGCACGCATTACGGCCCGCCCGACTGGCCCCAGGACATCGGCGGCCGCCCGATCCGCGACGGCGGGAGCGTGTGGATCTACGCCCGCAGCGCCGGCTCGGCCGACGAGGTCGCCGGCCTCGTTCGAAGCCTGGGCGGGAGCGCCGCCGCGGGCGACCAGAAGGCACCGCGCGGCGTCATCATCGTTACCGAGGCGGGCGAGACGCCTCCCGAGATCACCAGCATCCAGGGCGGCGCGGCCGGCATGGTCAAGGACCTCGCCGCCCAGATCCCCGAGCCGCGGCTGCGGCGCAGGCTCGAAGACAACAGCGATGCCCTTGTAGCGCTCGTCGCCGTCAGCGCCAGCGGCCGCTCGCTCCGCGGCGCGACGGCGCTGCCCGCGCCGCTACGCCAGCAGGCCGCGTTTGTTGTCAGTGTCCCAAGCGAAGACGCCGTCGTCCGCGTGTTCCGCGCCGCGACGAGCGCGGTGCTGGAAGAGTCGGGCCTGCCGTTCCTGGAGCGGCAACTGCTCTCGCGGACCATGCAGATGGGCCGCGACGAGTTTGTGATGCGCGTGCGGGACACGCACGAGGGCGTGCTCCGCGGGGCACTGGCCGCGCCGAATCCCGTTAGCCCCGGCGAGAACTAGGCCTCACCCCGGCAGGTTCACCGGCATCACCACGTACAGAAAATCGTTCGTCTCCGAGCGGATCAGCCCCGGCTTGTTCGGGGCCTTGAGCTCCACGATGATCTGCTGCTGCGGCACCACCCGCAAGACATCGGTGATGAAGCTCGGGTTGAAGCTGATCTCGATGTCGTCGCCCTGATAGTCCGAGAGCTCGATCGAGATCTCGCTCTCGCCCATCTCCGGCGCGCGGCTCGAGAGCGTCAGACGCTTGTCCTTGCTCGAGAACGCCATCCGCACCCCGCGCGACTCTTCGTTCGTCAGCACGCTCGCCTTGCGCACGGCGGCCCCCAGATCATCGCGCATCGCCGTGATCCGCTTGTCCTGGTCCTTGGGGATCACGTCCTCGTATGGCGGGAACGAGCCCTCCACCAGCGTCGAGGACAGGATCGCCCGCGGCGCCGGATGCTTGTCGGGATCCTTGCCGCCGCCGGGGAGCGTGGTCTCGAAGGCGAAGAAGATCCGCGCATCGGAGATCGCCACGCGCACCGTCTCGTCCGGGTCGCGGGCGAGCTTCGTCAGGATGTTCAGCGCCTTGGTGGGCACGATGCACGTGATGCTCTCGCCCCCGGAGCCCGCGGCCCCTTTGCCCCCGGCGATCTGGCTCCGGCTGACGGCCAGGCGCCGCCCGTCGGTCGCCACCATTTCGAGCTTCTTGCCGTCGCGCTTCATCAGCACGCCGTTGATCGCGTAGCGGCTGGTCTCCCGGGCCGTCGCGAAGACTGTCCGGCTCACCAGGTCCATCAGCCCGCCGGCGGTGTGCGAGAACACGCTCTTGGCCGCGTCGGGACCCGAGCCGTTGATCGCGCCGACAAAGTCGGGCATTGGCGGGAAGTCCTTGGCGGGGTAGGCGAAGACGCGGAAGTGCGCGTTGGTTCCGCGGATGTGGCACTGCTCGCTCGCCGCGCCATCGACCTCGATGGTCAGCGTCGGCTCGTTGTCCTCGGCCGACACGATCGCCCGCAGCTTGTCGGCCGGGATCGCCACCTCGCCGGCACGCTGCACATCCACCTGAGTGAGCGTCACGTGCAGGCTCGTCTCGGCGTCGGTGCCCGAGAGCGTCAGTTCGCCCGCGGCCCCGACCTTCCGGGCCGTGAGCTTCACGCACGAGAGCGCGGGCGTGGGCGAACGGGCCGGCACGACCGCCGCGACGAGGTTGACGGCGTCCATCAACGCGCCGCGATCGCAAATAACCTTCATAGCAAACAAGCCTCCACTATGCCCACGACAACCCCGCAAACACGGCGTTGTCCGAGCGCCCCAAGTGTACCCGAACTGGGGTCTCCCGGCCTGTTGGGGCACCCAAGAACCCCCAGCACGACCCCTTGGGGGTCTCGCCAGTGGACGGCCTGTGCACAACCTGCCCCGGCGCACGAAAAGGCCCGGGGCAATGGTACCCCGGGCCGGCATCAGCCACCACTGGATCCGGCGGGGTGGGGCCTAGCAGCCCGCAAACCACGCCGACAGGAACGCGAAGATGTCCGACACGTCGCGCGTGCCCGAGGTGTCGAAGTCCGAACCGGGGCCGCCGGCGAACCAGGCGCTCAGGAACGCGAAGATGTCCGACACGTCGCGCACGCCGCTCGAGTCAAAGTCGGCCGGGCACGGCGGCGGGACGCTCACACACCGAACCGCCGTCACGCTGAAGTCATCGACGCCCGCCTCGACGACCGAGCCCGCGCCCGTGTCGTCGGCGATGAACCGGACGCGCATGTTGGCCGTGAAGCCCACCGAGCCGGGCACGTCGAACCCGCTGGTGATCCACGCGGGAGCCGGGCTCGCCGGGCCGACGGTCTCGGCCCGCGTCCAAGTCGCCCCGTCGTCGCTGGAGATGTCCACGGCGAAGACTTTCGTGTTCGGGGCGCTGCCCAGGTTGTTGGTATACCAACGGGCGTACGACACTCGGGCCGTCAGGGCCCCGGCGAGGTCGAATCGCGGCGAGAGCAGCGTGGTGAACCCGGTGTCGACGTCGTTGGTGCCCACGGCGGCCCCCGCCGTGGCGTTGCCCGTCACGGCGCAGCGGGTCCCGCTGGGGGTCGTGCCGGGCTGGGCGGAGGTGCCCACGGGCACGGCGCGGAGCCAGAGGCCGGTCGTGGCGGTGTCGCCGGCCACGCCGAAGGTCCAGCCGCGGTCGGTCTCGAAGTCGTCGCTGAAGACGCCGTTCGGGTCGCCGACATTCGCCGTGCGGGGCGAGGCAGCCCCGGCGGCGGGGAAGCTGGCGGTCACGTTTGTCGTCGTTGACGCGGAGACGTAGAACGCGGGCGACGAGCCGCAGGGGAACGAAGGGAGCGTCGCGATGAATGAGCCGGGTGTGCCGGGCACGGCGACCAGGTCCGCGGGCTGAAAGGCCCCGACGGTGGAGCGGTAGAAGAGCCTGGCCGTTGCTGGCGCAAGGGTGTCGTTGACGACCTGGATCTGCACGTTGAAGCTCGTGGGCCCGCTGGGGCTCACAAGCGCGGGCGGGGTCGCCGTGATGGTGATCGCGGGGATGGTCGCGAGCGAGTAGCTCAGGCGGTAGGCCTGGATGTTGCTGACCAGCCCGCCGCTGACGCGGGCGTAGTACGTGCCCGGGATCGGGCACACCAGCGAGAGCACGGCGGCCGACCCGGGTCCGGTCGCCGAGGCGCTCTGCAGCGTTGCTCCCGCCGAGTTCAGGCCCGCGACCGAGAGCGTGCTCACGCGCAGGGCGTCGAAGGCGACGCCCGCCGAGCACGAGCCATTGCTGTTCTGCGGCCCGTCGAGATACGTTGAGCCCTGGGGCGAGGCGATGACCGTCAGCACGCCTGCGCTGGCCACCTCGAAGCGGAACACGTCGGTGTCGGCGGCGTCGTCGATGCTCAGCAGCGGGGCGACCTGCCGCAGGGTGCCGTCGAGCGTCGCGATCGCGACGGCCGAGGCAATGGTGTCGCTGGGCTCCAGCGAGTCGCCGTAGTGCCGCTGCCCGTTGAGGATATCGTCGAACTGGGGCCCGTCGTAGGCGGTGGAGATGAACGGCTCCATGAGCTTGGTGCTGTTGACCGGGCAGACGTGGGCCATGCCCAGCCCGTGCCCGTGCTCGTGGGCCAGAACGTTGCGGAGCCGCACCGAGCTGCTCCCGAGGTTGTTGTAGAACGTGTCGCCGGTGTCGATGACCATGTCCCCGCCGACGCCCGCGCCGGGAAAGTAGTTGAACGCCAGCACGTTGCTGGGGCCGTCGAGCAGGGTGCCCGCGAGGCGGAGGTCGCCGCGGACGCCGATGACGCCCGCGCTGCCGCCGGCGATGGCGACGCCGTCGTCGTTGGTTTCCAGCACGTAGTCGACGCCGATGAGCCCGTTCCAGCGGGTGAAGACCTGCTGATAAAGAGCCTGCCAGACCGCCGGCGAGCCGTAGAGCCCGTTGAGGAACGCGAAGAGGTTGCTCGTCGCTCCCGAGGTCGCGGCGCCGGCATTCAGGTTGGGCACCGACGTGCCGTCGGGCACGAAGGAATATGTGAGCGTGACGCGGTCGCCCTGACCCGTAGGCGTCGTGTTGGTCGCGGTGGTTGACCACCGGCCGCCCTGCTGGAACCGCTCGTTGAACGGCCCGTTGGCGGCCCGCTGGAACGCCTCGACCACGTTGCCGTCGGTGGTGGGCGAGAAGCAAAAGGCCGGCACCGGCTCGTCGACGGCGTGGTCTTCCATGATCCGGACCAGGGCCCGCTGGTGCACCGGGAGCATGCCGTCGAACACCTCCCGCCGGACGATCCGGCGCACCACCGCATACTCCTCATCCCCGAGAGGCGAAAGGGACGCCGTCGCTCCCTCTCCTGCCCTCATCCTTGCAAGCGGGCCGGGGCCCGAGTTGCCAACCTCGGCGTTCGACGTCAGCCCGACCAAGAGGACGCCGGCGCTCGCCAAGCGAGCCTGATGCTCGGGACGCAGCATCGAGAACGCCGACCTCTGGATGAGATCTTCCGCCTTCGCCAGAGCGGCGGCTACGCGATCGGGCCCCCCCGACTCGCCGGGCAACGCCGCCCGGGGCGTGCAGCAGACCGGCTGGTTGAATGGGGCCTGGCCGGGCACGACGAGCGTCGCGGCAAGGGAAGCCCCCGCCGCCCAGCCCGAGCACAGCACGACGATCGCCGGGACGGTGAGAGCCCGAACGCTCACGCGGACACGATGGCTCATATGCACAACTCCATGGTGCGAAAACCTGTTCAAACGCGGCAAGCCCCGCCAGCCCCGGCGACAGACCGTCACCGGACCCGGAAAAGCACCCGCCACACCCCGAGACGATCGTCCGGGGAGCGTGGCGATGGGGAGCACTCCTTTGATCCCAGGACCACAAGGTGTCCCACGGAGATACTCCGTGCATCCATTCGCGGCAAGGCACCCGTTTGTTGAGCTAGCGCAAAGATATTTCCCTGCCCGCCACCCCGCCGTGACCCGAGTTTCCGGACTGTTCCGCATACACTGCACCTCTCTCACGCCAAGGCTCAGGTCACCCGCAGGGCTTCTGCCCAGGGATGGCCAGGTCTGGCCCAATTCGGGAGCCGACGATGTTCCAATACGTCCGTTCGTTCGTTCGTGCCTGCCGGATGACGGTGCTCGGTCGGGGCGGTTGGGAACCCGCCGGAGCCGTCGCTGGGGTGCTCGGGCTGACGGTCGCCGCCGTTGCTCAGCCGGCGACGGGCACGGACTTTCAATGGGCCACGATCGGCGCTCCGGGCAACGCGGCGTACACCGGGCCCAGTGCCGGCGGCATCGCCACCGGCCGCGGCTCGGTCGCCGCCGAGTTCCGCATCTCCACGCTGGAGGTGTCCACGGCTCAGTGGCTCGAGTTCGCCAACTTTGCCGGCGCTCTAAACGAACCGTTCCGGATCGGCGATGGGCCCGTGGGCGGGTATGAGCCGGATCCGACGTATGCCGGCCCGGGGCGGCGATACCGCCTGTCGAGCGTCAGCAGCGCCGCACAACTGCCCGTCTACGGCATCTCCTGGCTCAACGCCGCGCGATACTGCAACTGGCTCCACAACGACAAGGGCATGGCCTCGCCGTCGCTGAGCGCCCTGGCCGGCGGGGCCTACGACACCTCCACTTTCGGCCCTTCGACCACACCCCCCGGCGGCCGGACCGACGCGCTGACGCGCTCGCCGGGCGCGAGGTACTTCATCCCGAGCCTCGACGAGTGGATGAAGGCCGTCTACTTCCAGCCCGCCATCATCCCGGGCCCCATCGGCGCGGGCTCGTGGCGCACGCAGCCCAACGGCTCCGATACGCCGCTGGTCGCCGGGCTCATCGGCACGCCCGGGGCGCAAACCAACGCCGGTCTGGCAAGCGCTCCGGCCTCGTCGCTGGTGCTGGGGGGATACTCCACAACGCGTTCGCCGTGGGGCTTGCTCGATGCCTCGGGCGGCGCTTCGGAGTGGCTTGAGGACGTGGACGATCCGCAGGACCGTCTTTATCGGCTCTACGCCGGTTCCTCGGCCTTCGACCCCTTCCTCAACCCCCTGCTTTTAGACACCATCGGCGGCGTGGGCGCCTCGCTGGCCGCGGGGGAAACCTCGTACATCGGGCTCAGGTTGGCCTCGGCGATTCCCGATCCGAGTGGCGGGTTCCTGGTCGGCTGCCTCTGCGGCGCGACCATCGCCACTCGGAGACGCCGAAGATGCCCATCCCCTCACTCCCCTCCCGGGCCCTTGCCTGCCATCTCTGCGCCGGTGCCGCGCTCGGCCTCGCTTCGCCCGCGCTGGCCGGCGTGATCATCGAGCATCGCGCAGGGCCGACCGCCGCTTGGATCACCCGCGCCGCCGACATGGTCGTCCGTCCCGGCACCGCGTACGACGCGACGCTGACGGCCCCGGTCGCGGGCACGTACCGCGTCCGCGTCGCCGACCCGACCTCCGAGAGCCTCAACTTCATCCGTGTCGCGGGCGCCGCGCCGGGCGTCGAGATCACCATCCTGGTCGGCGGCGCGACCGATACCGACGTCAACTCTCTGGCCCGTCTCCGCGGCGCCGGCGCCCAGGACTGGCTCGGCGGGCTCGTGCCGGGCGACGCCGTCGTCACGCTCCAGGCCCGCGTGAATCGCGACATCGGCCCGCGGGCTTTCGTCCAGGCTCGCAACGTCGTCCGCCTCGACGCCGGGCGCGACATCGCGCAAAGCATCATCTGGCACCAGAGCGACACCCAGCCGCTCTACGCCGTCGCCGCCGGCGGGGCGATCACCGATCTGCTCAACGACACCGCCTGGCCCACGGCGATCCGCTCCGAGGGCGGGGGCATCGCGCTGGTGAGCGCCACCGGCGACATCATGTCGCCCATCAGCGTCGCGCCCCTCGCCGCGGTGCCCGGCAACTCTGTCCGCGGCGTGATCGGCCGCGTCGAGTCCACCGCCGGCGACATCGGCGGGGCTCGCCCCAGCACTGCGCCGCCGGAGAACTACACCGCCACGGCGATCTCCGCCCGCGTGATCGACGCCATCGTCGGCCGAAACGTCCGCAACGACATCGTCGCCTCCGAGGGGATCCGCCGCGTCGAGGCGACCGCCGGCGGCCTGCGCGGCTCGATCACCACGCCAACCCTGCTGCCCATCAGCGCCGCGACCGGTGGCCTCGTCCGGGCCTCGGGCGTCAACGCCATGGCCGTGCGGCTGGCCGACGGCCTGCCCGAGGGGGCACGGATCTCGTCGGGCTCGTTCTATGGCTATCTTGATTCCGTCGCCCCCGCAAGCCAGCCGCGGATCGTGCTCCCCGCCGGCGGCCTGCGCGGGCAGGTGCTGGTGAATCAGACCAACCAGTCCCCCATGAACTCCGGCGGCTCGCCCGCCGCCCGGGGCCTGATGGGCCCGGTCGTCGTCGGGGCCGAAACGCTTTGGACCGACGCGTATCCGATGCCCAGCCAGTCCACCGGCGGCGGGGCCGCGGGCGTTGCGCCGTATCGCCTGCACCAGAACGACTGCACGCCCGCCCACGCCCGGATCGACACGTTCGACGGCGTGGTACAGACAGCCTTCACCGACCCGGCCGCCACGCCGGTGATCATCCGCTGCTATGGCCCGATCAAGCTCGCTCCGGGCGTTACGAGCCCGGCCGCCGCGGTGCGGATCCAGAAGCAGGGCTCGACCTCGTGCACATGGACGCCGGCGGATTCGTCGTTCAACGTGGTGCTGTACCCGGCGGCCGCGGGCCCGGCATCGCGGCGGAGCCTCGGACTGTCGCGCGGCGCGACGCCGCCCGAGCCGGGCGTGTACCGCCTGATCCCGCTCTCGATCCGTTCCGAGGGCGTCACGGGCGAGCCCCCCGTCATCTTCCCGGCCACGTGCTCGGGCGCCGCGGGGGCTAGCGCGTATCTCTTCCGCATCGCGCCCGATTGTGACGCCGACGGCACCAACGACGCGATCCAGATCGCGGCGATCTACACGCCCGGCAACTCCACGCCCGCCCGGCAGAGCACATCGCCGGAGATTCCCGGTGGGCCCGACTCGGACACCAATCCCACGCCGACGCCCACCCCGAATCCAATACCGGACCCCGACTTCACGCCGGTCCCGACGCCCGACCCGATGCCCATGCCGGATCCGGACCCGGTTCCAGACCCGATGCCTGATCCCATGCCCACGCCCGATCCGGACCCGGTTCCGGACCCGATCCCCGATCCCATGCCCATGCCCGATCCGAACCCGGTTCCGGACCCGATCCCCGATCCCATTCCCACGCCCGATCCGGACCCGGTTCCGGACCCGATCCCTGATCCCATGCCCATGCCGGATCCGGACCCGGTTCCGGACCCGATCCCCGATCCCATTCCCACACCCGACCCGATTCCGACGCCGATCCCGCCACCCCCTGTAGCGCCGCCGCGCAACCCCGTCCCGATGACCTGCATCACCGTCTGCCTGCTGGACCTGACACGCGACCGGCAGGTGAACGTCTCGGACATCTTCGCGTTCCTCACACTCTGGTTCGCCGGCGACCCCAAGGCTGATTGGGACCGCAACGGCCAGCGCGAGGTCGCCGACATCTTCCTGTTCCTGAGCAACTGGTTCAGCGCCACCGGCGCCAACTGTGGCCCCTGAACCCTCTTCCCGCACTCTCCCCCCGCGTTTCCCGGACACGCCAGAAGACCGCTTGACGCGTAGACCTAGGCAGGTGAGGGCACGTGTTACCAACATCGCTACCCATTGACCAACACCCACCGCGTACCCCACGCCTCGCACCCTCACCTCGTTCGGCGCCGCTCAACATGTCCTCTCTCGCAGTGAGGAGAGCGGGCAACCCAAACCGGCGGCTGCAAACTTCGTGCCAATCGAGAAATTCCCCGCTCGGGCGGCCTGCTTGCCGGGCAAGTGGCACGGGGCCCCGCCTATGGTCCGTCGAACCCGAACCGCCCAATGCCCCCTGCCCCCAGGCGGGCCGGGGCTCTCGCAAGGAGGATGATCCGCATGTCGTATGAAGCCGCCGTACACGCCCAGGCGATCGAGCTGGGCAAGATGTCGTTGGAGATGACCGCCGCCGCGGGCGCCGGGCACCCCAGCACCTGTCTGAGCCTTGGCCACATCGTCACGGTGCTGATGTTCTCGACGATGCGGTACTCGCCGGATTATCCGGACTATCCGACCAGCGACCGGCTTGTGCTCTCCGAGGGCCACGCCGTGCCGGTGGTGTACTGCGCCGCGATCAAGCTCGGGATCATGGTCGGCAAGGACCCGGCCAACCGTCGCCGGCTCAAGGCCGAGGACATCAAGACCCTGCGCGAGATGAACAGCGATCTCGACGGGCACCCGAACCCGATGGAGGGCTTCCCGTTCTTCGACGCGGCCACGGGGTCGCTGGGCCAGGGTCTGAGCGTGGCCGCGGGCCTGGGCGAGGCCGCCCGGCTCGACGGGCTGGACCGCCGGATGTACTGCATCATCGGCGACGGCGAGAGCCGCGAGGGGCAGATCACCGAGGCGCTCGACTATGTGATGGACCGCAAGCTCACCAACGTGCTGCCGATCATCAACTGCAACGACTTCGGCCAGGCCGACCGCGTCAGCGCCCAGCAGGGGCTCGACCGCCAGAAGGCCCGGCTCGAGGCGATGGGCTACGACGTCCGCGTGGTCGACGGGCACGCCCCGTCGCAGATCAAGGCCGCCATGGACGAGTTCGAGAAGCGCTCCGCCGATCCCGCCGGCAAGCCGATGGCCGTGGTGGCCAAGACCGTCAAGGGCTGGGGCTGTCCGAGCATGCAGGGCGGTGCCTGGCACGGCAAGCCCGCCGAGGGCGACGCGCTCAAGCGGGCCCTGTCGGAGCTGGATGAACGCCGCGTGGAGCTCACCAGCACGCTGGCCTCCTCGGATCAGTTCACGATCCAGCCCCCGGCCGAGATGAGCGACAAGCAGCCCAGGATCACCGAGATGCCCAGCTTCACGCAGATGATGCAGAAGCTCGACATGCAGAGCGTCCTGCACTCGGGCAAGATGGCCACCCGCCGGGCCTACGGCATCGCGCTGCGGGCCCTGGGCCAGACCAACGAGCGCGTCGTCGCGCTCGACGCCGACGTCTCGAACTCCACCTTCGCCGACATGTTCAAGAAGGACCCGGCCAGCGCCTCGCGGTTCTTCGAGTGCAAGATCGCCGAGCAGAACATGTTCTCCGTCGCCGTGGGCCTGTCGGCGGGCGGGAAGATCCCGTTCTGCTCCACCTTCGCCAAGTTCGTCACCCGCGGCTACGACCAGATCGAGATGGCCATCAACTCAGGGGCCAACCTCAAGCTCGTCGGCTCGCACGCGGGCATCAGCCTCGCCTCCGACGGGCCCAGCCAGATGAGCCTGCCCGACGTCGCCTGGTTCCGCTCGCTCTCGACGATGCGCGACCATCGCGGCAACCCCGGCTGCTACATCCTGCAGCCCGCCGACGCCTTCGCCGCCTACGCCCTCACCGGCGTCATGGCCGAGTACGAGGGCTGCGTCTATCTCCGCACCCTCCGCCCCGACACCGAGTTCCTCTACAACGACGAGACGGTGTTCAACCTCGGCGGCTTCGAGGTGCTCAACAAGGGCCGCGACATCATGCTCGTCGCCGCCGGGTACATGGTCCACGAGGGCAACAAGGCCGTCGAGCTCCTGGACAAGGCCGGCATCAGCGCCACCCTCGTCGATGCCTACTCGATCCCCTTCGACACCGACAAGATGCTCGACCTGGCCAACGCCAACGGCGGGTACATCATCACGCTCGAGGACAACTACGGCGGCGGCCTGGGCTCGGCCATGGCCGACGCGCTCACGGCCTCCGGCGAGGGCTTCACGCTCGAGCAGATGTACGTTCGCCGAATTCCCAAGAGTGCCAAGACGCCCCAGGAGATGCTCAAGATGTGCAACCTTACCGCCGACGACATCGTCGAGGCGACCAAGCGCATCCTCCAGGTCGCCTGAGCCGACATCCTGTTGATCGATCCAGGCGCCCGCCCCGAATGTCCGGGCGGGCGTCTGTCGTTCATGGCCCATCCCGCCCCGCCCGTGTCGAGGTCGTACGCATGAGCACGCAGAGCACGCAGTCCACCGCCCCGCAATACACCTCCGGCATGATCGCGATGATCTTGAAGGGCGAGCTGGTCGGCCCGGCCGACCTGCCCATCGCCGACTTCGCCGGGCTCGAGCAGGCACGCCCCGAGTCGCTCACCTTCATCCGCTCGCCGCAGTTCGCGTGCCGCTGGCCCGCCAGCCAGGCCGGGGTCGCGATCGTCACCCGCGGCATCCAGGTCCCGGGCCACGACCCCTCCAAGCGGGCCTTGGTTCTGGTCGACAACGCCGACCTGGCCGTCGTCGCCCTCCTGGGCATGGCCAGCAAGCAACTCCCCGAGCATCGCCCCGCCCCGGGCGTCCACGGCTCGGCGGTGGTCGACGCGTCGGCGACCATCGCGCCCGGCGTCCGCGTCGGGGCGATGTGCGTCGTCGGGCCAGGCAGCGTTCTCGAGGAAGGCGTGGTGCTCCACCCGCGCGTCACGCTGGGGGCCAACGTCCGCGTCGGCGCCGGCTCGGTGCTGCACCCGGGCGTGGTCGTCTACGACCGCTGCGTCGTTGGCAAGCGAAACCTGCTGCACGCCGGCGTCGTTCTCGGCGCCGACGGCTTCGGCTTCATCCCCGACCGGGCCGCGGGAACCAACATCAAGGTCCCGCACATCGGCGCCGTCGTGCTGGGCGACGACGTCGAGATCGGGGCCAACTCCTGCATCGACCGCGGCAAGTTCGGAGCCACGCTCGTGAGCGACCAGGTCAAGATCGACAACCTCTGCCAGATCGGGCACAACGTCCGCCTCGGGCGGGCCGTGCTCGTCTGCGGGTCCTCGGCTATCGGGGGCAGCTGCACGGTGGGCGACGGCGTGATCCTCGGCGGCCAGGTCGGCGTTTCCGACGGGCTGAAGATCGGGGCCGGGGCTCAGGTCGGCGCCGGCTCGCGCGTGATGAACGACATCGCCGCCGGCGAGTCGTGGTTCGGTTCCCCCGCCATGCGCCAGCCCGAGTCCGCCCGCAACCTGGCGGGCCTGCGCCGCCTCGCCGAGCTCATCAAGACCGTCCGCCGCCTGTCCAAGGCCCTGGAGAAGGCCGGCATCCCCGTCGAGCCCAGCGACGCGGCCGAGCGGCGCCCCGGTCGGCGCTGATCGTCGTACATCAGAAGGGCCGGCGGACCGGGTTCGGGACGAGGTTGTCGCGCCCGAGCACGAGATAGTCGGCGATCTCGAGCGCCTCGCCGAAGCTCTCGCGGGCCCGCGTCACATCCGCCGCAGAGTCGAGCACCATGCCCTTCTCGAGGTGCTCGATGGTCGGCACGGCGTCGCCGCAGATGAGCGTCGTGGAGCGTGGGCCCGCCAGCAGCAGCCCGCAGAGCCCGGGTGTGACCCCCGGCAGCGGGAACAGGTCCACGCCCTGCGCCAGGTGGTCGGGCGCCGGCTGGCAGGTCCGCAGCACCGCGATCTCCTTCTCGATGTGCTGCTTGATGTCGTCGTCCCCGTCGGCGACGGCCTTGTGCAAGACGCCCACCAGCGGCACGCCCACGGCCTCGCGCTCGGCCTCGTGGATCCACCACGTGGCCTTCTCGAACAGCCGGATCCCGCGCCAGCAGTCGCGGCTGAAGCTCGTGAGAAAGACGTGCGTCACGTCCGAGGGCGACAGGCCAGACCGCTCCCGCAGCCGGGCCGCCAGCACCGCGTCGGGCAGCCCGGGGTCCACCAGGATCGTCCGCTTGCCCTCGCGGATGAGCGAGACCGTGGCGTGCCCGGTGCGGACCGGGCCCGGCTCGTTCCAGAGCGGGTGGACGGCGAGGGCGCCGAGGCTGATGATGCGGAGGTTCATGGGTGCCGGGGCCTCATTCGACGTCCTTGTCCACAAGCCGCTCGAGCGCCGGGTGCCCGACCTTCTTCTTGGCCCGCAGGGACTTGACGACCTCGGGCGGGACCATGGTGTCCAGCGACGAGAGATCGTTGCCCATGGCGGTGATCTGCTTGATCAGGCTGCTGGAGGTGTACGCGAAGTCCTGCCCGGCCACGATGAAAGCGGTTTCCAGCCCCGCGACTTGGCGGTTGGTCAGGGCCTGCTGCACCTCGCTCTGCAGGTCCGACAGGTTGCGGATGCCCCGCAGCAGCACCGTCGCCCCGACCGAGCGGGCGAAATCGACCGTGAGGCCGCCGAAGGGCTCGACGCTCACCTCGGCCTCGTTGGGCTCCTCGCGCCGGATCCGCTCCACCAGCGTCCGCACCATCTCGACGCGCTCGTCAGAGCTGAACAAGGGGTCCTTGCCGGGGTTGCGCCCGACGGCGACGATCAGCCGGTCAAACAGCCGGCGTCCGCGGCGGATCACGTCCAGATGCCCGTACGTGATCGGATCAAACGACCCCGGGAACACGGCCACGTGCGGAGACCGTCCCGAGCGGGCGGCCGACGAGCGACGCTTGGATGCCGACGAAGCGGGGGGCATAAGTCCAGATGGTACCGCGGCAACCGCGGGCCACCGCGCACGGCGATGCCCGAGCGATACCCAGCCCCTGCCCAGATTGCCCACATTCCAGCCCACCCGAGCCGGGCAGATGGGCGGGTTTCGGACGTCAAACCCCCACGGACAGGTCCGCCGATACTGGGGAAGCCGTGCACAAGATTCACGGGGCGGGTAGATTTTCCTATGTCAAGGCGCACGGAGCGGACACCCGCCTCGTCCGTCCGGGCGGTGGGAGTGAGAGCCCGCCGCCCTGACACCCCTTCCGGTCGCGGAGAAGAGCAGGGAACACGACAAGCCGGAGCGGACGCAGATCCGCTCCGGCTGTATTTTTGGCCCCTCGGGCGGCCCCGGCGGGGGCGATAGGATCGGCCCGCCGCGCGATCCGCGCCCGGGAGGGTCCTCGCCAAATGCCCGTCATCCTGCGCTGGTTCCTGCGTCTTGGCCCGAGCAACCCGATCGCGGTGCGTCTGGTGCAGGGGGGCTCGCGTCGCCGCCGCCACCTCTATATCCGGGCCGTGTATCTGGGCGCGCTCATCCTGACGCTGCTGTACATGCTTCTCTACAACGCCGGCGGGGGCACGCTGACATACCGCGCGATGGCGGGCGCGGCGTCGGGCGCGTTCCAGTTCGTGGCCTACTTGCAGATCGCGCTCATCTGCCTGCTCGCGCCCGTGTTCATGGCCGGCGCGATCGCGCAGGAGGCCAATCCCAAGACCTGGGACATCCTGCTCACCACGCCCATGAGCGCCAGCCAGATCGTGCTGGGCAACCTGCTCGGGCGGCTGTTCTTCATCATCGCCCTGCTGCTGGCAAGCCTGCCGCTCTTCGCCCTCACGCAGTACTTCGGCGGCGTGCCGGGCTCGTCGATCTTCGGCTCGTACGCCATCGCGGCGTGCGCGGCCCTGCTGGTCGGGGCCCTGGCGATCGCGCTCTCGGTCTCGCGGCTGGTGGGCAAGCGGGCCGTGTTCGCGTTCTATATCGGCGTCGTGTCGTACCTCGCGATCACCTGGGCCGTCGACAAGTTCGCCCGGGCCGGCGGGGGGGTTGTGGGCGTGTCGTACATGACGGCGCTCAACCCTTTCCTGGCGCTCGAGGCCCTGCTGAACCCCTCGCAGTATCCGCGGGCCCCCGAGGGCTCGCAGCGCGGCCTGGGGGCGTGGTTCCTCGAGGCCCCCGTCACCACTTGGTGCCTGCTCTCGGGCGGTCTGAGCGTTCTGCTCATGCTGGCCTCGACCATCACCGTCCGGGCCGGGGGCATCGCGGGGCTGGGCGGCGCGGGCGGGCGGGGCGAGGGGGCGGCGCCGTGGTATCGCCGCATCTTGGGCCTTCCGGCCAGGGGCGCGGGGCACCGCGCCCCGAAGCAGGTATGGAACAACCCCATCGCGTGGCGCGAGGCCGCCTCGCGCAACGCCACGCTGGGCCGGATGGTCGCGAGGTGGAGCTTCATCGGCTTGGGCGCGCTCTCGGCCCTGGCGCTGGTGCTCTACTTCCACTTCGGCCCGATGAGCGTCGACGAGTTCCGCGTCGCGGTGCTCTCGGCGGTTCTGGGCGAGCTGATGGTCGTCGTGCTCGTGGCCCTCAACATGTCGGCCACCGCCGTCGCCAAGGAACGCGAGGACGGGACGCTCGACTTGCTGCTCACCACGCCCATCACGCCCGCGGCATACCTGGGCGGCAAGGTCCGGGGCATGATCGCTTATCTCCTGCCGCTGCTGGGCGTGCCCGTGGGCACATTGCTGCTGGCGGGGCTCTACGTCGGGAGCGTTACCGGCGGGCTGATCGCCCGCAGCGGCGGGGGCGGCATCGTCACGCACAACGCACCGATCGCCAGCGCGGGAATGCCCAACGCGACGCTCGCCGTGCCCGCCGTGCTGCCCGAGGCCGGGATCGTCCTGGCGATCGTTGCCGTTCCGTTCCTGGCGTTCTGCTGCATGGTCGGCCTGCAGAGCTCGCTCAAAAGCAAGGGCTCGATCGGGAGCGTGGTGGGGACGGTGGGGATCGTGGGCGTGGTGGGGGGGATCATCAGCCTGTGCGCGTGGCAGTCGGGCAAGGAGATCACGCTGGTGGGCCCGCTGCTGACGAGCCTGTCGCCGGCGACGGTCGCGCTGGCGGGCGTCTATAGCGAGTCGGCCCTGGCCGAGAGCGTGCAGTCGTCGGGCTCGCTGGACGGGGCCCGGGTGGCGATGCTCATCGGGGCGCTGCTGAGCGCGGGCGTGTTCATCGCGGTGGTCTATGGGCTCCGCGCGAGCATGGTCCACAACTTCGACATGACCGTCCGTCGGCTGGCCGGCACGGCGTGAATCCGCGCGGGCCGGCGCGGGCCGGCGCATGATCGAGCCAAAAAGACACACGACCTTTCCCCGGAGCAGGAAAGGTCGTGGCACGGTCGATCGCGGGCCAGATCGAGGGATCAGGCCGTCAGGCGGTTGAGGTCGCGCCGGAGCTTCAGGGCGGCGATCTCGGTCTTGGCCGGCGTCTCGTAGGTGCCGGCGGCGATCTGGGCCCGCACGCGGGTGACCAGGTCCAGCCGCACGGGCGCGTCGGTGCTCTGCAGGCTCAGGCGCTGGGCCTGGCTTGAGAGCTCGACCGAGTCGCTCTGGCGTGCGATGATCGGGGGGGTGGCGGACGCGGGCTGTTCGGCGGCCCGACGGGCGCTGGCCTCCTGTCGGAGTTGGGCGGCGGCGGGGCGGGCGGACAGGGAGTTGATAAAGGACGAGGCGCTCATGCGTTTCAACGCTCCGGTCCCGGCGGTGCTTGGAAGGGCGCGGTTCAACCGCGGCCCCGGCCCGAGCGTGCGCGGGAAGGGTCGGTCACAGACTCTCGCGATCCATCGCGGGAACCCTCGGGCCGTCCATGCCCGGGGGTACAGTTGCCGGGGCCGTGTACTGCACGCCGCCGACCCTACGCTTATCGTCCGCGACTTCTTGGACCCATCACACTTTGTCGCGCTTGCCATTATTCGGCCCTGCGCGCGAAGAAGATCGTCGGTTTCGGGGAGCTTTGCATCATGGATCACGCTCAAAGCAGCAGCCCTCGCGGCGACACTTGCCCAACTCCGACGGCGGGCCGCCGGACCTGGGGACGCCGATCCCGGGTGCTCGCCCTCGCGCTCGCCGGCCTGCTCGCCGGCCTGCTCGCCGGCCCCGCGATCGCGCAGGACGCCACCTGGCCCACCAAGCCCAGGCCCGTCGAGAAGAAGCCGCCCGAGAAGAAGCCGGCGGAAAAGAAGCCCGCTGAAGCCGCCCCCGTCGAGAAAGCCCCCGAGACCGAGCGCGAGCGGCTCCGGCGTGAGGCCACGGGTCTCTTCGGCCCGCGTGGCGGGAGTGATTCGGAACAGCACAACCCCAAGGGCGAGACCGGCGGCACCGGCCCCGCGGGATGGACGATCGTGCTCGCCGTGTTCCGGGGTCAGGAGCGTGAATCGGCGTCGCGTGTGATGCTCCAGCGCGTCCGGGACGAGGGCGGGCTGCCCGAGGCGTTCAGCGTCCGGCGGAACGACGCGGTTGTCGTCGCGCTGGGCAACTTCGCGGGCCCCGATGATCCCGGGGCTCGGGAGCAGCTCGCGCGGGTGCAGGCGCTCGCGTTCGGCGGCGGGCGGCCGTACCAGCAGGCGTTCTTCTCGCCGCCGATCGCGGGGAAGATGGAGGGCCTCTCGCCGCAGTACAACCTGTCGCGGGCGAAGGAGATCTACGGCGACGCGGCGATCTACACGCTTCAGGTCGGCGTGTACGGGCGGCTGGACCTCAAGAGCGCGACGGAGAAGGACCTGGCAGAGGCCCGCAAGGCCGGCGAGACCGCGGCGTTCAAGCTGCGGCAGGAGGGCGAGCTGGCGTTCTACTACCACACGCCGCAGCTGAGCATGGTGACGGTGGGCGTGTTCGACCTGACGGACTTCGACCCGCAGACGCCCGGCTATCAGAGCGCGCGCCTGCGCGAGCTGCGGCGGCGGTTTCCGTACAACCTGTACAACGGCGCGGGGATCAAGCAGAGGTCCAAGGCGGCGGGCGAGTCGATGCAGACCAGCTCGCTGGTCGCGCTGCCGGGCAAGTGAGCCCGAGTGCCCCGGCGAGCCCCTGGGCTAGCAGCCCTCGAACCACCGCGAGAGAAACGCGAAGATGTCATCGACGCCGATGTCGCCCGAGAAGCCCACGTCGGCCCGCGGCGACCGCGCGAACCAATCGGAGAGGAACCAGAAGATGTCGTCCACGCCGCGAGAGAGATCGCGGTTGTAGTCGGCGCGGCAGAGCG
>Ga0105044_10003630_pt1 | contig 21188 bp, 17 predicted proteins | sample MAT01_FD_78092 | JGI IMG/M metagenome (GOLD analysis project Ga0105044, IMG submission 78092) | Freshwater microbial communities from Lake Fryxell liftoff mats and glacier meltwater in Antarctica - MAT-01 | ecosystem: Environmental > Aquatic > Freshwater > Ice > Liftoff microbial mat | place...
CCAACAAGCCCTCAACCTCGCACCGCAAGACCAGCAAGCCGCCATGCAAGCGCTGGTGCAACAGTTGGCGGCGGGGCCGTAAAGAGATGCGGAGAATTCAGATGTCAGAAGCCAGATTACGAACGTCTGACTTCTGATATCTGACCTCTGATATCTGATTTCTCAAATATGACCACCATCCTTCTTCTGTTCTTCGGCGCGCTTGTCATTGCGGTTGCGGTGACGCCTTTGAGTAAGTGGCTGGCGCCTCATGTCGGCGTGATGGCTGTGCCACGCGCGCGCGACATTCACACCCGGCCTGTGCCACGCATGGGCGGCATCGCCATTTTTGTGGGGGTGATGGCCGTTGCGATTTTGTTTTCGAATCGCGCATTCGTGAGCGAGTCGGCTGCCATTCTGTTCGGCGCCGCCCTCATGTCGTTTCTTGGCCTGATGGACGACCGCTTCTCGCTGAGTGCCTATGTGCGGCTGGTGACCCAGATTGGCACTGCCCTGCTGATGTGGTACGTCGGCGTGCGGGTGCAGGTGTTCGACAACGCCATTCTCGATGCCATCATCACCGTAGTCTGGATCGTAGGCCTGACCAACGCCATGAACTTCCTGGACAACATGGATGGGCTGCTGGCCGGCATCAGCGCCGTGGTCTCGGCCTTCTTCCTGTTGCTCGCCGTCATCAATGGCCAGTATCTGGTCAGCCTGCTGAGCGCGGCCGTGTTGGGCGCGTGTATCGGCTTCCTGGTGTGGAACTTGAATCCGGCCACCGTGTTCATGGGCGATAGCGGCAGCATGTTTCTGGGGTTCCTGCTGGCCGTCATCGCCATCAAGCTGCGCTTCCTGAACCAGAGCCTCAGCGTGTCGTGGCTGATCCCGGTCATCGTGCTCGGCCTGCCCATCTTCGATATGACCCTGGTATTTGTCTCCCGGCTGCGGCGTGGCAAAAATCCGCTGACCACGCCGGGCAAGGATCACACCAGCCATCGCATTTCCGATCACGGTTTTAGCAAACGTGAGGCCGTGATGATTTTGTATCTGGTCTCTGGCGCACTAGGCGTCACCGCCGTATTGGCCTCGTTTTCAGACATTACAGCCAACAGGCTTATTGCCGCAGTATTGCTGGCCATCGGCCTGTTCATGCTGTGGTTCATGGAGTTCGGACCGTGGAAACTCGATCAAGCACCGTCATCAACAACGCCTCCGCCTCAATCAAACCTGACCCCGCCACCCCCGCTATCAGTCTCGGGGCCGGCATCGCCGGAGGAGTAGCCCGCGGAACCGATCAGCGCATCGCCGTCATCGGCCTGGGCTATGTGGGTCTGCCATTGGCAATTGGATTTGCCAAAGCCGGCCGCCATGTCATCGGCCTCGATGTTGATGCGCGCAAGGTCTCGCAGTTGGGCAACAAGGACAGCTACATTGCCGATGTGGAAACCAGCGATGTGGCCAGCATGACCGACGCCGGCTACTTTCGCGCCACGACAGATTATCAGGCGTTGAAGGATCGCGAGGTCATCTTCATCTGCGTGCCCACGCCGTTCGATGCCATGCGCGCGCCCGACCTGTCCTACATCATCAGCGCGGCCGAAGGCATTCAGCCGCATATGCAAAAAGGCCAGATGGTGATTTTGCAGAGCACCACCCACCCCGGCACCACCCAGGAAATTGTGCAGCCGATCCTGGAGCGCAGCGGCCTCAAAGCCGGTGTGGATTTTGATCTGGCTTTCTCACCCGAGCGCATCGACCCGGGCCGCACCGACTTTACGGTGCTGAATACGCCCAAGGTGGTCGGCGGCCTGACACCACGAGCCACGGATCGCGCCGTGGCGCTGCTGGGCGCGTTAGGTGCGCCGGTGCATCCAGTGTCCTCGCCCAAGGCGGCCGAGATGACCAAGCTGCTGGAGAACATCTTCCGCTCAGTCAATATCGCATTGGTCAACGAACTGGCGTTGCTATGCGAGCGCATGGGCATTGATATGTGGGAAGTGATTAACGCGGCCAAAACCAAGCCGTTTGGCTACATGCCCTTCTCACCCAGCGCCGGCGTTGGCGGCCACTGCATCGGCGTCGACCCGTATTACCTGTCGTGGAAGGCGCGTGAATATGACTTCTACACCAAGTTCATCGAGCTGGCGGCCGAGGTCAATCAGTCCATGCCGTTCCATGTCGTGGACATGATCGAGCAGGCGTTGAGCCAGAACCACACGCCGTTGCGCGATGCCAAAGTCATCATCATCGGCGTCGCGTTCAAACGCGATGTGGACGATGCGCGCAACTCGCCGGCCGAGCGCGTGATCGAGCTGCTCATCAAGCGCGGTGCCAATGCCAGCTATCACGACCCATATGTGTCACGGTTCAACATCGGCAACGACGTGTGGCACCGCGAGCCGCTGACACTGTTCTCGCAACCCCTGAGCGACAAGACGCTGCAGGAGGCCGATTGCGTCGTGATCGTGACCGGTCACAAGGCCGTGGACTACGGCTACATCGTGCGCAATGCCAAAGCCGTGGTGGACACCTGCAACGCCACCGAGGGCGTGCGGACCGGGGCCAAGAACATCATGCGGCTGGGTGTGGGTACCTAAAAAGAGAAGATGCAGTCCATCTTCTCTTTTGTCATGGGCGGTACGGGGTTCGAACCTGTGACCCCCTGCGTGTAAAGCAGGTGCTCTAACCAACTGAGCTAACCGCCCGTGCTCGCTAATTATACGCGAGGGCCGTTTTAAGGGGTGTACTAGGTAAATTCACAAAAGAGGGAATCGGTTTGCTCGGCCACGTTTCGCGAAAGAATTTGATATAAGCGCAGCATACTGCGCCTTTACAAATGCGAGTTGCCACGCACAGTTCAGCTCACTAAAATCGAGCAATGGCATCGGCACCTACCTACCCCCTCGGCCCCGACTCGCAGCGCCAGCCCGGCGTCCCACACGGCCAGGTTACGCAGTTCCATCACGCCAGCACCATCTTTCCCAACACCCACCGCGACTATTGGGTGTATGTGCCGCAGCAATATGATGCATCCAAGCCGGCCGCCGTGATGGTGTTTCAAGATGGCCATGCCTATGTCAGTGAAGATGGCGCATTTCGCACCCCCATTGTGTTCGACAACTTGATTCACGCCGGCGATATGCCGGTGATCATCGGCATCTTCATCAACCCCGGCCATCTCGGTGACAAGCGGCCTGAGATCGGGTGGCAGGTGAGCAATCGCTCCTTCGAGTATGACTCGCTGTCAGAGCAATATGCGCGATTCCTGCTGGAAGAAATTTTGCCCGAAGTGGGAACACATTGGAACCTGACCACAGACCCCGATCAGCGCGCGATCTGCGGCATGTCATCTGGCGGCATTTGCTCGTTCACCGTGGCGTGGGAGCGGCCGGATGCCTTTCGCAAAGTGCTGTCGCACATCGGCTCGTTCGCTGACATTCGCGGTGGCCATGTCTACCCTACCCGCGTTCGCAAAAGCTCTACACGGCCCATTCGGGTGTTCCTGCAAGACGGCGAGGCCGATTTGGATAATCAATATGGCAATTGGTGGCTGGGCAATTTGCAAATGGAGGCAGCTCTAAAATTTCGTGGCTACGACTATCAGTTTATGGGCGGCACCGGCGCGCACAACGGCGAACACGGCGGCGCGATTCTGCCCGATTCTCTACGTTGGCTGTGGCGAACGGCTTGATTCTTAGGCCTGATCAGCCAATTTCGCTTCACACGCACCGAGTTCGCGCGCACGTTCAAGCAGTTAGATGATGCCAATGCGTGCAAGCGAGTCATGCCGATGGATTGCATAATTTGACACGTCCCACTCAGGCTTCTACAGTCTGAGGATGCGTTTTGAACCGTATGCGCTGGCCGGCCTTAAATCATTCAGCAGTTACCTGGACTCACTGTCGTCACCCGTTGACTCGTTCCTGGAAGATCATATTCGCGAGTCCCAGTATCAACGGATTCTGGTTCAAGATCAGGAAGTCGGCGCGTTCGGCGTTCACCAAAATACATTGCTCACCCACTTTCATGTCGTGGGGCCGGCGCGACGTTTGGGCCAGCAGATTTTTGCCGAGGTGTTGCAGCAGACCAGCGTCAACGCCGCCTTTGTGCCCACTTGCGATGAGTTCTTCCTCAGCCATGCGCTCGATGAATATAGCGACCTTAAAAAACAGGCCTACTTTTTCATCGAGGGCAGCGTGGTTATCGCGCCGGCCACCATTGACCTGAGCTACAGGATTGCCGGGCCAGACGATCTGGAAGCGATTCAAACCCTGTGTGGGGATTTCCTGACTGATTACGCACAGCATATCCAAAACCGGCATCTGCACATCGGATTCCTGGGAGATCAACTGATCGCGCTTGGGGTCATCGAACACAGCCACTTGTGGAAGGCCCAGGCCAGCATCGGCATGTTCACCCACGAGGCGCATCGGCAAAAGGGCATCGGCGCGCACACCATTCGCTACATGCGCCGTGTGTGTCATGCCGGGGGACTCAGACCCATTGCCGGTTGTTGGTACTACAATCACAACTCAAAGCGCACGCTGGAGGCGGCCGGCATGATCACCCAAACCCGCTTGTTGAGAATCGAGTTTGAGGCGCAAACGCTGTCGTGATAGGTGCGCGCTTCACGACCACGACATGCAGATCAGGGCAAATTTATGCTCACATTTACCAGCCGCTTTATCAATCCACTCACTCGCAAATGGGCCGGCGCTGTGCATGGCCCATTCGCGCTGGTGAAACACATAGGTCGCCGCAGCGGCAAGCCCTATGCAACGCCGGTCATCATTGCGCGAATGGGCAACCAGTCTTCTTTGCACTGACGTACGGCCCCCGCGTGGATTGGTATCGCAACGTCGTGGATGGTGCTGCACCACGAGATGCACCATTCATACTCAGCCGCAGTTTAGGTTGGGCAGGTAGAGTGCGGGTTGAAGGAACGCTACATGACTGCACAAAATCCAAATCAAGCCGCATCAGCAACCCCAGCCCAATCCGCTCCAAATACTGAGCCGTGCGCCGGCACCATTCGCCTCGACCACGTCACCAAGAGCTATGAGGAGGCCGGTGTCGAGCGCACCATTTTTAGCGATGTCTCATTGGAAATCGGCTGTGGTGAGTTCGTGGTGTTGCTCGGCAAAAGTGGCAGCGGCAAAAGCACGTTGCTCAATCTCATCGGCGGCATTGATGAGGCCAATTCGGGCGATGTGTGGATTGATGGGCAATCGATCACGCGCATGAGTGACACAGCTCGCACGCTGTTTCGCCGCAATCACATTGGGTTTATCTTTCAGGCCTTCAACCTGATACCCACCCTCAGTGTGCTGGAAAACGTCATGTTGCCGCTGGAGTTAAACGGCAAACCCAACTCGGAGGTGCGCAGCCGCGCTGAGGCGCTGATTCAACAGGTCGGCCTGACCCATCGCATGAACGCGTTCCCAGACCGGCTTAGTGGTGGCGAGCAACAGCGTGTGGCCATCGCCCGCGCCCTGATCAATGATCCACTGGTGGTGCTGGCCGACGAACCCACTGGCAATCTCGATACCGATACCGGCAAGTCTGTGCTGGATTTGCTGGATCGCCTGACCCGTCGGGCTGGCAAAAACCTGATCATGGTCACGCACAGCGAGGAAGTGGTGGGCGTGGCCGACCGCGTGCTGCGTCTGCGCGATGGGAAGCTGTTGGAGGATCACGCGTTAGAACAGGCCGGCACTGGAAGTGACCGCCTCTGACACAGTTCAACCGGCCACTGCAACGGCAATCTGACATTGCCGGATTTCCTGCCCGACTGCATCCACAACCACGAGCCGCAGCAGCGCTAGGCCACTGCGCAACGAGCTGAAGTAAGCGGGTTGAATGCGGCCCAACAAGCCACCTCGCGTGGTCACGCGCACTTCGCCAATAAACTGCCATCCTGCATCCTGGCGCAATTCCATCTTGGCATAGCCACCGTCCGGCACCTCAGCATTGCCATAAATCAGTAGTTGGCCCGCGATCGTTTCGGCGTGTTGTGGGGACGTGATACCGGCTGAAAATGGATTGGGGCACACCGGCGCAGGGAAGTTGATCGGCGGCAAAGTGGGCACTGCCGCCACCGGCACCAAATTCACCGCTTCATTCGGCTGCACCAGTTGCACATCATCCAACGCAATCTTGACCCAGCCACGCGCATCTGGCGCGGCAGGATATGAAATTTGCAGCCATTGCCCGTCCTCACTCCGGCCCACCACATCCAGCACCTGTCCCTGCTCCAGCTGCCCCAGTGACGCATACCGTATGTCCGGGCCATTCCGCACATTCACAAAATCGGCCGTCACCGTCAATACTGGCGCGCTGATCAGGGGCTCACTTTCCGTCACGGTCGGCGTCGGGGCTAAGGTTGGCTCCGATTCAGGAAGCAGTGTGGGTTGCATTGTCGGCGCGGCAGCGGCTTCCGCAGTCTCGGCCAGACCCGCCACCACGGTGGGCGTGGGCTCAGGTATCGGCGCCATTGAGCTGGCCGCATTGCCAATCAGCACCACCACCACAATAGCCACAATCAGCAGGCCCAACAACAACAGCACGGTGCGGACAGACGGCCGCCCCACCCACAGGTTTTGCACCTGGCCGACGACGGTGCTCTTGGGTCGCCGAGGTGACACCCATTTGGGGGTGGTGCGGCTGGGTGTGGGAACGCCGGCCGTTGCGCTGGAATTTACGACAGCCGGCTCGTCGACAATGGTCGTGGGATCACCCGGCTCAAACCCAACCAGCGGCTCGATGCGCACAATCCGGTCGATGGACTCCAACAGTTGCCGCGCATTCTGATGGCGTTGGCGCGGCTGTTTGGCCAGCAACTTCAGCACCAGATCATTGATCGACTCGGGCACATCAGAGCGAATGGCCGAGGGTGGCTGAGGCACATCCTGCACCTGCTTAAACGTCACGGCAATGGGGACTTCGGCCGTAAAGGGCGGGTCGCCCACCAACGTTTCATACAGCACACAGCCAATCGAATACAGATCGCTGCGAGCGTCGATATTCTGGGCCTGGCACTGCTCCGGCGACATATATTCCGGCGTGCCCATCACTTGCGAGGTCTGGGTCAGCTGGGTGGCATCGGAGTACCACACGATGCCAAAATCAGTCAGCACATAGCGCAACCGGCCCTGGCTGTCATTGCCAATCAGAATGTTGCTGGGCTTGATATCGCGATGAACCAAGCCGCGCCGATGCGCAAAATCCAGGGCTGCGGTGATCTGGCGGGTGATGTTGAGGGCGCGGCCGATGGGCATGTACTGGCCGGCCGCGCGCAGATTTTTTAGCTCAGTATGAAGATTGCCGCCCGGCAAATACTCCATCTCGATAAAATACACTGCGCCTAAAATGCCTTCATCGATAAAGCCGGCTTGAAACACCTGCGCGATATTGGGGTGGCGCAATTCGGCCATGATGTTGGCCTCGCGCTCAAACCGTTTGATGAAATCGGGGTCATCACTACGGTCGGTGCGCAGCACCTTCAGCGCAATTTCGCGATTGGCTTCGGTGTGCAAGGCATGGTAGACCGTGCCCATGCCGCCGCTGGCGATGCGGGCTAGGATTTGGTACGGTCCGATCTGCGTCGGTTCAGCCATCTACTCGGCGCGCTTCATAGGCATCGCGTTACACCTTGCTTGGTTCAGCTACGCGGCCAGTGTGCCACCTTTCGAATTATCTTCATCCGAGTCGATCTCGCTGCCAGAGCCAAACAGGCTGTCGATGTCACCCTGTTCACGCCCAGTGGCATAGCCGACCGTAAACATGGTTTTGACCATGGCGCGCACCGTCATTTCGAAGCCTTGCTGGTCTTCCATCCGTGCAAAGTTCAATGCGCGGCTTTCGTTTTCCAGATGCACTCGGTTCATGTGCTCTAAAACTTCTGGCAAAACGAGTTCTTCCATGGGAACATTGCCAAGGACGCTATCGAGCCATTTGGAAAATTCAGCCTGAGTCATGGCCTGAATTCTATCGCGCAATGCGAATCGAATAAAGACAACATCATCATCGAATCGGTTTAAGAGGCGAGCCGCTCATCAACCACTAATTTTTGGGCAGAAATGGCGAAATCTTACAAAATTGATGGCTTACGAAATATTTATCGTCAACCGTGATCACTGTATAGGCTCTGCAAACACAATTTCGATCCCAGTCAGATGCGTACATGGCGCGGCGAAAGCCCAACACCACCTACATGGCAACTTTAAAAGACTCAAAACCGGCAAAATTCCTTCTGCGCTTGCTCGAACGTTCGTTGGCCGAATACAACAAATATTCCGATCCGGCCCACCAGGTTGAAATCTACATTCAGCCCATCACGCAACCCGCCCAACGTGTTCTCGCCATCACCATCGGCACCCTCTGTGTCGTCGTCGGCATCCCTTTGGCCGCAGCGTTGCCTATCGTGCCCACGGCACCGTTTGTCGCCATCGGCTTGTTTTGCTTTGCGCGAGTATCAGACCGCTTTCGCATCTGGTTAAGCCGGCAGCCTGTTTTCAAGATGGCGATGACCGTGATTTGCACGCGCAACGAATGGCCCTTTCGGCTGATGCGCGCCATGCTCAATCGGCTGGCCGGGGGTCAACTGGTCTACAGAGACATCAACACCGCCCCCGCGACCAATCTCAGTTTCGTCTCACCCCCATCTCGGCCCAGCTAGGTATAAACTGCGCATATGGACGGACTGGCTTCGCTGGTGAAATCATGGGCGCGGCGCGCCAAATTGCAACGGAGTGTGTGGTGGCTGTTTTTTGGCCTGGCCTCGGGGCTGGCGCTGGCCCTCATCCTTGCGATTGCGGCACGCGTGTGGCCGTTAATGACGCTGCCCAGCTTGATTACCAGCTGCATTGTGCTGGCCGTGTTGGGCCTGTTCATCGCGCTGATGTGGCCGTGGGTTCAAAGTTTGCGCACACCCCTGCTCACCTGGTCGCGCGTGTTCGACCAGCAATTTGGTCTGCGCCAGCGGGTGTCCACGGCCATGGAGGCGAGCGACGGCACGCTCAGTGTCAAGAGCGATGCCATTCGAATGCGCTTGCAGCAGGATGCCAGCCGCATTGCCGATTCGGTCGACGCGCGCAAATTGCTGCCCTTGCGGCTCTCCTGGCGCGCAGCCGTAACGTCGCTCGTGTTGCTGATGGCATTGGCGCTGGCACTGGTCCTACCCAATGCCCAACAACAGGCGCTGGCCGTGCAAGAGCAATTTCAACAAAGCTTGCAACAGCAGGTGCAGCAAATTGAGCAGGCCAAGCAACAAATTCTGCAATCCAAAGCCCTGACCGATGCCCAAAAACAAGAGGCGCTGCAGGCGTTGGATGAGGCGAATCAGGCCCTGAGCGATCCGAATACCACGCCTGAAAAGGCCTTGGCCGCCATCAACGATGCCCAGTCCAAACTCGATGCCATGCGGGATCAGGAAGCCCAACAGCGCAATGCGGATCTGGAAGGGGCGGGCGAATCGCTGGCCGCGGATGAGCTGACCAATGCACTGGCCAATTCACTGGCCAACCAGAATTTCGAGGAAGCGGCCCAGCAAATGCGCAATATGGCAACCCAGCCCGGTGCGCAACAAAATCAATCGCTGTCGCTGGAAGAAACGCAACGGGTGGCCGATCAACTGGACCAACTGGCCCGGCAGGTGCAAACCAGCGATCCGGCCATGGCTGAGAAACTGCGCGAGGCCGCTCAGCAAATGCGCGACGGCAATACCGAAGCGGCACAGCAATCGTTGGATGAAGCCGCGCAATCGCTCGACCGCGCGCGACAGACGCAACAGGCCAACCAGTCTTTGCAAGAAGCTCAAGCTCAGACCGAAGCGGCCCGCCAGTCAGTGGCCCAGGCCAATCAGCAGATGCAACAGCAGTCGCAGTCCTCTGAGCAGGCTCAGGCCAACACCAATAACCAAAACAATCAGAATGGCCAGAATCAGGCAAATCAGAATCAGGCCAATCAAACCTCGCAAAATCAGGGCGGCCAACCAGAAGCCGGTGCGCAACAGGCCAATGGACAGCAAGCGGGACAAGCTGAAGGGGCCGGTGAAGCAGGACAGCCGGGTTCATCGGGTCAGGCCGGCGCACCTGGGGATGCTCAAAGTGGCGCGCCGGGTGAAGGTGCCAGCGGCAGCACGTCGCAAGGCAGCGTTGCCCAGGGATCCAGCCAGCAATCGGGCCATAGCGAAGACACGGGCTCTGAAAACAGCGTATATGCGCCGGGTCGGGTGAAAAACCAGGGTGAGCAAGTCGTGCTCGAAGATCCCCAGGGTGAAATTGTGCCTGATCCAAACGGCCCTAAAAATACGGCTCCCGAAGGACAGAGCACGGTCCCGTATCAGGATGTGTACGGCGAGTATGCCAAATCGGCCGATGACGCCATTCAAAATGATGAGGTGCCGCCGGGATTGCGCGATTATGTCCGCGATTATTTCAGCTCGCTCGACCCCAAACGAACGCGCTGAAACAAGTCTGTGCTTTCATTGTGTTTTGTATTGTTTTATCAAAAGGCCTGTGCATTTCTTCCAGTAATCTAAGAAACTCTGCTAATATGTTTTAGGCCAATGCGTCGGGTCATACTTGACACACTGGCAAAAAAGTTGCTACTACCCCATACGATCAGGGTTGGAAGCTTTGTACTCAAAGTGAGGGGTTGACAATGGAACTAATCAAAGTATCTGCAACATCTCGGTCGACTGCTGTGGCGGGTGCAATTGCGGGCGTGGTGCGGGAGCATGGCCGCGCGGAAGTGCAAGCCATCGGCGCTGGCGCAGTCAATCAGGCGGTGAAGGCCGCGGCGATTGCGCGAGGGTATCTTTTGTTGGACGGCATCAATGTCGTCATCATTCCCTCATTTGGCGAGGTGGACATCGACGGCGCAGAACGCACTGCAGTGAAATTCTCAGTCGAGCCACGTTAAACGCCAATACTGCTCAAACTGGATAGGTGAGTGTGGCTTCGCGGCATCGGTCTCCACGCCAATTATTCTTCATACAGGGAGAAGCCTTGTAAAAGCCCTGTCATCCACTTATATAAACGTGGCCCCATAATCCGAAGCCGAGCCATCCGGCAACATTCTTTAACACCCAACAAAAACGCCCTGCAATTATGCGGGGCGTTTTTGTTGGGGAATCGCTGTGACTCGTCTTGTACGGCTACGGCGTCACATTAATCGCTTCTGCTTCGCGACCCACCTTGGCATCGCGATAGAGCAACAGGAAACCGGCCTGTGAGGGCGAGGCGGCGCGTCCACCGCTCACCGCCTGCACATTCACCGTGCTGCTGCCGCCCGGCGCAATCACCGGGAAGAGGTCATCGGCATCATACTTCGGCAAATACGGATTAAAGCGCATGTTTTCGATGGCGTCTGTAATAAACCCGGAGAAGTAGTTGTCATAGGCCAGCACCGAGAACGAGATCGTGCGCGAATTGGTGATGCCGATCGACGCGAATGGCACCGCCATGATGGTGTTGCCCGAATTCAGATCGGAATCGAGGAAGGTGACGGCTGTGGCCGTGGGCGATCCCACTTTCTGCACATACACCAACGTCTGGCCACTGAGACCAAATCCCACGTTTTCCTGGTGGAACACAAAGTAGTCGACCGTGCCGTTGTTGTCCGAGTCGATGTCCACCTCGAAACCCGCCGGATAGGCCGGGTGCGAGTGTGGCCGCCAGGTGTTGATGCCAAACTCCATATAGTTCACCGGACCCGTGGCCGACGGCACTGCATAGGCGCGTGCACCCACGTAGCGCATGTCCACATAAGCAAAGTTACCACCCGGGAGAGGCAGATCGGCATCAGGCACCTTCGCGCTCTTGCCCAGCAGCGCAAACACATCGACATTGCCACCGGCTACACCACTGTTGGTAATGCTAAACGAGCTGGCCGACGCCAGTGAGAACTTCTTGGTGCTGGCCGTGTATGCGGCCGACTTGTGCGGCAACACATGCCAGGGCATCGCAATGTCCGACTTCACGTCATAGACACGGAGGAAGCCGTCATATTCCGGGCCATCCAATAGCGCGCCGTTGCCGCCTTGTGAACCGCCCACATACAGGAAGGGCCAGTCCGGCAATTTGCTGGGATCAATCACCAATTGCACTTTGAAGGTCTTGGCACCATTGGGGCGCACCCACACGCTCAAAGGCGCGTTGATCTTCACAGCCCCGCTGGCCTCATCGTCGGCATAGCGGAAGTTTGGCTCGATGTTGAAGATGCGGCGCTCGTTCAAATAGTTTTGAATGCGCACAGTCTTGGTCAGCGTAATCACCTGTGCGGGCGAGTGATAACCAAAGGACAGGTTGGGCATCTCGCTATCGTTGTCGTAGACAGACACACTGCCAGCGGATGCGGCCTTGGCGCGGACTTCGCCACCACCGATGCGCGCAATCGGGGCCAGATAACCCGGCTTGTTGGCGGGGTTCACGTAGATGTTGCGCTCGGCGCTGTTGACCATCAACGCTTTGATTTCAGCAGGCAAACGGCTGGGATATTGCTGACGAAGCAATGCGGCCACACCGGCCACAACGGGTGCTGCGCCAGAGGTGCCACCAAACGCCTCTTCACCGGTGCCAGAACCGGCAACCGCCGACATCGACGCACCCGGTGCGCCAATATCGGGCTTGATGGACTGATAGCTGATGCTGGGGCCGCGCGATGAGGTGCCCGCCATGCTGCCCTTCAGTGAAACACTAACCGCATCGGACACGGTCGCAGTCACGGACTTGCCGGCCGCGAGGGCCGCCTTCAAGGCATTGCCGTCCCCTTGGGTCAAAACCAACGTCGGCACAAAAGTATCGCCACCCCCAAAGCCAAAGCTGGGCGGGTCGCCAGCTGCACTGTTCACAATCAGCACGCCGATGGCGCCAGCCTTGGCGGCCCGATCCACCTTCAAACTGACCGCGCAAAAGCCACGATCAATGATCGCGACCTTGCCGGCTGGATCAGCCTGGTAGGGATCATCTGGAGAGCCAGCAGCCGGATCAGCGGGGCAACCGCGACCCACGAATGCCGCGCTACCTGCAAAGCCATCTCCAACTGGAGCCCAATCGACCGTGGCTGTGTTGCTGATAATGCGCTGGACGCCATCAATGGTAGCAACCAGCGGATAGGACACAGCGCTGGGAAGCTGGGTTTGCGCCACGCTCACCACTTCGGGTTGGGTGGAGGGCGAACCCACGATATAGGGGCGATTTGCGGCATTGCCGGCCGAAGCCACCACGATCACACCCAATTGCGAGGCAACACCCAGCGCATAGCTGAGGTCATCCTCTTCCTGGCCGTAATCGGAGCCCAACGACAGATTGATCACATCAACTTGATCGCTGATATCGCCATCGCCGTTGGGATCCAGCGCGTAATCGACCGCTTTCAACAAGGCCACGCCATTGCACGAACTGGCAACGGCGCTGCACACCTTGACGGCATATAGTGAAGCGCCAGGTGCCACACCCAATTCACCAGCGATGATGTCACCGACATGGGTGCCGTGACCTTCATAGTCGATGGGGTCCGCGTCTTCGGTGCGGGGGCCATTGGGCCATTGCTCGCCCACAAAGTCGAAACCTTCCACCACTTTGGCCGTGGGGAACAAGCTATCGCGAGTGGTGTTGCGTGGATCAGATGGGTCGGTGCCATAGGCCGCCGTGTAGGCCGCGTCGGTGCCGGCTCCACCCAGATTCTTGTGGGTGTAGTCAATGCCCGAATCGAGCACCGCCACGCGAATGCCGGTTCCATCGAATCCATCCCACTGCACCAAATTGGCCTCGATGTACTGAACTACATCGGAGTCGGCCAGCTGATAGGTGCCGACCGGCCGCACCGACAACACACCCGGTAAACGGCTTACGGCCGGAATCTGGGCTGCATCGATTTTGATGACGACGGCGTTCAAGGCGCGTGTCAGACGCGCCGTCTCGACGCCGCCCAGCGCAACCAACTGCGAGGCCAGCGTCTGCTGCTGTGCATCCAGGCTGGCCTTGTAGCTTTGTTGCTCGGCACCCGTGATCTTGGCGCCACGCCACTTGATGTCTTTGCCAGCGGCTTCGGCGATGGAAGGCTGGGTGAGACGGACGACCACTTCGACCGGGCCGGTTGCGCGCTTCAATTCGGGTGCCACTTCAACGGTGCTAGCACCGTCGGTGCCGCCTCCTTCAATTGCAAGCGAAGGCCGGGCAGGCGGCGGGGTTTTGCCGGCATAGGCGGGGAGCACCGGCATGGCCGCGAGGGCCAGGGCTAACGCGGAAAATAATAGTTTGCGCATATCTCCTCAAACTGCTGGGTTCATCTGCGCTACGAGGTCGTGTCGCCAGATAGCGTGGATGAGTGGGCCTGTAGCCGGCTCAATCATTGCAGGTGAGCCGGCCTACACAGATCAATCGATCAAAAAGTTCAGTAAACAGCCTTCGAATCAAAATCAGATTGACAGTGGTGCAACGAAATACTGTGCACCCTAAATGGGTTATGAATTCCAATGGTCGATCTGGGTTGATCTCACCCCCTCTGAATCGGTGGCTGTTGGAGTTTGAGCCATACGTCTTGTGCATCAGCCTCTCAGCCGAAGCGTTTTGCCAAGTCTATTTGCCAAGCCGTATTGGAGAAAACGATGACAGGCTACCAAAGAACGACGGAAAACCTATCAAAAAAAATCTCGCCCTTTACTAAGCGTAGTTTAATCGCAATGTCGTTTAGCACAAATTTAAATTTTTGCTAATAAGCAAAAAGCCATACTCTATTCAGAGAGTATGGCTTTTTGTTGCAATAAACGCGAGGGCTGCCTCACAGTTTTAGCGCGGTTTATCGGCCCAAAGTCGCGCTAATGGGTGACGGCCCCATCACAGGCCGGGCCGACCAGTTTGGCATATTTGGCCAGCGCGCCGTGCTTATAGTGAGGCTCCGGCATCTTCCAACCCTTCAGCCGCTCGGCGATCTCCTTCTTGGTCAGCTTGACTGTCAACTTGCCATTGGCCGGGTCGGTGGCGTCGATGGTGATGATGTCGCCATCGCGCACGGCGGCAATGGGACCGGCCACGTACGCCTCTGGGCCAACATGGCCGACCACCAGACCAGTGGACGCGCCAGAGAAGCGGCCATCGGTCAGCAAGGCCACATCCCCACCCAGACCCTGTCCGCGCAGGGCCGCCGTGATCGACAGCATCTCCGGCATACCCGGCGCGCCACGAGGTCCCACATAACGGATCACAACCACATCGCCGGCCTTGATGCCGCGCGCCGCCACCACCTTCATGCACGCCTGCTCGGTGTCGAACACGCGGGCCGGGCCTGTGTGCTGGATTTTCTTCACGCCAGCCACCTTCACCACACTGCCCTCCGGGGCCAGGTTGCCTTTCAAGATCACCATACCGCCGGTGCCGCGCAACGGGTTACTCACCGGGTAAATGACCTTTTGATCCTTCAACTTGTCGGCGCTCTTCACCCCACGCAAGTTTTCCTTCAACGTTTTGCCCGTCACCGTCATCACATCGCCATGGAGCAAGCCCGCATTTAGCAAGGTTTTCATCACCACCGGCACGCCGCCAATGCGATGCAGATCCTCCATGACATAGGTGCCGCCTGGCGTCATATCGGCAATATGGGGCGTTCGCAACGTCACCCGCGTGAAATCATCAAACGTCAGCTTAAAGCCCATTTCGTGGGCAATGGCCGGCAAATGCAGCGAGATGTTGGTTGAGCCGCCCATGGCCAGGACCACAGTCAGCGCGTTCTCGAACGCCTCCATGGTCAAAATATCGCTGGGTTTGATCCCGCGCTTCATCAGATTCATCAGCGCGCGGCCGCTTTGATAGGCCACATGCTTACGCTCATCATCCACGGCCGGTGGCGAGGCATTGCCCGGCAACGCCATGCCGATGGCTTCGGATACCGACGACATGGTGTTGGCCGTAAACAGGCCGCCGCACGAGCCGATGCCTGGGCAGGCCACGCATTCCATCTCATACAACTCGGCATCGGTAATCTTGTTCGCCTCGCGCTGGCCGACGGCTTCGTACATGTTTTGAATCGTGATGTCCCTGCCCTGATATTTGCCGGGTTTGATGGTGCCGCCGTAGACAAAAATGGCCGGCAGATTCATCCGTGCAATCGCCATGAGTGTGCCGGGCAGGCTTTTGTCGCAGCCGGCCAGCCCCACCAGCGCATCGTAGCAATGGGCGCGCATCATCAGCTCAATCGAGTCGGCAATCACATCGCGGCTGACCAAACTGGCCTTCATGCCTTCATGGCCCATGCCGATGCCGTTGCTGACGGCGATACTGACAAATTCGCGGGGCGTTCCACCAAGCTCGCTGACGCCGCGTTTGGCCTCCTGCGCGAGAAAACTCAACGACATATTGCAGGGGGTGGCTTCGTTCCAGGTGCTGGCAATCCCAACCAGGGGTTGCTTGAAATCCTGATCATTCAGGCCCATGGCGCGCATAAATGCCCGGTGGGGGGCGCGAGCGACACCTTCAGTTACTTCGCGGCTGACGGTCTTCAGTTTTTCAGTGCTTGGCATTTTCGATCCTATTTTCGATACTGGGGTTAGAACTATCGAGCGGCTAACCCACTTACTATTTAACGCGGCTCAACGCCGGAATTGGCACTAAGTTGCAACGAAATGCAATGTGCAATTGCTAATGCGCGACAAGATTATATGGAAGTCATGGCAACCTGTCGTACGTGAATCCTGGATCAACGATGGCGAATGAAAAGTCAGGTTTTGCCGGCCAAGCCGCCCGGCGATAAATCGCAGGGCTACAAAATGGCACCGGCTGAAGCCGGTTTTAAGCCCGATTCATCGGGTGCTGCGTCGTAGTCCGGCGATTTATCGCTGGACGTTCGTGGCTGTCAACCGACTTTGCATTCGCCATCCCGGATCAACACGTTTCAATGATTACCGCCTTTTGTCCTACATTTGATAGTACTATTTAAGCTTGACAAGCTAAAATGCGCCATTAACATTCTTGGCAAATACTCATCTTTGCTGTTTTGACAGGTTTTAACAGATTGAAGGTGGGTATTTTCACATTTAATTTGGATGAGTCGTTTTAGGAGGGAGGTCCTTTATGAACAAGCGCAAATTGGGTTTGTTGATCGGCAGTTGTGCAATGGTGTTAACGCTGTCGGCCTGTGCCCCTGTTTCAACTCACCCCACCCTGACCCCCTCAAACATCACCATTAACCTCGACATGGATTCGTTCAATTTGTCGAGCTTGAGCCAGATGCCCACGCCTGAGACTCTCAAATTCAGGTTAAATTTGGAAGCCAAAACGCATCTCACCGAGCAGGCAACGCGCACCAAGGATGATCTGGTGCTGTTGTGGCCGGCCGACACCACTGCCAACGTCGCCATCGACGATGCCGCAAAAATAGCGGCCAACTCGCACGACCTGTGTTTGCATCCGTAATGTGAGAGGCCTTTAGCAAGCACTGAAAGAGCGCGGCGTAAACGCCGCGCTCTTTTTATTTTCCGCTCATCCCAATTCTTGAAATTAGTCTTAAACAATCCTTGTTCGTAAACGCTAGCCTTCAACGTTGTCTCCACCCGTGTTCGGCAAAAAGGGTGGCAAGGTGGTTCCTGGCGCAAAGATGGGATCGGGCACATCCTGGAACTTGACCAGCGGCACCGAAAAGACACTGGGCCGGCGATCGGGCGAGTAGATTTGTCCGCCATCGCCGGGCCGCAACCCCATGTAGAGAAAGTTGCCGCTAACGCCGACGATGTCAAACTCGCTGATCGGCCGTCGCAAATCAATCGCCAGCAATCGGCACCCCTGTGTCCCCGTCACATCCTGCTCGCCACCCACGCTCCAGCCCAGAGAGCCACACAGTCCCGGCCAGGACGAGTTCAGAAACTCCGCAGTTTGATTGACTTCAGGGCGCAGAAAGACCTGCTTCCAGAGCAGGTTTATGGGGTAGACACCGGGAGCCACATAGGAGTCGCCCAGCAACGAAAATGTGCCTTCGACTCGCATGGTCAGGGATGGAATTGTGCATTTGCCGTCGTTGTAGGCCGTCAGACTCATGGAGAACGTGTTGTTGATGAGCAGAAGCCGGCGCTTGGCAAATGGCCCACCCGGCCGCACTTCGCATTGATTGCTGATCCACACACCGGCAAAGTTGGGGCTCTGCTGTGCCGAGCGCGCTTGCGCCGGTTGTGCCACACCCGCCGTCAATACGGCCAGCAGGCTGAGAGCGATTAACCAGGTTCGTTTCATAGGTATGGTCATGACAATAACAGAATCAACATGACACGGCAATCCAACTTCACACCGAAATCCCTACGGTGAAAGCAGGAAGTTCTCGCCAAAGTCCAGACGTACGCATCGAGACACCCATTTCATCGATCAATCCGTTTCAAAAAACGCTCGACAATTTTTGGCGCGCGCGCACGAATTTCCTCGCGCAAGGCTTGCTCATCCATGGTCATCAATTTGCCATTGCGCACCACGACCCTGCCATCCACAATGACGGTGCGGACTTGCGCGCCACTGGCACTGCTGCTGGCCGTGTGCAAGGGATCATACGACGGCATCACATCCAGATCATCAATACTGAGCAGGATCAGATCGGCTTTCTTGCCCGCTTCCAGACTGCCAATTTCGGCATCCCAACGCAGCGCCCGTGCGCCACCCAGCGTCGCCACCTCCAGCATGTCCTCCTGCGACACCGGCGAAATGTCACGATAGGGCATGCCATACACCACACTGTGGGTGTGATAGGCCATCTTCATTTGCTGGAACAAATCGAGGCTGCCGCCGGAGAAGGCCGCGCCATCGCTACCCAATCCCACCCGCAACTTGCGCCGCAACATTTCCGGCACCTTGGCCACACCGGTGTACGAAAACATAGCCACAGGACAATGGCCGACGCTGACATCGTAATCCTGATACAGGTCGAGTTCGCGCTCACTCAACATCACGGAATGCGCGGCATGCACGCCCTTGCTCAGAAAGCCACGGGAGGCCAGATATTCAGTCGGCCGCTGGCCAGCATGAATAATGGCCCAATCCACCTCATACGGTCCCTCGGCCAGATGGATGTGAATGCCGGTGTTGAACTGATCGGCCAGCCCGCGCACGGCGTGCAGCAAGTCCTCGCTGCACACCATGATCTGGCGCATCCCCATCCACACCCGGATGCGGCCCTGCGCTTTGCCATGCCATTGATTAAATAACGATTCGTTCTTCTGGATGATGCCGGCCACCGTGTCGGTCATCTCGCGTGGAATCCCGTCGGTGGCATCGACAGTCGAACGGGCCAGCACACCGCGGATGCCGATCTGCTCGATGGCCGGTGCGAGTGCTTCAGGACACGGCCCACCCGAATCGGCAAACGTGGTGGTGCCGACCTTCAACATGTTGGCATAGGCAAATAACCCACTCAGGTGCATGTCCTCTTCGGTCAGCGAGGCCTCGAAGGGAAACAGCAGGGTCTGCCACACGGGCTCTTTGAAGGGGCGTTGTCGGCCCAGCCATTTCACCAGGCTGCGTTGAAATTGTTGGGCCGTGTGGGTATGGGAGTCGATCAATCCCGGCATCACCACATGCTGGTGTGCGTCAATGATCTCGGAGGCCGTGTAGGTGGCTTTAATCTCGACAGTAGACCCAACCGCAACAATCTGGTTGCCGCGAATCGCCAGTGCGCCGTCGTTCAGCACCTCCCCGGTTGGGTTCATCGTGATCACGTCGCCGCCAATAACAAGGATATCTACTTCGATCTTCGCTTCGTTCATACATCAAAGCAGGCACGCCGTGTGAGGGTGCGCCAATCCAGACATGGCCTTCAGACCGCCATGCCTGCGCCCACGTTTACTAATGACCAAACACGACTCAACACTAATTTATCTCTGTCCGCACAAACGCACTCAACCAGTCCACCATCTTCTCGATATCGCCCAGGTGGCCCATTTCGAAGGGGCTGTGTGTGTAGCGGGCCGGGAACACCATCATAGCGCTGGGGATATCGGCCTGGGTAAAGGCGCGGCCATCGCTCCCAAACGAGCCAAATACAGCGTGCTGAATGGGAATGTGGTTCGCCGCAGCACATGCTTCCAACGCCGCCGTCAGCGCATGATCATAGTGCACCAGCGAATCTTTGTGGATGAGGCCCGGCCCCTTACCCAACGCCAACGGCAGCATCTTCTCACCCACCGTCGGAATGTCGCCGGACAATCCAATCTCGACAATGATGGCGGCATCAAACGGCCCGTAGCCTGCTTGTTCGCGCGCGGCTAATGCAAATGCGCCAACCGTGCCGATCTCTTCCTGCACCGTGGCAGCAAACGTCACCTCCCAGGTCAGCTCGTCCACTGGCACGCGCCGCATCACTTCGGTCATCACCGCCAGCGGCACCCGATCATCCAGCGCCTTGCCCACGATCTTGTCGCCCCACTGCACGGTCTCGGCATCCCATACCAGCCGGGTGCCCGGCGTCACGCCGCGCGCAAGCAACTCCTCGCGTGAAAGGCCCGTATCGACCCAGAAGTCATTCCAGTTCAGCTCTTTAAAATCGGGCAGGGTCAGCGAGCCAATGTGGCCAGTGGCTGCGCCAATGACGCCGGGAATGAGGCCAGAGCGGGCCAATATCTTGACCCGTGACCCAATCGTGAAAGCATTGCGCAAATCGGTGGTGCGAGTCCAGGTCTGGCCGTTGGCCAGGAACAGAAAGCCGTTGGCATCGATGTAGCGCACCAGGTAGCACAACTCATCGGCGTGGGCCGCCAGCAAGAGTTTTTTGGCACCGGGCCTGGGCCGGCGCGCCAGCACATTGCCCACCCGCGTGCGCTCCGTGGTCGCACCCAGCGATTGCCACAAATTTTCGATGTAATCGAGAACGATTTTTTCCTGCCCAATCGGGCCGGTGAGTTCGGTCAATTCTTTTATGAGGTCAAACATGATGGGAAGTTGTTAGTGGCTGGTTGCTGGCGGCTGGTTGAAACAACCAAGCTCAATTCAAGCATTTTGCTGCCTTAACCCAGTTTTGCCTATTTCGTGCTTATGGAGCGCAGCCTGCTGCGCCCTACCCTGTACAACGCGAAAAGAACTTTTGCAGACCAACTTGACTTCGTGTGACCAGCAACTAAAGACCTCCTGCAAAATAGGGTCACACCTGTTGTCGTAGGGGCGACCGGCGGTCGCCTTGCCCATGACAATGAGGGGTGCGCAAATGAACCGGTGCGTCGTGATCAGAGGGAGGGCGAC
>Ga0105044_10003631_pt1 | contig 21188 bp, 12 predicted proteins | sample MAT01_FD_78092 | JGI IMG/M metagenome (GOLD analysis project Ga0105044, IMG submission 78092) | Freshwater microbial communities from Lake Fryxell liftoff mats and glacier meltwater in Antarctica - MAT-01 | ecosystem: Environmental > Aquatic > Freshwater > Ice > Liftoff microbial mat | place...
ACTTCCCATCAAACCAGCTCTCGGCCCACCCCACATCCACCTTCAGCGGCACGCTCAGCGTCATCGCGGTCTCCATGATCTGCCGGATGTTCGCCGCGGCTGTCTCGGCGTGCTCGCGCGGGCACTCGAAGACGAGTTCGTCGTGTATCTGCAGGAGCATGAGGACGCGATGCGGGTGTCCCGGTGCCGGGGTGTCGAGGTGCCGAGTCCGCGGCAGGCTCTCGCCCTGGGCACCTTGCCACCGTGACAGGTCGTCACCTTTCGCATGCAGATCCACCATCGCCAGCTTGATCAGGTCCGCCGCGGAGCCTTGGACGACGGAGTTGATGGCGGCCCGCTCGGCGGCGCTGCGCCGGCTCGGGATGCCCGACTCGATCTCGGTGATCGGGCGTCGGCGGCCGAGCATCGTCTGCACGTATCCGAAGCGGGTGGCCTGCTCGACGCACTCCTGCAGGAACGTTGTGATCCCGGCGAAGCGCTTCTTGTAGCCCGAGATGATGGCTTCGGCCTCGGCGCTAGAGATGCCCAGGCGACGGCCCAGGCCGAAGGGCGTGACGCCGTAGACGATGCCGAAGTTGACCATTTTGGCCGCGGAGCGCTGGGCCTTGGTGACGGCCTCGAGCGGCACGCCGTTGATCTGGGCCGCGACGGCGGTGTGGATGTCCTGGCCCTCGTGGAACGCGTCGATGAGGGCGCGGTCCTTGGCCAGGTGGGCGAGAAGGCGGAGCTCGATCTGCGAGTAGTCGGCGCTGATGAGCACGTGGCCCGGCTTGGCGACAAACGCCTTGCGGATGTCGCGCCCGATGTCGGTGCGGATCGGGATGTTCTGGAGGTTCGGATCGCTGGATGCCAGCCGCCCCGTCGCGGCGACGGTCTGGTTGAACGAGCAGTGGATCCGCTCGCCCAGTCCCGCGGGCACGCGCGGATCGGCGGGGTCGTAGATCTCCTCGGCGAGGGCTTCGAGATACGTGTTGACGAGCTTGGTCAGCTCGCGGTGCTCGACGATGAGCCTGGGGATCGGGTTGTCGATCGACGGGTCTTCGGCGAGGGCTTCGAGAACCTCGGCGTCGGTCGAGTAGCCGGTCTTGTTCTTCTTGATCGGCTTGATTCCGAAGCCCGGGTCGGCCGCGTCGGTGGGTTTGTTGAAGAGCACGGCGGCGAGCTGCTTGGGCGAGTCGGGGTTGAAGGGCCGCCGCAGGTGGTCCTCGGCGTAGTCGACGATCTGGGTGCGCAGGGCGTCGATGCGGATCTGCAGGCGAGAGCGCTGCCGGTCGAGCTCGTGCTTGTCGACGCGGATGCCGTTCCACTCGAGCTCGGCGAGCACCTCGACCAGCGGCATCTCGACGTGCGTGAACAGCGGCTTCAGGCCCATCGCCTCGAGCTGCGGCTGCATGATCGCCCGCAGCTGGAGCGCAACGTCGGCGTCTTCGGCGGCGTAGGGCGCGGCGTGCTCCAGGGGAACCATGTCGAAGGTGATCTGGTCCTTGCCGCGGCCGATGAGGTCCTTGATCGAGATGTTCGTCCGGCCCAGCAGCGCGAGCGCCAGCGCGTCGAGCCCGTGGCTGGAACGCTCGGGGTCGATGAGGTACGACGCGATCATGGAATCAAACGCCGTCGCGCACGGGAGCCGCGACGAGACGGCTGGTCCGAGCGTCGTACACGCCCCGGTGCTCGAAGTTGTGGCGAAGCCCGCCAGCCGCACGCCCGCGCGGCGGAGCACGAGCAGGTCGAACTTGAGGTTGTGTCCGCACTTGGGCTTGAACGGGTCTTCGAGCACCGGGCGGAGCGCATCGATCACGGTTCGCTCGTCGAGATGGTCGCCCGGCCGCGGCGAGCGGACGGGGATGTAGACGCCGGTGCCGATCTTCGTCGACAGGCACACCCCGGCAAGCGCGTCGCGGATCGGATACAGGCCGGTGGTCTCGGTGTCGACGGCGACGCACTGGGCTTCGCGAAGCTCCTCGATGAGGTCGCTCAGCTCGCGCTCGGACGTGATCGCGCGATACTCGCCGGACTGGGGCGCTCTGACCGCGGCCAGACTCGTGCTCGCAGCGCCGGCGGCGGGCGCGTCGAAGAGGCCGGGCGAGAACAGGCCGCCGACGGGCTCGGGCTTGCGCGGCTTCGATGGGGCGGGCGTGACGCCCGTCTTGGACGTGGCGGCGCTCACCAAACCACCATGAGCGGCGGCGGCACGGGCTTCGGCGGCGGGCGGTAAGCCCGCTGCACGGGAAGCCAGCAGCACCTGCGCCTCGTCCTGGTAACGGTTGAAACCGAGTTCCTTCAGCACCGGCAGCAATGCATCGAGCCTGATGGCGTCGGCGCTGGCCGCCGCGAGGTCGAGGCCGATTTCCAGATCGTGGTGCAGCGTGACAAGCCGCCGGCTCAGCGGCAGCTTGTCCGCCGCGGCACGGATGTTCTCCAGCCGCTTGCCATTGATCTTCGAATCGGGCTTGAGCGCCTCGGCGACGACACCATCGAGGCTGCCGTACTCGGCGATGAGCTGTGCCGCGGTTTTGGGTCCCACGCCCTCGACGCCCGGCACGTTGTCGGACGTGTCGCCCATGAGCGCCAGGTAGTCGATGACCTGCGCCGGCGTCAGGCCCGTGTCGGCCCGGAGCGTGGCCGCCGTGATGACCTCTTCGTTGTGGATGTCGAAGAGCTCGACGGGCGCGGCGTGCTCCGAGCCATCGTCGAGGAGCTGTTTGAGGTCCTTGTCCTTGGAGATGATCCGCACGCGGAGGTCCGGGCGGGCTCGGCGCAGCGTGGTGACGAGCGTCGCGATCACGTCGTCGGCCTCGTACCCCTCGGCCCCGATCACCGGCACGCCGAGCGCTTCGAGCGTCCGCAGACACCGCTGCACCTGCACGCCCAGGTCCTCCGGCGGCGGCGGGCGGTTGGCCTTGTATTCCGGGTAAAGTCGGGAACGGAACGTTCCCCGGTCGCCCGAGACGTCGAGGGCCACGGCGATGTAGTCGGCCCTCCCGCCGCCGTGCCCGATCTTCCCCTGCCCGCGGAGCAGCCGCAGGAACATGCCGAGGAAACCGAAGGACATGTTCGTCGGCTCCTTGGTGACCGGCGAGGACATGGGCGTGCGGATGGCGTGGTAGGCCCGGAAGAACTGGGCGTAACCATCGATGAGGTAGAGCGTGGGGGGGGCGGGAGTGGCGTGCTGGGCGTCGGGCATGGGCGGAGTTTATCGCCGGGCGGTCTAACGCCGACAGTCCAGTGAACGGTGACCGCGATGGCGATTGCCTAGATCAGAAACGCGATCACGAGGACGCCGTCGCGTCATTGGATGACCCAGGTTCGGAGTGTGACGGGCTCAACGGTCGATGATCCTCTGCGTCGCTTTCGCCAGAAGGGCTTCCGCGTTTGGGGCAGCGGTGAGTGCCGGGCAGCCCGGCGCGGTCGTACCCGCATCGAGGATCGGCTCCAGCGGATGGGCAAGCGGATCCAAATGCGCGTCTATGCGGAACAGTTCGCGTGGCTGCCCGAGGAGGGAAGGGAGCAAGCACCAGGAGTGCGCCCCAGCCTGTAAGCGTTTGCGGGAGCATCCAGGTGATGCTGCAACTGAGCGAGATCGCGGCAAAGATACCGCCATACGAAACCAGGACGATGGCGGATGGAAGATTGCGCGTCGGCAATCTGTTACTGGGCGGGCAGCAGAGTCAGACTGCGAAGCAACGATAGATACGCCTCGCTGGGCATGACCTTCCGCCGCGCCATCGCCGCTCTGGCGACGTCGATGAACTTCTCGAAGCGGAACGACTTGACCCCCGCGTCGGTGATCCAGCTCATCGCGGGCACGGTGCCAGACAGCGCCGTCGACGCGGCGAACATCGTGCCGGTGCCGATGATCGAGCCGGTCATGATCCGGGTGCAGATCGCCGCCTTGACGTGATCACCGACGATCGCGCCCAGGAACTGCTGCCCCGAGCGCTCGTGGCTCGCGGGCCGCCCCTGCTTGTCGAGCGGGCGGCAGGGCACCTCCGCGTAGGTGTTGAGCAGGTTGGAGTTGGTGGTGCCGGCGCCGAGGTTGGCCCATTCGCCGATCCATGAGTCGCCCAGGTGCCCCTCGTGAGACTTGTTGGCGAAGCCCTGGAAGATCGTGCCGCCGATCTCGCCGGCCACCTTGCACCAGGGGCCGATCGCCGTCTGGGCCTTGATGAGCGAGCGATCGAGCACCGCAGAGTGCTCGCCGATGTAGGCGGGGCCGACGACAATCGTGCCCGGCCGCACGGTCGCGCCCGCCGCGACGACGATGGGCCCGCCCTGGGCATCCAGCACAACTGTCGGCCAGAGCTTGGCCGCGGGATCCAGCCGCACCCGCGGGGCGTCGCCGATGAGCGTCACGCCCGGCGGCACCGAGATACCACCCGGCTCCTGAAGCAGGATTTCGAGATCAATGTCGATGCATGCGTCGCGGTGGGTTCGCACGTGCCAGGGGCGGAGGAGCAGCGCGGTGTTCTCGACGGTCGCGACTCGGATGCCCGAGTAGTCGCCCGCGAGCACCGCCGCCGCCCGCTGGCTCGAAACTCGGGCGTGCACGACGAGCCTGCTTGCCGCATCAACGACTACCGAGCCCGGCTCGAGCGTGCCGGTTTCTAGCAGCGGGCACGCCCCGTTCACGAGTTCGACCTCGCCACGCAGCGGCTCATTGACCGGCAATGCGTGCGACTCGCGGGCCAGAGCCTCTGCTCCCGCTGGCACGATCAGCCCCGCCGGCCCGGCTTTTCCGGCGATCCGGGCCCGGTGCGTGAAGCGCTCGAGCGTCGTCAGAGCACCGGTGCGGACGTCGAAGACCGGCCGCAGGTCGGTGAGCGGGCTGAGCAGGTGCTCGGTTCGGTCGGTCGTGTCGAAGACGATGACGCTGGGCATGGGTCGAGTGTAAACCGCGCGGCCCCGGCGTGTTTCAGGCCCGGCGGCCGAAGCTCCGCCGCAGCGGGTCCTGGAAGCCGAACCACGACTGCATCGGGAACAGCACGGCCGAGAGGCCGAGGCCCGTGAGCATCGTCAGCAGCGCCCCGAGCATGCGGTACCCGAGCTCGCCCAGCGGCCGGAACGAGTGCGCGTCGGCGTAGAGCATTCGTACCGCGAAGATTGCCACCACCACCAGCCCCGCGATCGCCGCCGCGAGCCCCGAGACGAGCATGAGTGTCAGCGGGTTCCGCCGAAGCAGCACGGCCCGGACCGTCAGCACCGTGTACGCCGCGGCGAGGAACCCCAGCGCGTGCGGCCCGGCGACGATCGCCGCCGCCTCGCCCCGGGGCGTGGCCAGGTCGATCGTCAGCCCCAGCAGCACGGCCGTCCACATCGCCGGCAGGGGGGGGGCCATGAGCGCGACGAACACGACCAGCGGGATCACGAAGCTCGGCGCCGCCGTCGACGGCCCGAGGCGCAGAAACTCGCGCAGGCCCATCTCGAGTCCCAGCAGGACGTAGCCCACGACCAGCGCAACGACCCAGTTCACGGCGTGCCTCCCCCCGCCGCCGCGGGCGTCGCGGCCCCCGGCACGCGGATCATCACCTGGTTCCACCGCTCGACGGTGTACACGGGGGTCACGGTCACGAGCTTCCGCAGCGGGCTGGTGGGCACCGGATCGATCGCCGTGATCGTCCCCAGGATCAGCATCCGCGAGCCCGCGGCCCACGCCTCGTCGTTGAGCCGGACCGTCATCCCGAGCGCCAGCGGCGTCTGCTCGGGCGCGTTCGGGTCGCCCACGTCCTCGACGCGACCCCGAAGCGTGCCTTCCCCGGTCGGTTGCAGGCTGCAGAAGGGCCCCGCCCGCTGCTCGTCGAGCATCACGACCCCGCGGACCGTGGGGGCCGACCCCCCCACGCCCCCGGTCCCCCCCGCACGCCGGCCGAGAAATGTCACCGGCAGCACGCCGCTGGTCTTCTCGTCGACGCGTTTGACCTGCCCGACCACGTGCACCCCGTGGACCACGGCGACGGAGTCCAGCTGCACGCCGTCGCGCTCGCCGGCCCGCACCGTGATCAGCCCGCCGGAGAGGTCGGGCGCCGGCCCGATCACGGGCGCGATGACGACTGTGTCGCTGGCCATCGGGTTGAGGTCGCGGAAGCGAGAGAGCCCGCCAACGAGTCGGCGGAGGTCGTCGGCCTCGACCTGGGCCCGCAGGTACCGCGCGTTGGCCTCCTCGACGGCCAGCCGCATCCGCTCAAGTTCGGCGTTGTCGGTGATTCCGGGGGCCGGCCCGCGCAGCCACACCCATGTCGACCGCACGCCCGACTGCACCGGGGCCAGCACGGTCAGCACGGGGTTGTACAGCCACGAGGCCCAGCCCGTCCAGGGCGAGAGCGCCGAGCACGCCAAGACGACCGCGAACAGGCCCAGGCCCGAGCGTCCGGCGAGCAGTGTGGTCAGGGGGCGGCGCATGGGTCGGGGTCAGTTCATCCGTCGGTCGGTGGGGCGTGCAGCCCGATGCAGGCACCCCGCGGCCCCCCCCCGCCCCCCAACCCGCAACAATGCCCGATCACCCGTCAAGATCATTCTCGAGCGTGACCTTCCACTCTTCGAGGTGTTCGAGATAGATCGCCGTCCCGCGGGCCACGCACGTCAGCGGGTCGTCGGCGACGCGCACGTCAAGGCCCGTGGAGTTCTGCAGCACGACGCCCAGGCCGCGCAAGAGAGCTCCGCCGCCGGCCAGGCAGATGCCATTCTCGACCAGGTCGGCCGCGAGTTCGGGCTCGGCCCGCTCGAGGGTGCGTGTGACGCTCTCAATGATCGCGCCCACGGGCTCCTGGAGCGCCTCGCGGATCTCCTCGGACGTAATGACGGTCTTTCGGGGCAGGCCGCTGATCATGTCGCGCCCGCGGACCTCCATCGTCTTCTCCTCGCCCACCGGGGCCGCGGAGCCGATGTCGATCTTGACGCGCTCGGCAGTCTGCTCGCCGATCATGAGGTTGTAGGTCTTCTTCATGTGGTTGATGATCGCCTCGTCCATGTCGTCGCCCGCGACGCGGACGCTCTCGCAGACGGCGATATCACCCAGCGACATGATGGCCACCTCGGTCGTGCCGCCCCCGATATCGACGATCATGCTCGCGGTCGGCTCGGCGAACGGCAGGCCCGCGCCGATCGCCGCGGCGATCGGCTCCTCGATCAGGTACGTTCGCCTCGCACCGGCCCGGGCCGCCGAGTCGAACACGGCCCGCTTCTCGACGGCCGTGATGCCCGAGGGGATCGAGATGACCACCCGCGGGCCGACGATCCGGTTGCGGCCTGTCACCTTGCGGATGAAGTAGCTCAGCATGGCCTCGGTGATCTCGAAATCGCTGATCACCCCGTCCTTGAGCGGGCGGATCGCCGTGATCGTGCCCGGGGTCTTGCCGAGCATCTCCTTGGCCATCCAGCCCACGGCCTCGCCGTTGCGGACGACCCGGTTGGTGCCCTTCCACACGGCGACGACGCTCGGCTCGTTGAGCACGATGCCCTGGCCACGGACGGCGACGAGCGTGTTGCACGTCCCCAGGTCGATGCCCATGTCCACGCTCAATAGGCCCAGCAGTCGGTCAACCAGCACGTTGGGGGGTTCCTCTCGTGGCCGACACTGGTCGCGGCCGTTCGTCGATCCGGTCTTCCGGCGGGCCATTCGGACTCTGCTCGGGCACCCGCGGCCCGCGCAGCCCACTTCCCGAACATACCCCCCCGTGCTATCGGCGCATCCGCGGCAAATAGGCTAGTGAGAGCGTACCCCATCGGCCACCCGGCTGGAGCCGATAGCCCCGCTCGGGCCGCAATGCCTCCATCAATCCCCACACTCGACCCGGGTCGAAACAGGCGTCTACAAGTCCTCGGGCTGCCCAAGATGACGCCGCGGGAAGTCCGGCATACAGTCTTCCCGTCCACCGGCCGATACCGTTTGGGTCCTTCAACCCGATCGATATTGCCGAGGGACGCGTTGACGGATTTGACAAACGGATTTGACAATCTGTTCTGGGCGATTGGCGCAGTTGGCTAGCGCGCATCCATGACACGGATGAGGTCACAGGTTCGAGCCCTGTATCGCCCACTTTACCGCTTTCCACCGGGTCACACCCGGCACCACACCCCACAAAGCCGCAGGGTTTTCGGGGCTTTGTGTCTGGGCCTGTTCGTCCGTGGGATCGCTTCGGTGCGCGTGTGTTGCCGGATTGGTTCCGGTTCACCGTTGCCCGTTCCGCCCAACCCACCGATCGCCATCTCGAAGTGTGCATCGCGGGTTTGCAGGTGGTGCCGGGACGCGACCAGCGGGGAGTGACCCGGCCACTGCGCGACAACGTGGGCGGGAAACCGCTCCACCCAATCGCACGCGCACGATGCCCGCATGGTGTGGAACAGCCGGGGCCAGGGCGTCCCGCCCGCCTTGGCGATGATCTTTCCGAACGTGGTCCGCATATTCATCGCCGGATCCCGCAGTCCGGGGATCACCGCATCGGTCCCCGGCTCGGCCCGATCGAAGAGGCTGTGCAAGTTGGTTAGGAGTTCCGGGGCGATCGGAACTACTCGAACCCCGTGGCCTTCGTGGCTAGCGGGCTTTGGGCTCCGCACCGTCAGCCGCCCGCGCTCCCAGTCCGCGTCGCCCCACCGGAATCCGATCACTTCCGACGGGCACCGCAGCCCCGCGAACCGGCTCAGGGCCACGATCCGACGCCGCTGAACATCACGGCACGCCGCCGATCCGGGAAGCGTCACCAGCCCCAGCCTGTCCGCGCCGCCCAGCCGTTCGGACAGGATGTACTCGGCGTCCCTGTCGCCGTGGCGGTCGGGCGTGTAGCCGTCCACCAGCAAGCCCCAAGACAGCCGCCCGGGGCATCCGCAGCCACGCCGACAGGTCGCCGGACAGCTCCGCTTGCATCGTTGGTACCATTGGTTCCAGTTTGGCCTCACGATCCGGAGTATGATCCAATGTCCGACAGTTCACAGTGCCATGGTGTGGTCTTCATGCCACCACGCGCTGTGTTCACGTAAAGGTGTGCGTGCAGAAACGCCGGAGGTTGCAGTGAAGATTTTGGGTCGTGGCGCGATTGTGCTCTGGTGTACGGCGGTGCTATTCGTGGTCGGCGGGCTGTACGCCTTCTTCGCGGCCCCGCCCGAAGCGAACAAGACGACCGCCCTCATCATCCCCAGCGCATCGGCCATCATTCTGGTGTTCATTGGCGTTGGCGTGTGGATGGGGCGGTCATCGCGGTCTGGTCGCTGGTTGCTGGGCATCGGTGCTGCATCGTGCGTGGGCTTTGCGCTGCTGTTCATGATGCCTGCGATGGCGCGCCAGAAACAACTCCGCAACTACCCCGCGGCGCTCGAGGCGTGGAATGCATCACCGCTCGCGGCCGATCAATCCGTCACCCGCGACGCTCGCCGCGGCTTCTTTCGCGATCGCCAGAGCCCCGACCACGACACCACGTATCTGGTCACCACGCTCTTCTCGCTGAAGGCCATCGCCTGGGCCGGCGGACTGGTGTCGCTGTTTCTCGCCGCCCGGGCGCGTCGGGCGGCACCATAACCGGCGAGCCGTCCGCCACCAGCCACGCCGCCGATCCGGGATGGATGTGTCCCCAGCCCCAGCCCGTCCGCGACGCCACCACCGTTGCTGCCTAGATTGGCGTGCTCGCCCAGCATCGCTGTAACTTGCAGCAACTTCGGATTCTTCGGGCTTGAATCGCGACGGCTTCTATACCGCATCGAGCGCAACATGATCGGCTCGGAGATTGCCGTCGCTCTCGGAGCATAAGAGGCTGCGAGCATGTTTGCGGCGAAGCAAGGCCCGCTCCTGGCGCAGGACTTGGAGTGCAGCGGCGCGATAGAGCAACAACTGATGGAGTTTCGGAGTTCTCAGGGATGAGTCAAAGCTGTCTGTGATCCTGAGCACCAAAGGTGGATCAAGAACGAGGTGTTCGAGCGCGGACTCCAGCCGATGTAGGGTTGGCGAGGGTAATAGAACCCACGCGAATTCGGGCGTTCATAGGTTTCGACGCCGTCGCCAGGGTCACGCTGCCAATCGGTTGGGGTTCTGGTAGAGCCCGCCTTCGGGCGGCCGCAACTGCCACAATCTGACGATCCCTCGACTGTCGGCGACGACGTGCCTGCCCGAGGTCGGCCGTCGCCCGAGCTCGGTGTGGCTAACCACCACCCGCCGCGGCATGGCGGGTTGACGGAGATCGGCTCAGCCTACTAGCACCGCCCGGACCTCGCGGCTCATCACCAGCTCGCCCTCTTGCACCTGCCGGATCCCCGCCGGGATCTCCGAGATGTTATCGTTTTTGGAGAGGTATCCCCAGGCGCCCGCCGCGAACGCCGAGTCGATCAGCTCGCGCCGAATGTGCCCGCTGAGCATCACCACCCGCACCTCCGGGTATCGCACTACCAGCTCGGCCATCGCTTCGAACGGGTCGCGCCCCGGCATGTCGATGTCCAGCAGCACGACGTGCGGCCGCCGGGCCCCGACTTCCTCGACGAGCCGGTCGGCGCTCGACAACGCGCCGACGAACGCGAAGCCGCCCTCGATCGCGAGCTTCTGCTGCACGGCCTCGATGATCGGGGCCGTGTCGTCGACGCACAGCACTTTGATAATCATGGCCTCGGTCATGCTTCGAGATCCCGCTCGGCGGCGAGCTCCTTGAGCACCCTCGCGATCTCTGTCGGCTTGAACGTATCACCAAGGTGCACAATCCGCGAATGCTTAGCGAGCGTGCCCGGCCCGGGGACCTTCCCGAGAAGCAGGACCCGGCGGTCCGGGCGCCCCTCGAGGAAGACCGTTGCGACTTCCATCGACATCGTCGGCCCGTCCAGCACAAGCACCTGGGCGCTCGCGGGCGGTTCCTCGCCCCGGGCCACCAGCGAGTAGCCCGCCTGGGTCAGCAGCGACGAGACAAACTGCGAGATCCTCGCGTCGCGCAGCCGCACATCCGCGTGCCGAGCCGCCCGCGGGCGATCCTCGGCGGCCAGAACGCCCGGTAGGGAGATGCTGACTGTCGTTCCGACACCCACGACGCTCGAAATCTCGATCTGACCGTCGGCCCGCTGGACCAGCCCCTGCACCAGCGCCAGCCCGAGGCCCGTGGACATCGCGCGGGTCTTGGTAGAGAAGAACGGCTCGCGACACCGCTCCAGAACCTCCTGGGTCATCCCCGCCCCGTTGTCCGTCACGCCGAAGTCGATCCGTCCCGGCGCCGCCCCTGCCTCGGACCACACGATCACCTGCCCGCCCTCGCGCTCCCGAACGGCGTCGGCTGCGTTCTGCACCAGGTTCATCAGGATCTGATTGAGCCCGGGTGCCGACAGCCGTACGTCCGGCAGCGATGGGGCCATCCGCGTCGTGAGCGCTGCGTTCCGCGGCATGGTCGATCGCAGCAGCGCCGAGAGCTCGCCCCAGACGTGCGCGACCGACGCCGTGCCCGGGCCACTCCTCCCGTCCAGGCCCTCGGGGTCGATCGCCAGCTGCTTGAGCCCGCGGGAGAGCTGCGCGAGATAGTCGCACGTGCTCTCGATCGCCGCCAGATCCTCGCCGACGTCTTCCGGTACCCCCCGGTTCCGCATCGCCTCCAGCCGGACACGCAGCGGGAACAGCAGGTTGCCCATGTCGTGCCCGAGCCCCGCCGAGAGCGTTCCGATGGACGCCATCCGCTCGCTGACGCGCAGGCGTCTGTGCGAAGCCTCGAGCTCCGTGGTCCGTTGCCGGACGGTCTCCTCGAGCCGCTCGCGGTGCCCGGCCAGTTCGGCCTCGACGGCTCGGCGCTGCGTCACATCCTGCACGATCAGGATCGACTTCGGCGGTCCCTCGGGCTGCTCGATCACCGAGCGCGTCAACGCGACCCAGACGGTCCGCGCGTCGGCCCGCAGCAGCCGCAGTTCGTCGCCCGGCTGGCGGGCGGCCCCCGGCTGGCGCGTCAACGCCTCGTGGAGAACCTCCCGGTCGCCCGGGTGGCAGAACGCGTCGATCGGGGCCCCGATGAGGCTCTCCCGGGCGTATCCGAGCATCTGGCACAGCCGGTCATTGACCATCAGCCATCGCCCGTCGGGCGAGACCTTGGTGATACCCACCGCCGCCTGGTTTAGCACGGCCCGCATTCGCCGCTCGCTCTCGGCCAGCTCCGCGGTGCGGTCCCGCACGCGCGACTCGAGATCCACGTTGGCCCGGCCGAGATCCGCTTCCGCCGATCGTCGCAGGACCACCTCGGACTCGAGCGCCGCGTTCGCCGCACGCAGCTGCGACGGGCTGGGCAGCAGGATCGCCTTGGGGATCAGGGGCCAGAGGGTCGCCGCCGTCAGCACCGACGCCGCCGCCGTCACCGCCTTGACCACCCCGTCGAGCCGGTACAGCGGCATCCAGATCGCGATCACGCTTAATACGTGCGTCGTGCCGCAGGCGAGAATAAAGACCCCGAAGAGCACGAACATCCAGTCAAACGCCAGGTCCTTCCGTCGCCGCACGAAGTAGAAGAGCGTCAGCGGGATCGAGAAGTATGCCAGCGCGATGAACGAGTCGGAGAGCACGTGCAGCCAGATGATCTCCGGCCGGTCGAGCATGCAGTGGGCGCGCGGAACGAACTCGGCCTTGAACAGGTTGGCAAAGAACTCGACGATGCCCCCTTGAGAGGATGCCGGAGCAGAATGCTGATGCTGGTGCAAGTGGATCAACCCTCTGAGCAGGGACGACGTCCGCCCGGCCGGGCCCGTGGACGGTGCAGGGGCATTGGCGGCACCCGTGCGATCGACCGGCGGCAGGGCAGAATGATAAGGAGAAGCGGTTGAAATCTATCCGCCCTCGGGATCAGCGAGTAGAGATGAAGCAAGTTTCCCCGGGCCCTCCCTGTCGCTTCCGACAGCGACGCGCAGACGCCCCTGGTCCCGGCATCCATCTCGTCACCTGCCCCCCCATCCCGCACCGCGCTCCAACACGGCGGCCCCCTCACCCCGCGCTACCCTCGCTCCATGCCACTGCTCAACGCACCCCCGAGCGTCGAATCGTTCATTTCGATGGAAACCGATTTCCTGCTCAATCGCTTGAGCTTCGGCGTTGAGCACTTTGACAAGCGGCTGCTGCAGCTCAAGCCCGACCAGCTCGACATGGGCTTCCTCGCCGACGCCCCGGGGGATCTGGGCCGCTGGCCCGTCCGGGTGCTGCTGGGCCACCTGGCCGACGCCGAGCTCGCGTTCGCGTTCCGCATGCGGCGCGTCGTGGGGGAGGACAACCCGCTGCTTGAGTCCTGGGATGAGAACGCGTATATCGACAACGCGATCTACGGAAACGAGACCACCCCGATCGAACGCCGCCCGAGCGTGGGGGCGTTCGTCGCCACGATGTACACGCTCCGTAAATGGACCGGCGAGTGGCTCCGCACGCTGCCCGACACCGCCTGGACCCGCAAGGGCCTGCACAACGTCCGCGGCGAGCAAACGCTCAAAACCATCGTCGCGTACGACGTTTGGCACCTGGAGCACCACGCCGTCTTCCTCAATCGCAAGATCGCGCGCTTCCTGGGACCGGGCTGAAGCCCGGCGGGGAGATGGGCCATCCCGGCGTAGGATCTCCTAACGATCATGCACCCGCTCTTTGACCAGCGCCGCTATCTCATCCCGTTTCGCTCCAGCCTGCTGCCACAGATCTTCACCGACACCCTGGTGATCGGCTCGGGCGTCGCGGGCCTCCGCGCGGCCATCGCCGCCGCCACCGGCGGCGAGGTGATCGTTCTTTGCAAAGACGACCCCGAGGCCAGCAACACGGCATGGGCCCAGGGCGGCATCGCCGCGGTCATGGCGGCGACGGACACCATCGACGCCCACGTCGCCGATACGCTCGACGCCGGCGCGGGCCTGTGCGACGAGCCGGCCGTGCGGGCCGTGTGTGCCGGCGGGCCCGAGCGGATGCGGGAACTGGTGAGTTGGGGGATGGGCTTTGACCGCAAGCCCCACCACAGCCCCGCCGGCGAGGGCGAGGTGTCTTTGCCGCCGGGCGTCGGCGAGAGCGAGCTTGCGCTCGGGCGCGAGGGCGGCCACCACGCCAGCCGCATCCTGCACGCCAACGGCGACGCCACCGGGGCCGAGCTCTCGCGCTGCCTCTTGGAGCGGCTCGCCGCCACGCCGGGCGTCCGGCTCTTCACCGACTGCTTCTCGCTCGACCTGATCACGCCCTCGAATGAGGCCGGCGCACCGGTCATGGGGGCGATCACCCACCACCCGCGTTATGGCCTGCAGATGATCTGGGCCAAAAGCACGATCCTCGCCACCGGCGGCGCGGGCATGGTCTTCCGCGAGACGACCAACCCGCGCGTCGCCACCTCCGACGGCCTGTCGATGGCGTACCGCGCCGGCGCGCTGGTCCAGGACCTGGCCTTCTTCCAGTTCCACCCCACAACGCTCTATCTCGCCGGCCGCCCGCGCTCGCTCATCACCGAGGCCGTCCGGGGCGAGGGGGCCCACCTGCTGGACCAGTCGGGCCACCGCTTCATGCTCGATGCCCATCCGATGGCCGAGCTGGCCCCGCGCGATGTGGTCAGCCGCGCCATCGCCAAGCGGCTCGCCGCCGTCGGCGGGACGCACGTGTTCCTCGACGTCCGCCACCTGAAGGACTTCGGGGCCCGCTTCCCGGGAATCGCCCGCATGCTCGCCGACATCGAGCTCGACACGAGCAAGGACCTGATCCCCGTCAACCCCGCCGCCCACTACACCATCGGCGGCGTGGCGACGGATCTCAGCGGCCGGACCAGCGTGCCGGGCCTCTTCGCCGTCGGCGAGGTCGCAAGCATCGGGCTGCACGGGGCCAACCGCCTGGCCAGCAACTCGCTGCTGGAAGGCCTCGTCATCGGAGAGTGCGCCGGCCGGACCGCCGCGGCCATGGCCCGGGCCATGGCGTCGCCGATGTCGGCATCTCCGCAATCAAACGGCCACGCGAACCACGCCGACAACTCGCCTCTGGTCTGGCCCGCCGCCGATCTCTCTGGCACCATCTTCCGCTTCCGGCCGCCCCCCGCGCCCGTCCCGGTCGTCAGCGACATCCGCCCCAGCGACCACGGCGAGCTGGACCTCTCGGACGTGCTCGGGAGCCTCCGCTCGGCGATGTGGCGGAACGCGGGCGTCGATCGCTCCGGCCCGCGGCTCCGCGACGTCGCCGAGATGATCGATTTCTGGGCCCGCTACACGCTCGACAAGATCTTCGACTCTCCGCAGGGCTGGACCACCCAGAACCTGCTGCTCTCCGCCGCCCTCATCGCCCGGAGCGCCGCCTGGCGGCAGGAGAGCCGCGGGGCCCACGCCCGCACGGATTTCCCCGAGCCCCGCGAGGAGTTCCGGGTCCACGACCGCTGGCGCCGCGGCTCCGCCGAGGCGATGACCATGCCGATCATCGACGCGCCCGTCCCGGCCGGGACCGGCGCATGAGCCGGTTGCGCGTTCACGCCACCGCCCGGCAGCGGCGAGGACGCCCGCGCCATGGGCCCCGCGGCGTCGCTCGCGCCGGCGTCGCCGCCCTGCTCGCGCTGTCCCTCTCCGCCTGCACCGCCGAAGAGACAGTGACAAAGTACCGCCCCTTCTTCACCGGCATCCAGGGCGCCGAGTTCTCCACCGATCCGATCAACCCCTCCAAGGGCTACACGGATCCGACGGCCGTCGCCGATAACCGCATCGTCATCGAGCACGACGACGGCCGTCGCACCTTCATCGCCCGCTCGCCGCGGCACGTGATGGTCCACGTCGAGGCCCTGCTCGACGAGGACGAGCCGCGGAGCGACCAGGCCCTGCTCGACCAGCTCATCAGCGAGAAGACCAAGGAGTTCTACCGCTCCGAGGGCAAGGACCCGATCGCCTTCATCGCCGATCTGCGGTCCCGCCGGAAGGACGTCGCCAAGGCCTTCGGCCGCATGCCCATGGGGGAGCACACGCCCACGGTCCTCATCGATCAGCCGGGCGACAACATCTGGGTTCTTCGCATCACCGGTGCCGCCGGCAAGGGCTTGGTGTTCACGAAGGTCTGGTTTCGGCTAGAGGGCACGCAGTGGAAGCTGATGTGGATGGTGTGAATCGGATGGATGCAGGGATCGTGGGATCAACGTTCGATGCACCGATGTCTCTACCACGAGCCCCGGATCCCTTATCCCACTCCCCCTCACCGCTGCGTCTGGTCGCGGCTCTTGAGCGTCACGCGCACCATCATGTCCTCGCTCCCGCGCTTCATACCCACGTCCACGATGTCCCCCGGCTTGTGCTCGGCCAGCAGCTCCATCCAGCCGGCGATGTCTGTGATCTCCTTGCCGTTCCACCGAACCAGCCGATCGCCCGCCTTGATCCCGGCCTCCTCGGCCGCGGTGCCGGCGTTGACCTCGCCCACAAGCACGCCCGTGTCGCCGTCGGCGTAGTTGCCGGGGCTGATGCCGAACCGCACCTTCACGCCGCCCATGCCCGGCCCCGCCGCCGCCGGGTCGCGGTCGGCCCCGCGGCGGCCGCGGTCCGTCGAGGCGAACGCCAGCCCCTCGGGCCGCGTCGCCAGCCGCTCGGCGATGTCCACCACCAGCATCGTCGACCGCACCCCGCCCTCGAGGTTGAGCGTTTCCACTGTGTCCCGCGGCGTGTGGTACTGATCGTGCAGCCCGGTGAACACGTGCAGCACCGGCACCCCCGCGCCGTAGAAGCTCGCGTGGTCGCTGGGCCCGCGCCCGCCGGGCGAGAAGGTCGGCTTCAGCCCGCTCCGCGCGACGTCGGGCCGGATGAGGTCCTCGAAGCCCTCCGCCGTGCCCGTGCCGGCGATCTCGATCGCGTCGTCGCGCAGGCGGCCGATCATGTCCATGTTGAGCATCGCGTACGTCTGCGCTGCGGACAGCGGCCCGGACTTGACGAACTCGCGCGAGCCGATCAGCCCCATCTCCTCGGCGCTGAAGCCGATGAACACGATCGAGCGTCGGTCGGCCTCGGAGCCCTCCAGCCGCTTGCTGAGCTGGTCGGCCGCGAGCAGCAGGCCCGCCGTGCCCGACGCGTTGTCGTCGGCGCCGGGGTGGACGATCCCGTACTCGTCGGTCCTCGAGCCGCCGGTGTAGCCGTAGCCGACGTGGTCGTAGTGGGCCCCCACGATGACGTACTGCTCCGCCAGCGGGCCACGCCCGGGCAGAACGCCCGCCACGTTCCAGGTCGTCCGCGGCGAGCGGTCGATCTTCGCCGACATCGTCACCGCGTTCCCGCCCAGCTCGACGATCTCCGGCGTCGTGTCCGCCATCCGCCGAAGCTGCATGAGGTCGCGACGCTGGGCATCGCGCCCGGCGATCAGCCGGTCGGCCGACTCCGCCGTCATCATGAACACCGGCACGTCCAGCGGCCGCATCCACCGGGCCGATCCCTCCGTCGAGTCGAGCTTCTTCGCCCGCGGGTCGGCGCAGCCCGGGGGCGAGACGAGGATGATCCCCGCCGCACCGCGGCTGATCGCCGCACGCATCTTCTCGGCCACCGCCGCCGACGTCGTCCACGCCCCGTCGCTGGCCTTCCGCCAGAGGCTCTTGCCGTCCTCGTTCATGGGCTCGAACCGGAACATGACAGCGATCTTGCCCTCCAGCGGCTTCTCGACGCCCTCGGGATACGACGCATACTCGCCCCCCGGCCCGCCCTTGCCGATCGAGTAGCCGACAAACACCAGCGGGGCCGTGACATCGCCCGAGGCGCTGATGCCCAGCACGGAGTAGTCGACGTCCGGCGTCAGGCGCGATTCCCCGGTGGAAAGCACCGAATCCACGCGGCGGGCCTGCGCACCGGCCGCAAACGCCTGCCGGAACGAGCCGTCGTCCTTCGCGCTCCCCTCGCCTCCCTCGGCCTGACCAGGAAATGCCGGGCGGAGCCCGCCGGAACGCATCCAGGCTTCCAGATACTCCGCCGCGATCTGGTTCCCGCGTGTCCCCGGCCCGCGCCCCTCCAGAAAGGGATTGGCGAGAAACTCGACGTGGGAGCGGTACAGACGGAGCAGGGCCGCGTCCACCGACGGGGCCGCGACGCCGGCGAGGGCCGTCGTCATTGGCGTCGCGGCGGGCGAAGCGTCGCCCTGAGCCGCATGAACGTTTCCGGCGGAGACGGTCGAAGCCAGCAGCGCAACCGTCCACACTGAACGTCGGGCGCGGCGGTGGGACGCGGGGTCGATCATCATGGCTGCGTGTCCTTTGGCGGCCGGGGAGAATCCAGGGCCGCATGATGACGATCGTACTGGATCACGCTCAGGAAAGTTGGTGTTCCCAGTGCGGTTACCTATGATTTCTACGTCCTCGTCCACACCTCCCCGCGCGTCGCGCCGCCCGTCATCGGGCCCCGCTCATCGCGCTAAAAAGGACGCCCGATGCCCACGCCCATGCCCACCACGATCAACCCCGCCGGTCCGAGCCACGCCAACGGTTCCCACGCCCACGCCGCCGCCCAGCGGCTGACGATCCTCGACCCAAGCGATGTCTTCGGGCCGCGCCACATCGGCCCCGACGACCGCGATGTCCAGGAGATGCTCGCTCTCGTCGGCGCTCGCTCGCTGGAGGAGTTCACCGACTCGGTCGTCCCCGCGGACATCCGCCTGGCCTCGCCGCTTCGTCTTGACGCCGCCGCCGGCCTTGGCAAGCCCCGCGGCGAGCACGAGGTCCTCGCCGAGCTCAGGGCCGTCGCCCAGCAGAACCAGGTCTTCCGCTCCTTCATCGGCATGGGCTATCACGGCACGATCACGCCCCCGGTTGTCCTCCGCAACATCCTCGAGAACCCCGGCTGGTACACCCAGTACACGCCCTATCAGGCCGAGATTGCCCAGGGCCGCCTTGAAGCCCTGCTCAACTTCCAGACGATGATCAGCGACCTGACAGGCCTGCCCCTGGCGGGCGCAAGCCTTCTCGATGAGGGCACCGCCGCCGCCGAGGCGATGGCGATGTGCTTCTCCGCCGCCGGTGGGGGGGGCGGGCACGACGGCCCGCGCCGCACCTTCCTGGTCGCTTCAGATGCCCACCCGCAGACCATCGGCGTCATCAAGACCCGCGGCGACTCGATCGGCATCCGCGTGCTCGAGGTCGATCCGCTCAACCTCGACCGCGGCATCGACCTGAACACCGTCTGCGGCCTGCTGGTCCAGTATCCCACCACCGACGGCCGCATCGAGGATTACGCGGCCCTGACCGCGATGCTCCACGACCACAAGGTGCTTGTCGTCGCCGCGGCCGACCTGCTCTCGCTCACGCTCATCAAGCCGCCCGGCGAGTGGGGGGCCGATGCGTGCGTCGGCTCTGCCCAGCGTTTCGGCGTGCCCATGGGCGCCGGCGGCCCGCACGCGGCGTTCATCGCCACCCGCAGCGAGTTCGCCCGCCGCCTCCCGGGGCGCATCATCGGCGTCAGCAAGGATGCGCAGGGCCACCCTGCGCTCCGCATGGCGATCCAGACCCGCGAGCAGCACATCAAGCGCGACCGGGCCACCAGCAACATCTGCACCGCCCAGGCCCTGCTCGCCATCATGGCCAGCATGTACGCCGTCTACCACGGGCCCGAGGGGCTGTGCCGCATCGCCCGCCGCGTGCAGTCCTTTGCCTGGACGCTCCGCGCCGGGCTGGTCGGGCTTGGCCACGCCGTCACGCCCGGGGTCGTCTTCGACACCCTCCGCGTCGTCCCCGCCGGACGCACGGCCCAGCAGGTCGCCGACGCTGGCGCGGCTCGGCGCATGAACGTCCGCTGCTTTCCCGACGGCTCCATCGGCCTCTCGCTGGACGAGACGACCACCCGCCGCGACATCGCCGACCTGCTCGCCTGCTTCGGCGGGACTGGGAACGAGGACATCGACGCCCTGTTCGCCTCCGCCGTGCCGGTCATCCCCGAGACCATCGAGCGCTCCAGCGGATACCTGACGCACCCGATCTTCAACACCTATCAGTCCGAGACGGAGATGCTTCGCTACATCTTCAAGCTCATGGGCCGCGACCTCTCGCTGGCCCACAGCATGATCCCGCTGGGCTCGTGCACCATGAAGCTCAACGCCACCAGCGAGATGATCCCCGTCACCTGGCCCGAGTTCGGCAATATCCACCCCTTCGCCCCCATGTCGCAGCAGGCCGGCTACGCCAAGCTGTATCGCGACCTGGAGGTCTGGCTCGCCGAGATCACCGGCTTCGATGCCGTCAGCCTCCAGCCCAACGCAGGCTCGCAGGGCGAGTACGCCGGCCTGCTGGTCATCCGCGCTTATCACCACGCCCGCAACCAGCCGCAGCGCAACGTCTGCCTGATCCCCGACTCCGCCCACGGCACCAACCCCGCCTCCGCCGTCATCGCCGGCTTCAAGGTCGTCCCCATCAAGAACCTCGATAACGGCGACGTCGACCTTGAAGATCTCAAGCTCAAGGCCGCCGAGCACAAGGACACGCTGGGCGCACTCATGGTCACATACCCGTCCACCTACGGCGTCTTCGAGGAACGTATCCGCGAGATCTGCGACGTCGTCCACGCCCACGGCGGGCAGGTCTACATGGACGGCGCCAACATGAACGCCCAGGTCGGCCTCTGCTCCCCCGGCGGCATCGGCGCCGACGTCTGCCACCTCAACCTCCACAAAACCTTCTGCATCCCCCACGGCGGCGGCGGCCCGGGCATGGGCCCCATCGGCGTCGCCAAGCATCTGGCGCCGTTCCTGCCGGGCCACCCGGTGTCTAGCCCCTGGACAGGCCGCCAGCCCGGCACGCCTGCGGGCGAGCACGCCATCGGCCCGGTCTCCGCCGCCCCCTTCGGCTCCCCGTCGATCCTTCCCATCTCATGGATGTACATCGCCATGATGGGCCCCGAGGGCCTCCGCAAGGCCTCGCAGATCGCCATCCTCAACGCCAACTACATGGCCAAGCGCCTGGGCGAGCACTACAAAGTGCTCTTCGCCGGCAAAAACGACCGCTGCGCCCACGAGTTCATCATTGACGTGGGCCAGTTCGACTCGACCGCCGGCGTCAAGCCCGAGGACATCGCCAAACGACTCATGGACTACGGCTTCCACGCCCCCACCATGTCCTGGCCCGTCCCCGGCACGCTCATGATCGAGCCCACCGAGAGCGAGAGCAAGCTCGAGCTCGACCGCTTCTGCGACGCCATGATCCAGATCCGCGCCGAGATCCGCGAGATCGAGGAGGGTCGCCTGCCCAAGGACAACAACCCCCTCAAGCACGCGCCCCACACCTCCCACGTTGTCTGCGCCGACGAGTGGAACCGCCCTTACTCTC
>Ga0105044_10003633_pt1 | contig 21187 bp, 14 predicted proteins | sample MAT01_FD_78092 | JGI IMG/M metagenome (GOLD analysis project Ga0105044, IMG submission 78092) | Freshwater microbial communities from Lake Fryxell liftoff mats and glacier meltwater in Antarctica - MAT-01 | ecosystem: Environmental > Aquatic > Freshwater > Ice > Liftoff microbial mat | place...
GAAGCTTTCGATATATCATCCCAACAATTGTGGTGGTTGATTCATTTTCGTGGCCCGATCGAATAGGTAGGCAGTTGCGTATGAAACGAGTGTGCGAGCATCGTAGACTACATCACCAAGACCCGGATAGGAAGCAACCTCTGCTACTATTTTGGAAATCAGATCTTGCACCGACTGTTCTACACGTTCCTCGTGATTGCACGTTGCAATGTTGTGAAGATGTGCGCGAAGTTCTTCGAGGAGATTTGATATTCTTTCATGTGCAATTGACGAATCAGCTTCACACTGTGTTACTATGAACTGCGCACTCTCTGTGCTCCCTCCCCGATGTGCACTTCCACTGGCAATGCGCGCTGCCGCCTTCAAGGCCATTACACCCGCTTCAAGCAAGGAATTGGACGCAAGCCGATTGGAACCATGCATGCCAGTGCACGCGCATTCGCCCACGACGCTTAACCCCTTTACAGACGTGGCACCATCTACACCAGCTACAATTCCACCACACTGATAATGTGCGCCTGGCCGCACGGGGATACACTCCATCGAAGGGTTGAGGTTCAAACGGGCACACGTAGCTATGAACGACGGGAAGTACGTCTGAAGCGTATCTGTAGGCACGTGTCTGCAGTCGAGAAATACATTGTCAATACCGGTAGTTTCAATTTCAAGGTGCATTGCCTTCGTTACAACATCGCGAGGTGCTAGCTCACCTTGCATGTGGTAGCGGGACATAAATCGTTCACCATGTGCATTGAGAAGATGTGCACCGACACCTCGCAAAGCCTCTGTAACTAGCGGCATCCCTGCGTTGCCTTCGGCGGTAATCATCACCGTGGGATGAAACTGCATCCATTGCAGATCTCTGATTTCTACGTCTATTCCACCTACAACACCTATCGAATCGCCCAGAGACGATGTCATATTTGACGTAAAGCCAAATGCACTACCGGATCCTCCCATTGCGAGCACAATCTGCCCAGCTTCCACCAGGTATTCTGTGTGCATACTCGATTGGTACAGTGTGAGATTCCATAGAGCATTGGTAACCTGCTGCAGTCTAACAAGTCGATAGCCTTCTGCAACATCGATATTGGAAGTGGAAACCAAAGCCGCGTGCAATGCGGCCATGATTGTTGCGCCAGTGGCATCTGCGACATGAACTATTCGAGGTCGCGAATGCCCTCCCTCTAATGCATAGTGAAAACAATTGTCACTCACTCTATCAAATGCCACCCCGTATTGCTCGAGGTATTCAATGAGGACTGGCGCGTATGCAAGGATAGCTTGAACTGCATGAACACTACAGTCCATATTACCAGCAACCAGTGTATCCATGAGATGTTGTTCAAGATCTTCTGCACTGTTTGTATGCGGAAGTGCAATTCCACCTTGAGCGAGCTGACTCGAACATTCGTGCAATTCACCTTTTGAGACGACGAGGATTGAAAGATCCGCTCTCAGCTTGGCAGTTTGCAGTGCGGCTATTGTCCCAGCAATACCCGCCCCAACAATTACTACATCGTAGTATGCACGAATCACTGGAGGCGTTCAATCATCCGAAGAATTGGTGCACGAGCTCGTGCAAGGAGGCCTTCTTCAATCTCAATTCTAGGCTGCAAAGAGTGCAGTGCAGCGTATACGTGATGCAGCGTGTTCTTCTTCATGTGTGGGCAGATGACACATGCGCATTCCGTACTTTGGATTGGCGGAGCTGGGATAAGTGTTGCTGTTGGGGCAGCACTCTGCATCTCTACAAGTATCCCAACCTCTGTTGCCACTATGTACGTACCGTGGGGATGCGCCGCCACATATCGCAGAAGTTCCGATGTTGAACCGACGATTTGTGCCTGCAACAAAACGGATTCCGTGCACTCAGGATGTGCAAGTACAATTGCAGTGGGTTCACGTAGCAGTAGTTCACGAATCTGTAGTACATCAAATGCTTCATGTACTTCACAGTATGCATCCCAAAGCACCAAGTTTCGTCCCGTCTGTTCTGATAGCCAACGCCCTAGATTTCGGTCTGGTCCGAAGAGAATATTCTTACTCTCCGGTATTCCACGAATAATCGATTCCGCATTACTAGAGGTGCAGACAATATCGCTCATGGCCTTCACCTCTAGACTACTATTCACGTAGCTCACAACAACATGGCCTGGGTGATCGTTGATGAACCTCTGGTAGTCATCTGGGGGGCTTTGTTCAACCAGTGAACAACTCGCTTCTAGTGTTGGAACGAGTACAATCCTATCTGGGTTAAGGACCTTTGCTGTTTCTGCCATGAAACGTACACCCGCAATGAGAATGACGTCCGCACTGGATTTCATGGCCTGAATGGCAAGCTGCAGGCTGTCGCCCACCCAGTCTGCTACAGATTGAATGTCTGCACTCTGATAGTAATGCGCATAGATCGCCGCATTGTGGCGACGCTTCAACTCTCGGATTTGATCTTTGATTTCGTCCATAGGTGTCAATATTAAGACATTTTTGTCTTAAATACTTTCCGCCACTCAGGTGCTGTCATTCGAGTGCCCATTCGCTGGCGGAAACAACGAAGGGTTTCGCGTGTAGCCATTCGTGGTAAGTCTGTCTGCAAGTTTCTCATAGTAGTCTTCTGTTGCTGGATAGTCGGATGCAAGTCCATCTACATAGCGGTTATACAAGCAGAAGAGAGATGTTATGAGGACCGTGTCGTGAATCTCAACATCGGTGGCACCAGCGCTGCGTGCGGCCTCTACCATTTCGGACGAAACACCCTGCACGCTGCGTTGCAGAGCACGAGCAATGAGTAGGAGCTGACGTACTTTTTCCGACACCGGTGCTGTGCTTGGATCGTGGACAATCGCATCCACCTCTTCGCGCGTCCATCCATAGCGAGCAGCAGCAGAGGCATGTGCATTCGTGCAGAACACGCAGGCGTTGCCGGACGAAACGATCGTTGCAATGAGCTCGCGTTCGCCTTCGGTGAGTGTGTTCGGTCCACGCAGGATGAACTGCGTGAGATCGCGAATTGGCTCAGACGTGTCGAGACGTGATTCAAGCAATCCTGTAATTCCTGGAAGCGTAGATGCAATGGTAATGTGTGCCATGATCAGCCTCCGTACCCTTGCTCGGCCATGCGCTTGCCCATTGGGATGTAGTCGTCGGGATTGGTAGGGGCTAGGGCGGCAAGGCCATCAACATATCGGTTGTACATGCAGAAGGCAGCGGCGATCAAGACCGTGTCGTGAATGTCGCGATCGACGGCACCCGCATCGCGAGCCGCTTGCACGTCGGCATCGGTAACAATACGTCCACCTTGACGCACCTTCTCTGCAATAGGCAGTAGTGCTCGCATTTTATCGGAGAGGCGATCTGTGATGTTGTTGTACACAACATCGTCCACGATCGATGCGTCTGCGCCGTAGTGATGTCGGGCGGCTGCGGCATGACTCATCGTACAGAATTTGCACTGGTTCCCATGCGACACAAACGTGGCAAGTAGTTCACGTTCTGCTTTGGTGAGTGGACTTTCTCCATGCAACAACGCATGGGCAAGTCGCGTGAGTGGTGCGCCCGTTTCCGGTCTGTAGTTGAACAGACTTCGAATACCGGGTGTTGTGGGGTCGACTGGAATGTGTGCCATGATGTGCTGTCGTGAATGTGTTACGTGAGTACAGGAGTAGATAATGGCTTGGGCTCGTGCGCAAAGCGTGTGACCACAAGACCAACAAGGAGCGGAAGCGTGAAGACCAACAATGCTTTTCGATAACCACCGAAGGCTGCAACGAGAACGCCAATATTGAGAACGGCGCCGGCCGTGAGAATGCGACCAACATTGAAGCAGATGCCTACGGAAGTTGCGCGAATGTGATGAGCGAAGAGTTCCGGGATATAGAGCGCCATCAATCCTTGACACATGCCAAAGAAAACTGCGAGAACGGCGATGCTCACGGTCATCATCGTAGCCGAGGGAACGTTGGTGGTGTAGAGTGGCAGACTTGCAAGAATGGCGCCACCGTAACACACGACGATGGTTCGAACGCGAGCGATACGAATGGCGAGTGGGCCCGATAGCAGGCTTCCTACAATGCCTCCCATGCCAAGCGCGATCATGATACGTCCGCGCAGTCCCATGCCCCCATCTGTTCCCGGATGCAATGCCGTTGCCCAACTTGGCAGCCACGAAAAGGCGGCCCACAAACAAATGAGGATGCATCCAAAGAGCGTCGAGCCGATGATGAGTTCACGTCGTTGCGAACGCAGATCAGCAACTAGTCGCGCTATCGATGGCTCGGTATCTGCATCGAGCGTGCGTGCGACCGATCCTTTCCCTGCCATCAAGATGAGCGGGACCAACACGACAAACACACTAATACCATAGGCCACGGTCTGCCATTCGGCAATCTTGGTTTGCGCTATGCCCATTCCGATAATGCCCACAGCATACGAGTTCGCAAGTACGCCCATGAGCCACGGTCTGCGTGCATCACTCAGCACTTCCGCCGCTAACGTCGTAGAGATCACCATCGCAGAGCCAACGCCAACACCTGTTACAAAGCGCAAGACATAGGTAAGGAAGGGAAGGTCCGAGGAGGGAAGGAGGAGTGTACAGGAAATAGCAAGAGCGAGACTTGCGGCGAGTGTGGATGTGCGCCCGCGTCTATCAGCTACGGCTCCCAACGCTATGCCACCAACCACCCAACCGAGAAGAAACGCAGCTTGCAGGAACGAGCCAACGTGCCCAACAGCAGCCACATCCGCTGTACCCACCATACTCTGCACGATGTTCGGCAGATACAGCGGTACGAACGTAGCAATGCTTCCAGAGGCTAGTCCGGTAAGCCAACAGAGCAAGAAGACGGATAATGGACGAGTGAACATCTGCCAAATATGATAGCAAAGGAGGGTCGTTCACAAGCGGTTTCGCGTTGCATGGAACATTGATTTGTGAACGTTCGCATGCCTTGTTTATAGGCGCTCATACGTCCGTCGCTCAGAGGCGGCAGCATCGCAATGTTCGGTTCGAGATGTGTTGGCATGATAGTTAAGTGACCTCTGCTCGTTGAATGGGTGGCAAGCATCAGGTGGTCTAGGCCCTTCTATTCGTTGAGTGGATACGAAATCCGCACGCATATTGCAGATCCAATTGCGCTGCCATGCGCGCACTCTCGGTACAAACCCTTGAATCCGCAGTACGATGGAAATCCTCCAAAGCTCTAGAACTTCCGTACTTTCACGCCATCGAATGAAATGTCGTAGAATCAACTCTTGTCGACGAATTCGAATAGTACACCTATGATGCCATTACTTCGCGAAATCGCCTCAACAGCACTTCAATTGGTGCTCTTCACTCTCATTCCGTTCCTATTCTTTTTGTTTAGGAAGGACAAGAGTATCTCCTTTACCAGATACATTGGGCTGTATGCGCCTACGGGAGCATCGATCGTCTACGTCGTAGCAGCGAATCGCACTATTCGGCTTTACAATTGGTAACATTCTGCAATCGATACTCTGTTATGCCACTTGCCATTATCTTTACCGTTTCATCGTTTGATGGTTGGACGATTGGCTACGTCAAGGAAAAGTATGCGCATGGAAGCGTCGTTCCAGGCTGGGTAGCGCATGGAGTAGGAAATACGATATCGTACTTCGTACTTGCCTTCGTCATGTAGTAGTTGACAGCCTTGAGACAACCGCCCCTCTCACGTTCGCCGGACAGATATGACAAGAGTTCTCATTACAGGGGCCACAGGCAACGTTGGCATTGCAGTACTGTCTGCTCTACAAAAGCTTGACCATCACATAGAGATACATGCGGGTGTTAGGGACGCACTGCTTGTCAATGCTGCGCTATCGGGTTTCGATATCAAGACAGTCCCGTTTGACTTTGAAAACACGGAGACGTTTTTGCCGGCCCTTAAGAATGTTGACCTTCTCTTCTTGCTTCGACCACCTCAGCTTTCTGACGTGAAAACCTGTTTCGCGCCACTCATAGAAGTGGCTCAGCAGTCCGGTGTACAGCATATCGTCTTTCTATCTGTGCAAGGCGTAGAGAACAGCAGTTTCATACCTCATCACAAAATTGAGAAGCTCATTGTAGACAGTGCAATTCCGTTTACTTTTTTGCGACCTGCCTATTTCATGCAGAATTTCACCACAACCCTACGCAACGACATCGTGAACCATCAAAGGATCTATTTGCCAGCGGGAACGGCAAGGTTCACGCTTGTAGACGTAGAAGACATTGGTGATGTGGCAGCAAAGATTATCACTGAGCCGCAGCACCACGTTAACAAGAGCTATGATTTGACGAACAACGAGACTTTGACTTTTGCTGATATGGCCGATGTACTCAGTAGAGGTATTGGCAAGACGATACATTTCATTTCACCGAACGTGTTGCAATACTTTTGGACCAAACGAAAGGAGAAGATGCCCACCATGCTCATACTGGTGATGATTATGCTGCACTACGTTCCACGGTTTCAGAAAACACCACCTACGACCGACTGCGTTCTGTCTATTACTGGGCACGAGCCGATAACCTTTGCACACTTTGTCTTCTCACATAGACGACTGCTGGAATAGATAGATTTTCGTGAACGAATGACGGATCAATGCGCCATCAATAGTTCATAACTGCGAAGGCGCTCCTCGTGATGTTCGGTAATCGTGACCACGGCAATCTCTTGTGTGGCATAGGTAGATGCAAGGTGTTCAAGCTGCTGTCGGGCAGAAACTGCGTCTCCGTAGATCACACTTCGCCTGCGCATCTCCACAATACTCTGTTCGAACGCCGAGGGAACCATCGTTAAGCGATCTATGCTCGAAGGAAAACGTACATTCTTTGCACGCAAGAACGACTCTACGAACCAAGCCTCTGTACAGGCTGCAATGCCGCGTGCATCGCGCTCTGTCTCTGCTGCAAAGGCCACGGTGGCGATCAACGTGGTGGGTTCTGCGCACCACGCAGATGGGACGAAATCTCCCCAGTAGATCTGAAACGCCTCTGCCATATTTGTTGGGTCGATAAAGGATCCGAATGCATATCGAAGTCCCAACTGCGCCGCCATGCGCGCACTCTCGGTACTTGTACCCAGGATCCACACATCGGGCGACGTAACTCCGTCCGGGACGGCAACCACACCGCTCGTTGGGGTAGGGATACGGAGGTTGGCAAGGTAGGCAAGGATCGACCGTACCTTGGCCACGGTATCGATAGACGTTTCGTTTCGCAATGCACGCGTTACCACAGGGTCGGCGCCGGGCGCTCGTCCCAACCCCAGATCGATACGGCCCGGAAAGAACGCCTCCATCGAGCGCGCCACTTCTGCCACCTTGAGTGGTGCGTAATGCGGCGCGAGGATGCCGCCCGATCCGATGCGCATACGCTGCGTAGCTGCTGCCAGGCGCGTCATCACAATCTCGGGCGATGCCGATGCGAACGACGCTCCTCCATGATGCTCTGCCGCCCAATAGCGGTGATAGCCCCATGCATCGGCGCGTTGTGCCAGATCGAGCGTGTTGAGAAGGGCTTGCGAGGCCGTGGTACCCGCAACAACGGGTGACTGATCGAGAATGGAGAGCTTCATCTGTAGCAAAGATAGCTGGAGCCTATCTTTGCATGATGCTCCCTACACTTCTCTTCGCTTTCGTCCTCTTCCCTGCCGCTCTCCTTGCCCAACGTCCTGTGGCGGGCGTGGTGAATGGCGACACTTTATGGCTCGATGCATTCGCGCGCGACGTTGGCAGACGTATCGAGTATGCAAACTCACACGGCACAGCACACGAGCCCGACGTGATCGAACAGACGTGGCGCGACGAAGTGGAGCGACGAGTAATCATGCGTGAGGCACAGAAGCGAGGCATTACGATGTCGGATGTCGAGACCGACTCGATCCTCCTTCGCGAGCCCCCGGAATACATCCGTCGTGGCGTACAGAATGCAAAAGGTGAGTTCGATCCGATGTTGCTCGAATGGATGGTACGAGATCCGGAAGGACTCGTACGCGCGAAGAATCCATCGTTGAATGCACAAGAAGTGCAGCAAGCAACGCAGCAGTTGCGCGAGAGCATGACGGACCTGCGAACTCGGTTTCGCGATGGAATGTTGCGCAAGCGATTGCAGGAGCAATGGGCGCGAACGTTTGTGGTCGACTCGCTGGCGCTGATGTCGGAGTATATGGATCAGGCGTCTTCGTGTAAGGCCGATGTCGTAACGATGCCATGCGCAGCGTCTACACCACCTCCAACACATCAAGAACTTGAACGCTGGTGGTTCGGCAACAAGTCGGCCTTCGTCGCACAACGTCCGATGCGCCGCCTTGCCTACCTTTCCTTCCCTCTCACTCCTACGAAAGCAGATTCTGCATTTATGCTTCGCACGATCACAGACGTTGTGCAATCGTTTCGCACAGCAGGAACTGCTGCAAAGCGTGACTCAATCATCGCTACGCTTGTACGCATGGGTGATGGATCTGAACGTGTGCTCTTCTCTGCAAAGGATTCTGACGGCGCCTTCTATGCGGCCGCGAAGACGGCACAGCGCGGACAGGTGGTTGGACCTATTGTTGTGGGCGGTGGCGTAAGCGTTGTAAAAGTAGACAGCGTTCTCACAGGCAAGAACATTGCCCGCAGAGTACGTCGCATCGTACTTCCGAATGATGCACGACTGCGTCCAACAAGCAATCGCCTTCTTGCTGCCTTTGCTGCAAACGGCTCCTTCGATTCGCTGCAGCGCACGAATTCTGCAGAGGGTGCCGATGGGAATGGCATCATCTTGCTGCGCGGCATGCTCGATGCTGCAAGTGAGCGCGTCGTGTTTGGCACGAAGGTGGGCAAGCTGAGTCCGGCCGTCAATACCGGCGATGCCAGCACCATGTTTTTGGTGGTGGAGGAATCTCCTCGCATCGTCTATGTTCATGCCATGAGTTCGGCGTTCCAACCAGGTAGAGCAACCGTCGACAGTGTCCTGCGCAACGTCGACGCGGCCCTTGCGGCCTATGAAGGTGGCGAGGAGTTAGGGGCCGTTGCACAACGCTTTGGAAAGAAGATCCAACTCACGCCGTACTTCGACGACAGTGCTCCAGTTCTTGGTTCGTATCGACTGCGTGATGCTGCGTTCACAACGCAAGTGGCGGCGGCGTGCGACCCTGTAGAAACGGCCACAGCAGGCGTTGTTGCGGCCATTGTGGCCGATAGCATTCCGGCAGGCGAGATGCCGTTTGAAGCGTGCTCAGATGCCGTCCTCAAAGACTGGGCAGCGAACGAGCGGTGCCGAATGCGCGCGATCTTTGCTCAAGGCATGGCGGCCTTCATCACACGCACTGATGGCGGCGAGTTGTTGATCACGGAATCACCGGCCGACATGAAAGTTGTGCGCAACACCACCATTTCCTACAAAGGTGCCATTGCCAATGTTGGTACGGATGCTACAGTGGCACGCAAAGTGTTTGCGCAGAATCGTGTTGGCCTGCTCGGTCCTCTTCAAGGTGATCGTGGTTGGTACATGGTGAACGTGCATGAGATCAACCTCGGCGCCGCGAAAGACTATCCCATGTTCGTGATGTTGCGTGGCAACGATGCCTTCAAAGAACAACGCGATGCTGCGTTTGCTTCGTTTCTTCGTTCACTGCGAGACGCGTCAACCATCGTTGACGAGCGCTGGCACTATTTCCGTTACTGATGCTTACAATCCTAGACTTTGGCGCCGTGCTGTACAACATCGACTTCGAGCTCACGAAGAAGGCCTTGTCTGCACTTCCGGGATATAATGGCAATCCCATCAACTTCGGCGTGGACGTACAATCCGACGTCTTCATCGACATCGACAAGGGCGCGATTTCCGAAGCTGCGTTTCGTGCAGAACTACGTCGCCTGTGGGCTTTTACCTGTACCGATGCAGAGCTGGATGCCGCGTGGTGCGCCATTCTCAAGGGAATATTCCCTACCTCTACCGACGTGGTCCGCAACTTCGCAGCACGCGGACCGGTGGTCTTGCTGAGCAACATCGGTACGATGCATTTGCGATACGCATTCCCCGAATGCATGCATATGCTTTCGCACTTCACGAAGCGATTTTATTCCTTCGAGATTGGTCTTCGCAAACCCGACCCTGCCGCCTTCCACCATGTATGCGCCATCATGAACGTTGCCCCGCATGAAGCAACGCTGTATGATGATTCGCTTGCGAATTGCAATAGCGCTGCGGCCATCGGCATGCATGTTGTGCGCGTTCTTACACCGGAAGTTCTTGTCCCCTTGTCTCTCGGGCAAACATCAGCGTGATCAACCCAATGCCGTACGCACCCGCGAACACGGCCATGGCATTGTTGTATCCGCCAAGCATGGGAACCAACACACCAACATAGAACACGGTGATGGTGGTAAGAATTCGACCCGCATTAAAACACACACCTGTTGCCGTACTGCGAATCAATGTTGGAAAGAGTTCGGGAATGTAGGCGCTCAGTACACCTTGATTGAAGCCGATGCACATCGAAAGCAAGAACGTGCATACGAAGAGCATGGGACTCACGCCGTTAAGGACGAAGAAGACAATACATGACACGAGAATGACGGCAGCATAGCCAAGAGCCGCAGCCCGTCTACGTCCCATGGCATTGGACACTGCACCCGAAATGGTCCCTCCTACCACGGCACCAATGCCAAGCATGATTACCGTGCGTGCACGATTCGTCTGTTGATCTGCCGCTACGCTCATGCTACTCACCCATGTTGGCATCCATGTATAGGCGGCCCACAATCCAACCAGCATACTGCCAAACAACACGAGTCCGATTACCAGATCACGTCGGTACCGCGCATCGAACAACGACTCACGCCGCATGTGCTTCTCTGCATGCACTGTTGTGCTCTTCACAAACAGCTCGCTCTCTTTCACCATGATCAACACACCCATCGCCAATAAAATTGTAGACGATCCCAAGAGATAGGCCGTTCGAAAATCGGCGATGAAGTTGTGGATGATACCGGCGGCGATAAAGCCCACGGGGAATGCATTGATCAGAATTCCAACAAGTCGCGCACGATTCTCCCCAGACCATGCTTCCGACACCATCACGGCCGTGATCATCAGAATGCTTCCGCCACCAATGCCGGTGAGCACTCTGCACAAGACAAGAAAGGGCAGCGATTCTGCTAAGGAGGTAAGGAAGACGCCAAGAGCAGCGAAGACCACGCTCCAAAACAACGTCATCTTCCTGCCTATCCTATCACCCGCCAAGCCAAGGGCAATGCCACCAATCGACCATCCGGCGAGGAAGGCAGCGCCGGCGAATGATCCCACCCGTGCGATCTCTGCTTGATCTGTGGAGTGGAACACATCGCGCACGATGCTTGGCAGATACACGCTAAAAAGCGTTGCTCCGATACCGGCACTGGCAGTGGCGAGCCAGCTGATTGCGTAGAGGGCATGTCGTTGTTGCATAGTGGCAAAGATAAAACCTCTATATTCGCGGCCTACAACTGAACACGGTTGCTGCCTCCCAGAGCTCTCGGGGAAGCGGGTGAAAATCCCGCGCGGTTGCGCCGCCGTAACGATCACGATGCTTGCAAGCATCGAGGGTCGAAGCCGGAATACCGACCGTGTTCATCATTTCATCCACCGCTCTGCGCATCACAGAGAAAGGATCCCGATATGCACAATCGTGCACTCGTCCTCGTCTTCGTCCTCGCCTCCCTCACCGCCTTCGGTCAAACGCGAGTACTCCCCACTCCCCTTCAGCCGGTTGCACTGCATCGCAGTGGCTCCGTCATCAATGCACTTACGTCGCGCACGGATGTGAATTTCAACAACACCTTGGATTCGGGCGATGTAGCCGCATCGTGGTTAACGTTCGACCTAAGTGGCAACGAGATCGGCAGACGCGCGCTGCCATGGGCCAACGTGAATGCGCTTCGCAGTTGCGTCGACACGGCTTTTCGCGAACTCTTTGTGATCATCGACGACAGCATTGTAGTGTACAACATTGCTACAATGCAACCATTCAAAACCGTGTGGAAGAATGGTGCTTCGGCCATCAGTCTTACTCCCGATGCCGGAGTGGCTTTCGTGAGCGTACGGCCAAACTTTACCGATCCGGGTTCAGTGAAAGTAGTGAACACACTCGCTTGGAACGTTACCACAACTCTTCCTGCCGGTGTGAATGTGCAGATGACGCAATGGTATCGCACGGCGGCAGGGAAGCAAGGAATCGTTGTGATTAGCGAAGGATCGTTTGGTGAAATGAATGGCACGGTTGATGTGTGGGAAATGAATGATGCGGTGTGGACGAAGCGTGCATCGATCACCGGTGGTGTGCCAAACCACATTGCTCTTGATGGAGACGCTGCCTACGTGACGATGAATACCGGTCATAACGTGATTCGTATCGATCTCACCATGGCGCAGCAAGTGGCCACCTACACAACGGGTACAGCCGGCTTTGACGGTCCACGCGAGTCTGTTGTCGCAGGTCCGTTCCTCGTTACCACTACCTTCACCGGCGACGTGCGCGTCTTCAACATCGAAACAACAGACCGACTGCTGACGGTGGATGTTGGAGCGAAGCCCGAAGGTCTGCTTGTCAACACGGCTGCACCATCCAGCGAACTATGGATCACGCGCGCCTTCAAGTCGGGCGCGTACGATGCAGACAGTGGCATTGGCATCTTTACAGCGATCCTCCCAACATCTGTGGACGACGAGCCCACGGCCGCGTTAACGAATGTCTATCCCAATCCTGCCACGTCCCACGTTGTGGCGTCGGGTTTGCATGGTACATCCTCTGCGTTCCGACTCACAACCTCCATGGGCATACAGATCTCAACGGTCAACCGTGTTCTCTCACTGCCCAATGCACAAGTGCTGATCGATGTAAGCGACCTTACCGAAGGCATGTATCTCCTTTCGGACGGACGCACAACCGTGAAGTTTGTAGTACGGCGCTAGAGGCCTAAGTTGCGCGCTATGCGCACAACACAACTTCTCGTCCTTCTCCTCCTTGCCGCCTTCCCATGTCTGCCAAGCGGTCTTGTTCACGCTCAATCGATGAAAACACCATCGACGGCAGAGCTCGACCATGCGCTACGCGCGCAAAAGTTTCGCTGCATAGGACCGTATCGCGGCGGCCGATCGCTGGCCGTTGCCGGACATCCCGATCTTTTGCACACCTACTACTTTGGCGCAACCGGTGGTGGTGTGTGGAAGAGCGAGGACGACGGCGATTCATGGCGGAGCGTGAGCGACACTACGTTCACGTCTACATCTATCGGCGCCATTACCATTGCGCCCTCTGATCCCAACGTTGTGTACGTGGGCACGGGCGAAACAGATATTCGCGGCAACATTTCGTCCGGCGATGGCATGTATCGCACGAGTGATGGTGGTGCAACGTGGACGTCGATCGGACTCAAAGAATGTCGCATGATTGCCGACATCATCGTCCATCCCACCGATGCAGACGTGGTGTTGGTGAGTTCTATGGGTCACGTCTTCGGTCCGAACCCCGAGCGCGGTATTTTCAAAAGCGTCGACGGTGGCACGTCATGGAAAAAGGTATTGTTCCGCAACGACTCCACAGGCGGCATGACGTTGAAGATGGATCCGCACAATCCACGCATCATCTATGCATCGTTATGGCAAGCCTATCGCGACGCACACAGCATGAGCAGTGGTGGTGCGGGAAGCGGGTTGTTCAAGAGCATTGATGGTGGCGACACGTGGAAGGAAATCACGAAGAATCCCGGATTGCCCACTGGTACGATTGGCAATATCTGCGTAGACGTTTCACGTGCAGAACGCGGACTCGTGTTTGCGATGGTCGAGAACGAGAACGGCGGTCTCTTCAAGAGTAACGATGCGGGCGCAACGTGGGCGCGCATGAGTACGCAGGCAGACATTCGTACGCGGCCGTGGTATTTCTCACACGTCTACGCCGACCCACTCGATGCATCGGTTGTCTACGTGTTGAACGTGGGCATGTTTAAGAGCGTGGATGGAGGCAAGAGCTTTAGTGGCATGGGCACAAAGCATGGCGATCATCACGACATGTGGATCGACCCAAAAAACAATCAACGCATGATGGTGGCCGATGATGGCGGCGGGGTAGTAAGTGTGGATGGTGGCAGACATTGGACGGAGCAAGACCTTGCCACCTCGCAGTTCTATCACGTCAGCGTGGACGATCATTTCCCGTACCGACTCTACGGCGCACAACAAGACAACAGCACCGTTTCGATTCCTCATCGTGCGATTGGCGATTGGTCGATCGATAAATCACGTTGGTACAGTGTTGCCGGATTTGAAAGCGGCTATGTGATCCCGCATCATACCGATGCAAACGTCACCTTCGGTGGCAACTACTCCGGATATCTCAGCAGATACGATCGCAGTAAAGATCAGAATCAAGACATCAGTGTGTATCCCAACAATCCCATTGGTGAGGGCTCGAAAGACCGTACAGAGCGCTTCCAGTGGACGTTTCCGATCATGTTCTCGAAGCACGACAAGGCGCTCTACACCACGTCGCAACACGTATGGCGCAGCACCAACGAGGGCATGAGTTGGACGAAGATCTCACCGGATCTCACCACGAACGACACCACAAAGCAGATGGCATCTGGTGGTCCCATCACGAAAGACAACACCGGCGTGGAAGTGTATTGCACCATTTTTACGTTCACGGAATCTCCTGTCAAGCAAGGCGTGCTCTGGGCAGGCAGCGACGATGGCCTCGTGCATGTGAGCACCGACAATGCTGCATCGTGGAAGAACGTAACGCCTTCTGGCCTTCCCGCCTTCTCACTGATAAGCATGATCGAAGCATCGCCGTATGATGCGGGCACGGCCTATGCGGCCATCAACCGGTACAAGCTTGATGATCAAAATGTGTACGTGTATAAGACCACGAACTACGGCGCGTCGTGGTCGAAGATCACGTCCGGCATTCCCACTGGATCGTTTGCACGCGTTGTGCGCGAAGACCCTGTTAGAAAAGATCTCTTGTATTGCGGCACTGAGCGCGGACTCTACATCTCGTTTGATGGTGGCACGTCGTGGTCGCGATTTTTGTTAAACCTTCCTCTCACGCCTATTCACGATCTCGTTATTCAAGGTCGTGAGCACGACCTTGTTCTCGGAACACATGGCAGGTCGTTCTGGATCTTCGACGACCTCACTTCATTACGTCAGCTATCAACGTCGGTGATGACTGCCTCCTTCCATGTATTCACACCACGTCATGCTTATCGTGTTGACGGTGGTTCATGGTCTGCGCCAACGATGGATGTAGGAGAAAATGCACCGAACGGCGTGTTGCTGCGATACTGGCTAGCAGACACTACATCGAAAGAACTCACGCTCACGATACGAACACAAGGCGGCGACTCCGTTGCAGGATTTTCCAGCAAGAAGGATCGTAAGGGAGAAGAGTTCAAGAACGATCGCAAGTTCTATCGCGATTCGCTCTTCCGTCCAAGCAGCGAGGCGCTCACGCTCTTCAGCGGACAGAATCAATTCCAATGGAACATGCGTTGGCCCGATGCAGAAGATCTCGAGGGTGTGATGTGGGGCGCCGGTACGTCGGGTCCACGCGCTGCCCCCGGCCTCTACACGGCAACCTTCTCTCTTGCATCAGACACGCAGCGTGTATCATTCGAGATCAGGAAAGACCCACGACTTGACGTTCCCGATGCTGATCTCGTGGCTCAAGAAATATTCTTGCGCGACGTTACGCGTACACTCACAGACGTGCACAAGGCCATCAAGCGTATGCGCGACGTTCGCGCGCAAGTGAGCGCGGCCGTAGGTCGCACGTCACATCTCGACACAACGGCAACCAAAGACATCACGGTGCTCAGTAAGATCATCAACGACACGTTGCAACACATCGAAGACAGCATGGTGCAGACCAAGGCCAAGGCGGGGCAAGACCTGTTGAACTATCCTGTGAAGCTCAACAACAAAATCGCCTCGCTCAGCGAAGTGGCGTCGTCTGCAGACACACGTCCCACACAACAAACGCTCGATCTCTTCGCTGCGCTCTCGGCGCAAGCTGCAGCGAAGCTCGCCACCATCAAGAGCATCGAGTCAGATCAGGTACGTCGGTTCAACGAGCAGATCTCTGCACTTGCCCTCCCTGCCGTATTGCCTGAGAAGAAGAAGTGACGCCCTTTCCAGCACTCCGCTTGTTATGGCTCCTTGCCGCCTTCCCACTCTGTATCCTTGGATATACGGTGATCGACCTTCCGCTTGCCGAGTGGCTCCACACGAGCGTGCAGGGCAACGTACACACGGCAGGAGAGTGGTTCGAGGAGATAGGGCGAGGTCACTGGTGGCTCGTCCCCTCACTCGCTGGCACCGTTCTCTTGTGGAAGCGTAACCGTCCACTTGCCATTGCTTGCGCGACCGTATTCCTTGGCATCGCGCTCAGTGGTATTGCCGCAAATCTGATCAAGATCATCGTCTGCAGAGCACGTCCAGTTCTCTGGTTTGACGAGCACCTCTTCGGCTTCCGCCTCTTTGCGTTCGACACAGACTATCAGTGGAACTCCTTCCCAAGCGGACATGCAACGACGGGCGCCGCACTGGCTGTTACCGGTAGGTTGGTGTGGCGAAAGGGCGCGTGGTTGTTCACCATCGTGGGCATTGCGATAGCGGCGTCTCGCATCGTCATCACCGCCCACTACTTCTCAGACGTCGTGATAGGTGCGGCGCTTGGCGTTCTCTTTGCGTGGGTTGCACAGCGGTTGATTGGACGATATCGTGCCCCGTGACATCTGAAACGTGACACCCTGCCCGGCAGCCTCCCGGCAGCTGCCGGGAGGCTGCCGGGCAGGGGAACTTCCTTCGTAAGTTGCTGGTAGCAAAATCCTTCCGAAACATCCACTCTTGGGGGTTCGAATGAATCATTCGATCCGACTCTTCGCCGCTGCCATTGTACTCGTTGCAACCGCCTCCACGGCTTCTTCACAACCGTGGCCCATGGCAAACGGAGTTGCCGTTGCAACAAAGTTCTCCGGACTCACAAACGGCGCAGACGATCCCAACGGCTACGTCCTCACGGCCTACGATTTGCGCAACGTTGCCGCCCAACCAATTGCCGTCAATTGGGCCACCGTTCCGCAGTATCATCACCCTTCGTGGAAAGCAAAAACCCTAGGCGAGATTTTTGGAATCGCGCTTGACTGCTCCGGAAACATCTATGTAACGGCAACGATGACGTATGGCGGACATAGTAGTCAGATTCCGTATCCGTGGGGCACGGCCGGACCAGGCGGCGTCTATAAGATCAATGGAATTACCGGTAACATCGATTATCAGATCTCGTTGCCGAATAGCGGACCCAACCTTTCCTATCCAGCTGGCTTCAACACTCCTTCGCTGGGAAACATCTGCTTCGATCAGGACCACAATGGCGGACAGGTTTTCGTGACCAACCTCGACGATGGAAAGATCTATCGTCTCGACGCAAACCTTAGCTCCGTGCAAAGCACCTTCGATCCGTTTCTTCCCGATGGTGGCACCCCAGGCATAGCGCCACTTGGTGAACGCCTGTGGGGAATTGCCTACAGGGCAAACGCTGTGTATTTCGCAGTGTGGTCTCGGGATGTTGCGAATCAGAGCGGACCTCAAACATCCGTTTGGAAAGTGAATCTCAATGCAGCAGGCAACTTCACCGGCGTTGCGCAGTTCTGTTTCTCGCTTCCGACCACAGCTCCTCCGGATCCAATCTCGGATATGGAATTCAATGCCGCAGGACAGTTGCTCCTTATCCAGTCTTCGAAGTCCACAACTCCCATCACCGTCTATCAACTGTTCCCGTTCTATTCGAAAATGTACCGTGCCGATTTCACAGGCACGTGGAATGTGAGCACGACGAATTACGAACTCGGCTCTGGCATTGCCTATCAAGGATCTACTGTACTCGATCGGAAGACGAGTGCGACTGGTGGCTGCGACTGGGGTTTTTCGGGATGGAATACGTTCTCGAATATTCCCACCGGCAGCGATAAGTTTGTGTGGGGCGGTGCAGACCTGATTCACAATGGCATCTACACGTTGCATGCAGATAATGTGTCAGGGTGGCAAGGCATGAGCGCACTGGGCGGAACAGCAGCCTCGTCGATCTTGATCGATGAAGACAATGTTGTTACAACCTATTCTGGCAACGGAATGTTTTCGACGGGTGACTTTGATGTGATGCGTTTGTCGTGTCCACCCGGACCTCTCGACTGCGCCGCATTCAGCGTAACAACACAACTGCAACAAGTAGCCGGACAGAACCTTTGCTGTGCAACGTTCTCGTTTACAAATGCCGTTGCGGGAACCTACACGTCGATCAAGGCAACACCGCTCGGATCAAACATTGCATTTACCGGAGTCTCTGTTGCAAGCGGTTGGTCGGCCACAATGTCTGGCGCCAGTGCCATCTACACACCGAACACAACCTACATTGGAACGGGCACGACCACTGGCTTGCAGGCCTGTTTCACAACATCGGCTCCTGGACCGTACCTTATCGAAGTCACAGCACTGTCGCCAGTGGACGGCCGCTTCTGCAAAGACACTGTGCAGGTTGATTGTAAATACTCGCAATCACAACCCGCACCATGCATCGACGTGTTTGAACCACGCATAAGCTGCACCACCGAAAGCAATGCTGCACGCACCTTCCAATACTGCTTTGTAGTCAAGAACACAAGCACGGCAAGCCTCGTGTTTGGCGTGCCTATCACAAGCGTATCAATAGCCACAACGAACGGTGGCACTGTGAGTCCGTCCGTCGTCACCTTTCCACCATTGGCCTATGGCGCTGCCTCTGGTTCACTCTGCGTGACCATCACCATTCCTTCAACAGCGAGCATCAGTCAAAGCTGCATGAGCATCGTGCCGCGCGGACCTGCGAATCAACCAACCGGCTACTTGAGTGCATGCGATGCTGTTGCAACGTGTGTAGACTTACCGCGGTGCGTTTCGTGCTGCGACGATCTGAAAGTATCTATCCGTGAAGCGAAGATCAAACAGAGTGGGTCGAATGTGATCGTTGCTACGAGCTTCACCGCTACACCAGGTCCGTTCCGTTCTGTACGCGCTACCATCGAACGCGCGAATGTGTCGCGCACGTGCGCACCCCTCGGACGCACCATTGCCGCCGCCACCTTTGCAAGTGGCTCTGTTGCTGGCTTCCCAACACCTTCGTTCACACCTTCATCAACGTCTGCCGTGTTCGGCGACGTGCCCGCAGGCGTCGCGCTATCCGTCACACCTATCTCGCTTACCGTAGCTCTTCCCCCACCACCTACGTCGATCAACTGCAGAGACACAGTACGGTATTGCATTCGATATGAGTTCACCGATACTACATGCAGAACATGCGACACCATCGTGTGCTACACCATCATTCGCAAGCGCAGCTTCATTGATGCCGGTGTACTCACCTCCGCCGTTGTCGCAACTCCGGCTCCTGGCAAGCAAGGTGAGCAGACAGAAATGCTCGAGCAAACCACGACCGGACTTGTAACCGCAACGCTCGAGTCGTTCACGAAAGCAACAGTGCGCATCGCTCTTCGCGATGGCCTGTATTCTGTAGATAAGATCCGCATCGCAACAGAGGGCGGAGTCTCTGTGGCAGGGATCCAAGGCGGCACGGTGCGAGATGGAATGGGAACACGCGCGGGGATTGCTGCCGGTACAAGTGTCAACATTGGCCTTGATCTCGTGAATGACGTCAAGCTCGATCACATCAAGTTCTATGTGATGCTAGATGTTGTGGACGTAGAGACGAACGACACGTCACAGACAGGTTTTGAAGTGCTCGGTCGCGCCGCATCTGCACGCACAGGCGATGTGGTCGACGCCGACGATATAACACCAAAACCATCAGACATCCACACGTATGCATTGCACTTCTTTGCTGGCAACGTTACGTCTACCACGGTGAAGCGCATTCAGATACGTGCATTGGACAGCGCGCGCATTCTCGCTGCCGGACCGTTCAGCAGCAGTGAGACGGTACTGTTCCGACCAGATGGCGGAGACTCCACTACGCGTCTCGTTCCCGCAGACACGGATGATGGATCTGTGATACGGGCAGGCAAGCATGTACGCCCCATCTACATTACCGTGAGCGGCGCAACAAACGGCAAGCTCCACTTGGGCTACACAACGTATGATTCTGTTGGAGCGGTCATCGCAGAAGGCGATGCAAATCTCACTGCATCTGTCACATCCATTACGCACGATGACAATGGACGTCCTATTCAAGGCATCCGCATTTCACATCCCATTCCGAATCCCGCAACCACGTCTGCAACAATCGCACTTCATACAGATACACCAACAGTCGTCACCATGCGCATCGTTGATATAAACGGCCACGTCGTCTTTGAATCGGCGCAGCAGAGCATGTATGTGGGCGATCACGCATTCATCGTAGACGTTACAGGTTTCATCGCCGGCTCGTATCGCGCTGTCTTCATAACTGATCGGGGAACGTTGCAACTACCACTCGTTGTCTGGCGCTAACCGCTGTCGCAAGGTAGATCACCAGCACAAATCTCTTCCTTCTCGGTAGCGAAGAGAAAGATTTGTGGTACGCGACGTGCAGCGTTTACGATGCGTTCTATCAAAGTCCGCACGAGCGTTGTCATATCTAGGGTGAGTTCGCATACGAGAGAACATTCAACGCAGACATAGCATACGTCTCGCTTGCGTTAATGAGATGCAGTTCCAGACTTCGTCCAGCTCTCTCTTCCAACATGAGTCAGGCCCTTCGCCCGAGTCATCGCTTGTCGAGTTTCGACAAGCGATGACAATCATGAGAGAACCTTCAACAACGAGATGTGCAATCACACAAATTCAAGCATGAACGCCAGATCTACAAGCATACTCAAATATGTAATTCTTGGACCACTAGGCCTTTGTCGACTTCTCGATACGACATGCTTTGATATCCTGCGAGGGGCTGCCGATTTTCTCCCTTGTGATATGCATCCTTGACGTCTGGACACCAACGGTGCTCGGCATTATCGGCCGATACATACAATGGCTGATGAGACGTGCTTGTTACCACTTCGTACGCGCAGGACGTACGTGCCCGTGGGGATCGCGTCTACCTTGTCGAGAAAACCGATTGGGCTATAATTTCCGTCGGAGTTACTGTAAACGCAGAGAGCACGTGCCGAAGACAGTCAGTACAACGCC
>Ga0105044_10003635_pt1 | contig 21174 bp, 17 predicted proteins | sample MAT01_FD_78092 | JGI IMG/M metagenome (GOLD analysis project Ga0105044, IMG submission 78092) | Freshwater microbial communities from Lake Fryxell liftoff mats and glacier meltwater in Antarctica - MAT-01 | ecosystem: Environmental > Aquatic > Freshwater > Ice > Liftoff microbial mat | place...
GCCGGGCCACACGCTGGTCGAGGTGCACAACCCCGCCGAGCTCCCGAACCAGTCCGTCATCGCGGAGATGCGCGAGCCCATCTGCCGCCTCGATGTCATAATGCCCAAGGAGTACATCGGCGACATCATGAAGCTCGTGCTGGACCGGCGCGGCGCCTACAAGACGCAGAGCTTCGTCAGCGCGTCGCGCGAGCTGATCCAGTTTGAGATTCCCCTCGCCGAGATCATCTACGACTTCTTCGACAAGATGAAGGGCCTGACCAGCGGCTACGGCACAATGGACTACGAGGTGATCGCCTACCGCAGCGACAACCTCGCGAAGATGGACATCCTCGTGAATGGCGACGCGGTCGAGGCGTTGTCGGTCATCGTGCACCGCGACAAGGCCGAGCAGCGCGGCCGCGGACTCGTCTCGCGCCTGCGCGAGCAGATCCCACGCCACCAGTTCGAGATCCCGATCCAGGCCGCCATCGGCGGCAAGGTCATCGCGCGCGAGACCATCAAGGCCTTCCGCAAGAACGTGCTCGCCAAGTGCTACGGCGGCGACATCAGCCGCAAGCGCAAGCTGCTCGACAAGCAGAAGGAAGGCAAGAAGCGGATGAAGTCCATCGGCAACGTCACAATCCCGCAGGAAGCCTTCATGGCGGTGCTGGATACGGGGGATTGAGCGGGAACGCCGGGATGGCGGCGAAGCCGTCAAGGTGAAAAGCCGGGGATCGCCGCGAACGTGGTAGCCCTGGGAACCGTCGCGGTTGGGACCTGCACCACGGCGTGGTGCGGGCTTCTTTCTGGCGCGACCGGGCGTGGGGCTTCGCCGAGACGCCCGGCCTTTGACCCTCACCGCTTCGCGGCGGTGGACTGCAACTCTGCCGCCAACGCACCCGCACTGCTACCCCTTCTTTCCCGGCTTGAAGGGCTTGTAAGCGTCTGGGTTCTTGGTGACGCCTCGCAGGAACGACTCGGCGTTCTCCTGGTCGACATAGCCGACCGCCTTGTTGGGGCTATCGGCCTTCTTGTTCCTAGGGCTCGCAGGCTTTGAGGAGGATTCGGGGTTGGAGGATGATCGCAGCGCGTCGTCACTCTCCTCGCCAATGTAGCCGAGCGACTTGGTCTCGGGCTTCTGCTTCGGCACCGAGCCCTGGTACTTCGCGTAGCCGTCCTCACCCTTGCTGAAGTTGGCGGCCGAAGAGATCTTTGCGCTCTCATCGCTCTGCGCTCCGGTTGGGCGCGCGGGCGCGAGCTTGCGGCCTTTGTTTGCCTCCGACGCGAGCTTCTTCGCGACCTCGGTCGTGTGGAGCGTGGAGGGCTTCTCGCCCCTGGTCACATTCTTGAGGCCCATGGCGTTGCCGCCGACCTTTTTGAAGTCCGCCGCGGACATGCCGGGACGATCCGAATCCGTGCGGGGCTGATCGGCGTTGTTCGAAGCCTTGAGCTTGGGGGGCTTGCTGTGCAGCTCTTTGACAAGGTTCTCTTTGGCGCGGATGCCGGTCTCGTTGCCCTCGGTCTGAAGGTACTGCTGGCTCGTGACCGAGACGCTGGTCTTCTGCGAGATCATGATGTTGAGGTACTCGTGCGTGGCGCGATTGAGCTCCTTGTCCGTGAACTGGACTGCGGGGCCGAACTTCTTCATTACCAGCTCGTTGATCTTGGCCGGGTTCCCCTTGACGGACTCCCATTCGTTCTCGTCGAGGCCATTCTTCCCAACCAGCGTGACCTTCGCTGGCTTGTTCTTGGGTGCACCGTCGGCATCCTCTCGCCGATCCGTAAGGTTCTTGTCAAAGCCATCGGCGTCCTTGTCCTTGGCCATGCCCTTCAGGGTCTGGAAGGTGAGGTCGCCGCCGGGCTTGTAGTGGCCGCTCTGGTCGGTAATCTCCTTGATGTGGCCCTTGCGACCCGTCTCGATCGTGCCCGCGCCCGAGATCGGCTTGCCCGCGAGCGGCGTTGAGTGGTGCACGCGTTTGTACTTCCGCTGCGGCATCTTGAGTACCGCGCTGGCATCGAACTGGTGCAGCCCGCCGCCGGTCTCGGGGTTGGCGACGAACCCGATCGCTTCCTTCTTCACGCGCTTGCCATCGGAATCGATCAGCCGTCCCTTGTCGTCAAAGCCGATCTTGAGCTTCTTCTTGAGGTCCTCGTCCGCGTAGAGCGTGGTGGTGCTGTCGGTCTCGGCGAGTTCCTTGTTGCCTTGGGCGCGCCAGCCCATCTTCTTGTCCTCGCCCTCGTAGTTTTTGCCCAGCTCCTTGGTCTTGAGCCGAGCCTCGTCCCTTGGCGCCGTCAGCGGATCGGGAAACTTCTTCGCCGGTGCCTTGCCGGGCTCATCCTCCTTCGCGCCGGCCTTTGCGTCTGCCTTTGCATCTGTGCTGGCTGCGACCTTCTTCGCAACGCCGATCGCAGCGAAGGCGGGCTGGATCGCGCTCGCATCGACCTTCGCGCTGGTTGCTTCGAGCACAATTTTGCCCTCGCCATTGAGGGATGCCTTGCCGGTGATGCACGCACCACCCTTCTTCTTCGCTTCGCTCAGGATCGCGCCCGGCACGCTCCCCAGCAGCAGCACAGGCCCCGTGCTCGTCTTGCTGAAGGCGAACTTGGGGAAGAAGACAAACGACGTGGGCTTGTCCGACAGGGCCTTGCCATCACCCGAGCAGGCCTTCTTGTAGTCGGCAAGGTTGGCGAGCTGCGAAACGTGCTTGAGCATGGGTGCGTCCTTGTGAATTCGGACCCCCCGGTTCCGCGGCGGGACCGGCAGGTATGGGCACTCTCGACGATGGCATTCTTACGCCAATCCTCGCGGCGTGTTTCGAAATCCAATCACAGAATTTGCGTTCGGACGGCCGGGCACAACGCCTCAGACCGTAATGCCGACGCTCGCCAGCACCCGCCGCGCCGTGCCGCCGTAAAGGGCCTCCAGCACGTCGCGGGGGAGGGCCAGCCCTCGCAGCGTCGGCGCGTCCATGGGCCCGAACCGGGCCGGATCGATCATCACGAGATCGGGATCGGCGATGGGGCTCTCGCCCAGGTACCCCGTCTCGAGCATCATCCGAAGCGCCAGGTAGCGGCTTGCGTAGAGGTCAAAGGCCGATTCGGGAGAGTCCGCCAGGTCCGCCATCGGATGCTTCGTCGTCGCTTCCATCGGAGGCGGCTTTGGTGTCAGGTGCTCGTCGGTCGTCACGATGTCGGATCCGAAGAGGATCCTGTCCTTCCAGCGCACGAAGAAATCGACGGACTCCTCGCGCGGATGCATGGAGATCTCGCGCACGATCCACTTCGTCGCGCTGGTGTCGAGATAGAGATTGGGGTGCTTCTCCAGCATCTCGGAGAGGAAGCCAAGGTCTTCGGGCCATCCGCCCATGTGGGCCGCGATCCACGGTCCCTTGAAGCGATCAAGCATCACGCGCAGCCCGCGGTAGTGATCGATCTTCCGCATGAAGCGCGAGGCGTCCTTGTACCGCGTGGCGAACCACGTGTCCGGGTCTGCCACGTGGACCATGAACATCATGCCGAGCTGCTCGCCCAGATGCGCGTGCCGCACGCGCCAGGGGCTGTCAAACTCGATCAGGTCCTTGCCGCTGTCGCCCTCAAAGAACTCGTACATCCGCGGGGCGTTCCAGAGCTTGAGGATCCTTGCCCCGAAGCCTTCGTGGAACGCCGCGATGTCCTCCAGATACCCCTCCGTGAAGGCGCGGCGCTTGTCGGCCTCGCGAAAGTTTGGGAAGGCGATGAACCGCACAAAGTCGCCCAGCGTCTCACGCACCGCCTCCGCCTCGGGCAGCCTGACCTGGGTGAACGTCATCGAGATTCCGAAGAGCTCCGCCACCTCGCGATAGATCCTCGCCGCGGCGGGACCATTGATGTGCGCGTGGATGTCCAGAATCCCGCGTGACCCACGCGGCAGCGGTGGGGGAGCCAGCAGCCGCGCCTGCGCCCGATAGTCCAGCCCAAGCCGGTTGCTCGCGCGCACGCCGGGCCCAACGACCGCTCGATCCAACGCCGCTGAGCCATCCTTCATGCCCTGACTGTAAGACCGGCCCACCCCCCTTCGCCCGCCCAAAGGGCACGCATCTCGCCCTAACCTGCCTCTCCGCTCCACCGCCCCATGCCCAACCGACCACGCATCATCCTCGCCCACGACTGGCTCTGCGGCCTCCGCGGCGGCGAGCTCGTTCTTGACGCGCTCGCCCGCCTCATCTCTTCCATCGGCGACGTCGCGGGCCTCTACACGATGTTCGATGATGGTCGTCCCCTCACGCCGGCGATCAACGTACTCCCCAAGACCGTCGCGATGATCGGCCGCCTTCCGCTCGCGTCCACATCGCTTCGCCGCTGGCTCCTGCCCCTCTATCCCAGCGCAGTCGAAGACCTCTCGCGCCGCCTTGCACGCGAGCACGCGCGCCAGCCCATCGACCTCGTGGTCAGCACAAGCTCCGCCGCGATGAAGGGCCTGCGCCCGCCCACTGGCGTGCCGCACCTCTGCTACATCCACTCGCCCGCACGCTACCTCTGGTCGCAGGGCCACGAGTACGCCAAGAAGTCGCGCGCCCGCGCCCTCGGACTCGCGGCGTTTGGCCCGAGGCTTCGTCGCTGGGACCGCGTCACCGCGAGCACCGTCACGCGCTTTGTCGCGAATTCTCACCACACCGCGGCCCTCACCGCCGCGTGCTACGGGATCAAGCGAGCCAAGGTCCACGTCGTTCATCCGCCCATCCGCACCGAGGCCTTCACGCCCCCGCCGCCCGGCACGCAGCGCGATGACTTCTGGCTTCTCGTGAGCGCGCTCGAGCCGTACAAACGCATCGACCTCGCCATCGCCGCGGCCAACCTCGCGCGAGCCCGCCTCGTCATCGCGGGCTCCGGCTCGCACGAAGCCCAACTTCGTCGCCAGGCCGAGGCGCTGCCATCAGCACGCATCGAGTTTGTCGGCCGCGTGAGCGACGAGCGCCTGCAAGAGCTCTTCCGCACCGCACGCCTCTTCGTTCATCCGCAGATCGAAGACTTCGGCATGACGGCGGTCGAGGCCCAGGCCAGCGGCCTTCCTGTCGTCGCCTTCGCCCAGGGTGGCGCGCTCGACACAGTCCGCGACGGCATCACCGGCGCACTCTTCCGAGCACCGTCGCCCGAGGCACTCGCCGAAGCCGCACGGCGCTGCCCCAAGGACGCCGACCAAGCCTGCCGCGCCAACGCACTCGGATTCACGCAGGCCCGCTTCGATCAGGCCATGGCCACGCACATCAGCGAGTTGCTCGGCTCTTCCCAAACCCTAGTGCCCAGCGCCTGATGCCCAGTGCCTGTTCCTCCGTACAGTCTTCCATGGCCGGCAAGTTCTATCTCACGCCCTACCAGCAGGGCATCGTCAAGCGCTTCTTCGCCCACCGCGACAGCGTCCTCGCCACGCGCCTCTCGGAAGCCGTGAGCGAGCTCTTCGTCTGCGAGAGCGACACGAAGCGCGAGAAGCTCTGGAAGAGCGCGCTCGACACAATGGCCAGGGCTGGCGTCGACGCCGCGGACATCGCGCAGTTGCAGGAGTCGCGCGACCTCAAGGTCCTCGCGGGTGTCGTCTCCGAGCTCCAGTCCAAGCCAAAGCCAGCGCGCCCAAGCCCGTCAGCTCGCGGCACCACCGACGACCGCTTTGAGTGAGCCGATGGTCAGGGCACCGTCGGTCTTGGCAACCAATCTACATCTCTCTTCTGCCCCTTCCTTGCGATCTCCCCCGAAGGACTGGTTGTACTCCAATCTGGAGACCCGCACCACCCCGAATTGGTACCCTGCACCCATGGCCACCAAACCACGAAGCGCCGCCCCCCGCACACTTGCTACGAAACCCGCCCTCAAGACAAAGCTGAATCTCAAGCACGGCGAGTACACCGCCCCGCCCCGCGGCATCACCTTCCCCCTCATCAACCTCCAGAAGTGGATCAACGCCAACAAGAAGAATCTCACGCCGCCCGTCAGCAACAAGCAGCTCTTCACCGGCAGCGAGGACCTGGTCCTCTTCGTCTCCGGCGGCCCCAACACCCGCAACGACTACCACGTCAACCCAACCGAAGAACTCTTCTACCAGGTCAAGGGCAACGTCGCGGTGCGCATCCGCCCGCTCGACGGCTCGCCGCCGCACGATGTCGTGATCAAGGAGGGTGAGCTCTTCCTCCTGCCGCGCTGGGTGCCGCACCGACCGCAGCGCCCCGCCAACACCGTCGGCCTCATCGTCGAGTTCCCAAGGCCAAAGGGCCAGCGCGATGGCCTGCGCTGGTACTGCCCCGAGTGCGACCACCTCGTCCACGAGGCTCGCTGGCAACTCAAGAAGATCGACGAGGACCTGAAGATCATCATGAACGACTTCTGGGATGGCCCCGCCGATCGGCGCACCTGCACCAAGTGCGGCCACGTCATCCAGCGAGCGGGTGCGATTGCGCTCAAAGGCGGGAAGATCAAGGCGGCGAAGAAGCGCTGAGCGAGACTCCTGCTCGCGCGGGAAGAGCCTCTCGCCTGACCGCGCCCGAGTTCACGCGGGCTCAACTTCTCGGCACGCGTCGGTCTGTCAGCCTCCCTGTCACCGGTCTTTTACTCGCTCGACGAGCAAGCCTCCACGCGGACCTCCAACCATGACGCACCGTCACCGCCGCCTTGCCTTCTGGATGATGATCCTGGCCACCGGGGCCGTGCCGGTGCTGTTGGGTGCCATGCTTCTCAGTTACACCAAGCCTCTGGGCGGCTCGGTCGCCGGCGTCGGCTTTGCGAGTGTCAACGGTTACGCGGCCATCGCCCTTAGCGACAATCCCCTCACCTACGCCCCGCCGATACAGGCCATGGGCCCCTGGTCAGTCTGGACGATTCTGGGCGGGGGCATCTCCATGGCGCCCACCAGCCGTTGGTTGCCCTCGCGAAGTGTCGCCTCCGTCTCGTTCGTCCCGGTCGCCGGCAGAGGCGTCACCGCGACGGCACGAATCTACTGGATTCCGACGTGGTGGTTCGCGATCCTCGCGGCCGGCGTCGCCCTTCTGTACCTATGGCGCACGCGTTGGTACCCTGCCGCGGGCGGGTGCAATGCCTGCGGCTATTCACGCCGCGGCCTCTTGCCCGGCGCGCTCTGTCCGGAGTGTGGCGCGCCCGCTCTGGAGCCCCTCCCGGCTTCGTGCGGGTAGCATGACCGCGTGATCACCGGCACCACCACCTCCGCCTCCGTCATCGACCTCCACACGCACATCCTCCCCGAGCGGTGGCCCGACTGGACCGCGCGCAGCGGCTACGCTGGCTGGATCGAACTCGCCCACGAGCGCCCCGGCTGCGCTCGCATGACGCAAACGCTCCCCTGCGGCGGAAAACATTCCTTCCGCGAGATCCAAGCCAACTGCTGGGACCCATCCACGCGCCTCAGGGAAATGAACGCGCGATCCGTCGACATCCAGGTCCTCAGCACCGTCCCGATCATGTTCTCGTACTGGGCGCTCGCGCCCGATGCGCTCGACCTCGCGCGCCTGCTCAATGATCACATCGCCGGAGTCTGCCGCGATCATCCCGGCCGCTTCATCGGCCTCGCGACGCTGCCGATGCAGGATCCGCTGCTTGCCTGCCGCGAGCTTGATCGCTGCATGAACCAGCTCGGCCTCGCGGGGATCGAGATCGGCACGCACGTCAACGGCCACAACCTCGACACGCCCGGCATCGAAGAAGTTCTCGCGCACGCCGCGGCACTCGGCGCCGCCGTCTTTGTCCACCCCTGGGACATGCTCCGCCACAGCATCATCGAGCAGATGGTCGAGCTCCCCACCGGCGAGGCCGCGCGGGCCATCGAGCGCACCCGCAGCAGTATCGACCGCATGGAGCGTCACTGGATGCCCTGGCTCGTCGGCATGCCGACCGAGACGACCATCGCGATGATGTCGGTCCTCTTCGGAGGCGTGCTTGATCGCCATCCCTCGCTGCGCCTCTGCTTCGCGCACGCTGGCGGCAGCCTCCCCGGCACCCTCGGCCGGATCGAGCACGGCCTCGCCGCACGCCCGGACCTGTTCCCGGAAAACGCGCGCAGCCCGCGACACGATCTGAGCAGAGTCTGGGTCGACTCACTCACGCACGACGCCGACGCACTCCGTCACGTCGTCCAACTCTTCGGCGCCGAGCGCGTCGCCCTCGGCAGCGACTACCCCTTCCCACTGGGCGAGGACCATCCCGGCCAGACCATCCGCAGCATCCGGGAGTTCACGCCGCAGCAGCAAGCTCAACTCCTCGGTGGCGCGGCGAAGTCCTTCCTGGGCAGATAGGTTCTCCGAACCGACTCCCTCAAGTAGATCGGGCCAGGTCGGCTCTCGAGCCAACTCTTCACCGCGAACCTCTGTGCCTCTGGTTGATTCCCACGTTGAGCAGGCTCCCCCGACGCCGCGCACGGCTTGCTCCAAAGAGCGAACAGACCCGAGCCATGCGGCCCGGGCCTGATTCAGACGTGGAGGCAAGGGGACTCGAAGCAGTCCAGTGCGAAGAGGAGCGAAACAAGCTGCTTTGTCAAAAAGTGACCGGCATACTCCCGACTTCTCGCCCGCGAAAGATCGCTCGCGGCGAAGTTCCTTTTGGGAATCGATGTCGGGGGTAACGAGTTGGATCAGCACGTGGTCGCTTCTTGCCCATGGCCTCGGCCCGTGCTGAGCAATGTCGAGACCATCCCTCGACTTGGACCGAGGTGAGGGGCAGATGTCGTACGTCGCTGGTGCAGCGACGTAGCCAGATCCCATTCGCCATAACCATTCTTGATCGACATCAATCTGACGGGAGGAACACCCACAACGCAGGGCGGCCGCAGTTGCAGTGCACAGCGCGTCCCAAGAGGCCAAGCCCGGCAGCACTGAGGTAAACCGCCGTTCGTGCAGCTCCCAGAAAGCCGCGGATGTTTCGGCTTGTTGGCCCCTCGATACGGCTGTCTACGCTCGGGATGGGGTGAAAAATCAACTCAACGCCTGTCGGCCGCTCCGTCTCCGCATCCTGCAGCGTGTCGAGCTTCCGAATAGTCTCGTCGACCAACGGCCCGTCGATACCTGACTGGCGGACGGCTCCATCAACCTCGGCGACTCCCGCTCGAGAGGGAGTCGGGAGCAGCAGCAGCCCCACGAATGACCAAAGTGTGAACACCAGGCTCATTTCTATCACGCCCTGAGCGCTGCCAATATGATCGCGACCGACGAGCACCGCAGAGATCGCGATACCGGTCCATGTGAAACCCAGTGCCAGCACTCGTCCGCGGAACCAGCTCCCCGTCAGCACGGCTAGCTGCTGTCGCTGGCGCACCACTTCGAAGGCCGCCGCGCCGAGCACAGTGGTCCATCGTTCAGGAAAGATGACGCTTCTCGGCCTGAAAACGCCTTCGATTCCGCCTGTAAAGCCCTGATCCTCGCTGGCGACCCGCGCGGCACGCAGACCTGTTCCGCGAAGATCGATGGGCTCGCACTTGCTGACCGTTGGCCTTAGCGACGCCACGCACCGCGACAGCGGGCCCCGAATCACGAGCAGCGCGAAAGACGCAAGAACTCCCGCGGTGATTGCGCCGAGCATGCCAAATGGACGCGCGGCCATGAAGATGCAGAGGCCGATCAGTGCCAGTAATAGCGAGTGCATGACCATCCCCCGGAGCAGAGTGGACGCGAAACGGGAGGCAGAGAGATGCTCGCGCCCGAATCGCCGGGGCAGCAGATAGCCGCCAAGCACATCAAATGGCACGTGAATCGCAGCGTACATCACAAAGAACGACGCCAGAAGGAGAAGTTGACCCGACAGCGAGGGGTCCACAATCGCGGCTGCCTTCCGCGGGATTTCGAGGGCCAGCGCAAGCGCCGACGCCGTGACGATCGTTCCTACGGCGCAAATCCCGAGCCAGAGCCGCGCCCGTCCATATCCTGGCTTCGGCGCGTCCGCGGGCTGGAGCGTGTCGGGTCGGTGCCCTCTGCTGCTTTCCGCGATCCGCTTGATTCCTTTGAGCATGCCGCCGAAAACCACGTTGTGAAGCGGAAGCACCGAGTACCAGTAAAGGACACCGAGGCTGCCTTTGGACCGGAACCGGGCGGTCATGGTGAGTTTCGTCGGCCCCTCGACCGCGCCTGGCGAGAGCGAGAAGTCAAGTGTGGCGATGCCCGGGAGTTTCATCTCAGCAAGCAAAGAGAGCGAGCGGTTTCGTTCAAGGCCAATCACTCGCCAGAAGTCGAGTGCTTCTCCAAACTCGACTCGGTCGGGGTCCCGCCGGCCGCGACGCAGCCCCGGACCTCCCGCCAGCGTGTCCATCCAGCCGCGAATGCGCCACAGCATGTCGCCCGCATACCAACCGTGACCGCCGCCGATGCGGGTCACGGCTTGGAAGACCTTCTCAGCGCGAGCAAACACCAAGATTGATCGCTCGTCCGTGAAGACCGCGCCGCCAGCCCAGTTCGGATCACCGGGGATTGGCCCCGCCACCGACCACCTGGTGGCCACATCATTCGCACGCACCTTTGCCAGCGCCAGTCGGATCGCATCGCGCACACCGATGGCCTGATGGGGCATCAGCCGCTGCACGTCTTCGTTCGTCACCACCACGCGGTTGCGCAGGCCCTCTGCGAGCGGACGGGCGATGCGATAGGAAACAGGAGTCACGAGGCTTATCCAGCCGGAGCTCAGCCGCGGCGTGAGCATCGGCAGCGGGATGACAATGCGGCGCCTCAGTCCGAGCTCTTCAGCCATGATCCGCATGAGTTCCCGGTACGGGAGCACGTCCGGGCCGCCAATTTCCAGGATCCTGCCCGATGTCTCCGGCACCGAAAGGCACCGGACCAGCCAGTGCAGCACATCCTTGATCGATATCGGTTGTGACTCGGTCTTCACCCAGGACGGTGTGATCATGATCGGAAGTCGTTCGACCAAGTATCGCAGGATCTCGAACGAAGCCGAGCCCGAGCCAATGATCATCGCGGCCCTGAAGACCGTCACAGGAATGCCGGTTGTCCCTAGGATTCTCTCGACCTCGCGACGCGAGCTCAGATGCTCGCTGAGGCTCGCGCTCAAGCTTCCCAGTCCGCCCAAGTAGACGATACGGGAGACCCGAGCCTGCGAAGCGGCGCGCGCGAAAACATCCGCCAGCTTTCGGTCACGATCCGCATAGTCCTTGCCGCTCGACTCCATCGAGTGGACCAAGTAGTAAGCCGCATCGCACCCCTCAAGGAGCGGCGCGAGCGATTCAGCGTTTGAAAGATCACTGCGAACGACGGAGGCACGTGGATCCCTGCGCCAATGACGATCATCAAGCTTTCGGGGCTCTCGTGCGATGCATCGGACTCGGAATCCCGCATCCAGGAGCAGCGGCACCAGCCGACCCCCGACGTACCCGGTGCTTCCTGTGACCGCGATTTCCGGGGGGATCTTCTCCTCTGTCATGTGCGGCTCACTGACCGTAACGCGGGAACGAACAGGCGGGCCAATAAACCAGCACGCGGAAAGAGTTCCAGCCCGGGCCAAAAATCGATACGGACGCGGATACGACCTTGCAAATTCCCCGCTTGAGAGAGGACACCGGATGGAAGCCACCGAGCCAATCGAACGGCGACGAATGCCGATCTAAGCCCAGAGAGTCGTACCATGAGTTCAGATCCGTCCGCGTCGCATGACCACGGCCGGCCGTTGAGTGTGCCCCACAAACGGCCGACCACGATCAGTTTGGGCGCTGACCAAGGTCCTTGGTGCGGATCTTGATCGTCCCGGTGAGGACCCACTCCGCGTGCTCGGCGTGTGCGCCCGTTCCGCTTGGCACCTTTACATGCATGTTCTCGAACTCGTACGTGATTTCGGCGTTACGGCCCGTCAGACGGTCATACAGAACCGCAGCGAGATCGGGCCACGTCTTGGTGTGTTCGGTATCGGACATGGTCGAATCTCCTTGGCTGAAGAGTGCTCTTGGCGACCAACGAAACTAGGATTGCCCGAGCCTGCAGGATTACGCGGTTTGCAACCGAGCAGATTCTAAAGACTGGTACGAAATGCCCATTGTAGAGCCAACTCAGTCTGGCGACCCACCTCTTTCGTGCCTGTGTACACCCCCGAGAAGCTCGCGAGGTGAGTCGTTCTCCGCAGTCAACCCTCGTTATTCAATGAAAAACGGCCCTTACGGGCCGTTTCTCTTCAACTTAAAGTGGAGGCAAGGGGACTCGAACCCCTGACCTCATCCATGCCATGGATGCGCTCTACCAACTGAGCTATGCCCCCGAAGGGCTCCACCTTTTGACGCTGTCCTGACAGCCTCGACACAATCATCGGACGGTCGCCCCGCGGGGTTGCGGCCAAGCCGCGGGCCCGTGGGCCAGCATGGTAGACCCAGGCGCGGCCAAAGGCCACTCCGGTGGGCGTTCCGGTACAAGGTGGATTCGCTCTGGGCGAGTGCGGGGTTCGTTTGGATCCCGCGGCTCGAAGGAATTCGCGCGACCCATAACGCCGGCAAGCTTCATGACGCCCGGTTATCTGCCATCAGGAGGCTGGAACGCGGTTCTGGCACCATCCACGCCCATGCCATAGATCTGGTGAACTTTTTTCTTCTCGAATGCTGGCACACACCGCATACGTGGTGCATGTTGACGCTGGAGTTAGGTGTCGCAATAACCGGAACGCGCATGAGGCTCTGTTCGGGTCCTCAGTCCGCTGTTCCGCCGCGAAGAGAAGAAGAGAGGAGTTGTTCATGCGTACATACAGCCTTTTGGCCATTGTCGGCCTTGCCATCGTTCCCGTCGCCCAGGCGACTGTTATTCTCGAGATCGAGGGTAACAACAATGCGATCAATTCGAACATCCTTCCGGATTTCAATGCTCCGGGTGACTCGGTGCTGATCGACGGCGGGATGACTCCCGACGACGTCGACTTCTTCCGGATCACGGTTGACGGCCCCGCCCAGATCGTGGCCTCGAGCTTCGGCCGCCCGAACAGCCTCAGCGGCGATACGATGCTGGCCCTGTTCGACAGCAACGGCGTCGAGCTGGTTTTCGACGACGACAACGGCGTCAACAACTTCTCCTCGCTCGAAGCGCAAGTTCCCGCTGGCACGTACTTCCTCGCCATCACCGGCTTCGGTGATCGCAACTTCGACGGCATCGGCCACCAGCAGAACCTGCTGTACAAGCTGATCGTCGGCGCGAACGTGATCCCCACCCCCGGCGCTCTGGCCCTCGCTGGCATCGGTGGTCTGATGATCGCTCGCCGTCGCCGCGCCTAAGGCTCGCCGACAGCCTCCTGATCCTTGCAGCGGACGTCCCAGTTTGGGGCGTCCGCTGTGCTTTTTGAAGTAAGCGATCGGCCGGATGATCTGTTCAAAGTTAGTCGAGCCAAACAGGTTCGAGTCACGGTCGAGCCGCCAAGCTCGCATGAGCATCGTGCGCGAGATCGCGAGCCGACTTCGGCAGCGACGCGGCGGGATGGTTGGAATCTTGCTGTCGTGCGACGCAGACTTGCAGGCAGCGAGGTGCGGCGTCCGCGCGATGCGGCGGGCTATCGCTGGCTGTTGCCCGATCGAAGTGACTCGGGCTCGGCTTCTTCGTGGGCCTCTTCGATCAAGGTAGGCTGGGGCATGTTCTTGGTCGACTCGATGCGTACGCGGCCGACGCGTGTTGCCTCCGCCGCGATGATCGTGATCTGCGCGCCGTCGATCCGCATCGTCTCGCCCGCGGATGGAATGCGGCCGAGCGTCGCGGTGATGAAACCGCCCACGGTGTCGTAGTCTTCGCTCTCGGGTAGCTCGACGCCGAGCGCCGACAGCGCGTCGTTGGCATCGGCGAGATAGATCCGCGCGTCGAACTCTGCAAGGCGCGAGCCCGGCTCGATCTTGACGGTGCTTGTGTCCTCTTCGGGGCGCTCGTACTCGTCCTGGATCTCGCCGAAGACTTCCTCGACGATGTCCTCGATCGTGACCAGGCCGCTGGTGCCGCCGTACTCGTCGGCGACGATTGCGATGTGGACGCGCTTGGCGAGCAGATCGCCCAGCAGTTCGCGGATGGTCTTGCTCTCGGGGACGAAGACCGCGGGCCTGAGCAGTGCGCGAAGGTCAAAGCCCTTGCCGGCGCGCGAGCCTTCGCCCGCGAGCCAGCGCATCAGGTCCTTGACGTAGAAGACGCCGACGATCCGGTCGACGCTCTGATCATAGACGGGGATGCGCGAGTGGCCGATCTTCCGGATCGCCGCGGTGACGGCGGAGAGATCGTTGATCAGCGGCATTCCCTCCATCTCCGTGCGCGGCGTCATGATCTGGGCCACGGTCCGGTTGCGGAACTTGACGACCGCCTCGATCATCTCGCGCTCGGTCTGGTCGAACTGGCCGTCCTCCTGCGCCTCTTCTACGACGGAGAGGAGCTCTTGCTCGATGGCCTGGCTGTCGCTGGTTCTTTCCTTGCCCGCCAGCCGCCGCACGATCTCATCGACGAGCCGTGCCACGGCCCGGAGCGGGGTCAGGAGGACGTACGTCAGTCGCAGGACCGGGGACCATGCGTGGACGGTGATCTCGCCAGCGTGCTTGGCGACCGCCGTCGGGATCGCTACGCCAAAGACCCAGAGAAGCACAGAAGCGGAGAGCGCGCCGAGGACAAGGTCCCAGGCGCCAGGCCCCGACGCCGCCTGAAGCGGGTCGCGAGAGAAGGCAACGAACATGATGAGCGAGACGGCCACCAGCAGGTTGCACACGACCCGTGGCAGCGCCACCGCACTCGCGTGCCCCTCAAGGTCGGCGAGGATCGCCCGGACTCGCGCCGTCGCGCCCGGAGAGTTGCGGATCGCCACGATCTCTTCGAGTGCGTTTCGAGAAAGGTCTCTCAGCGACTGAGCCAATGCTGACAGCACCGACCCCAGGGCCAGAGCCGCACACGCAATCACTAGCCAGCCGAGGCCACCCAACTCAAATCCTCCAGTTCCGGTTCGCGACTCAGCACTCTGATGCCGCGGCAGCTCCGGACCGCTGCTGGCACCGCCAAACTCAATCCTTCAGGTCCTTCCCAAACCGAGCCTCGACACCGAGCGCTTCAAGAACCAGATCCTCCAGAGCGTGCATCACCTCATACCCGGTCTCATCGTGGTCGTCGTGGCCCAGGCAATGCAGCAATCCGTGCATGGCGTAGAGCAACGCCTCCTGACTCCAAGGGTACCCACGCAAAGCCGCCTGGCGATCTGCTTCGTCGACGCAGATGAGGAGATCGGCATCAATTGTGTACAGAATACGATCAAAAGTCAAACATAATCCAGACGGAATTGGCGCGCCCGGCTGGCTCGTGGACTTCGGCGCGCTCAGGTCGAAAGTCAGGACGTCGGTCGTGCCCGAAACCCCGGAGAACCGCTGGTGGGCGTCGGCCATTTCCGAGTCGCTGACTAGCCGCACGCGCAGCTCACCACCTACTGCGAGCAGCTGAGCGGCGCGGCGTAAGTGCTTGTCTAGAAACTGAATGTCTTCGGGAGAGACCCGACGCGTGGCGTCCAGAATGGCAAGATCAAGGCCCGGCATGGGACCACTCTAGCGGAACGAGGGCCACACGACGACCTACAGCGTGAAGACTCGCAGGCTTCCGGGGTTGATCATGATCGAGAGTTTCGTCTCGCCGTGGACTTGGGGGTCTAAAGCCATCTGATCGTGGGCCGCGGGAATCGGTGCCGCAAGACGCAACGCTTCGCCATCGACCTGAAGGCGCGATCGGGGGTCGGAGGTCCAGATGGTGATCTGCCGGGCTTGTGCCCGCACGCATCCGTGCGCCAGGCGCAAACGAGATCGGAGGAGCCATATTCCGGCAGCGACGGCGTGGCTTGCGGGGAAGAAAGCAACGTCCAAGAGGCCATCGTCGGGGCGTGCCTCGGGGGCGGGGTCGGTGCGGAGGGCGTACTGGCGCGAATTGGCAACGACGAGGAGTCCGGCCTTGTCTGTGACCAGCGTGACGCCATCGGCCTCGATGCTCATCCGCGGCAGCACCGGCCTCACCAGCTCCGCGAGGATGGGGCGCAGGTACGAGAGATGCGAGATGGGTCCGTTGCGTGTGGCGTCGAGTCGGTGTACGACCGAGGCATCGGGGCCCATCGACGCCATGACGACGAAGGGTGTGGGAGAAGTGGATTGATTCGGAACGGAGCTGGTAGCGATGGAGCCGGTATCGAGCGTTCGAGTGCGGCCCGCGGCGATCAGCCTTGCGGCGTGCGATGTGTCCGCGCGGTGGCCGAGTTCACGCGCGACTAGATTCTCTGTGCCGAGCGCGAAGTGGTAGAGCGCGGCCTTGGTGTGGAGGAGCATCGGGAGCGCGTGGTGAACGGTGCCGTCCCCGCCCATCACGATGATCGCGTCGAGCTGGCTGGCCGCGGCGGCGAGATGCGATTCGGCATCGGGCGCGTGAACATCGATGCGTTCTGCGAGCACGCCTCGCGCGCGAAGCGCGGCATCAAGCGATGCGGCAATGGAGGCCGCACGCCCCCGTCCGGCATTGAGATTCAGCAGCAGGGCGGCTCGCATGCGAGGGCGGAGTGTACGGCCGATGAGGCCTTCGGCCGCGAAGAAGCATGCTATGAAGTGGAGTGCCTTCCGAGACTTGCGACCTCGGGCGTGCGACCCAGCTCGCGCGAGCCAGGGTTGGCCATCTGAGACTTGCCACCTTGTACGATGTAAGACACGGGCCGGGAGGCCGGTGCTATTTCGATCTTGATGCGATCTGGGTTTGGTTATGGACCTACATCGTTGGGCGCGGTGATCGGCTCGAGACCCCAGCCTTCGCGTCTTTGGTTCTCGATGTCGAGCATGTCCAGGAAGTCTGTGCGTGTCGTTGTGAGGACGTCGCCGCTGGCGAGGCCGACGTAAACCGTCTCGGGCATGGTCTGGCTCTGCGGCGCGAGGATGAAGACCCAGGCATCGGAGGGACTGTCGCCCTCGTTGTCGGCTGGGAGGCCGAGATAGAAGAAGACGAACTCACCGAGACGCTGGACCGGCGTTGCTGGCCGCGCGTTCATCTCGGTTTGGATCAGCGTCGCGGTTGTTTCTGATTTCATCGAGTCGATCTCGGCGCCCGACAAACCTCCCATCAGCGGATCTTCGCCCGGAAGCAACGCCTCACCAACTGGGTAGGCGAGCAGTCCCGCAGCAGGCGCGATGGGATCGAGGATGCGAAGCTCGGCCAGGGCGTCGGCTACTTCCGCCGCGCGGCCCATCGCGGTGGTGGGATCAATGTCGGCGGAGATTGTTCCTGCGGGCCCCGGGAGCGCGGGGGCCGGGGTGGTCATGTTCCAACCTTGCTGCGCGCCGTTTCCGAACGCTCCGTTGCTGGTAGCGATCACAACTCCGACGATCGCAAGACCGCCGAGCGTGATAACCAGCAGCGGCAACGCGAGGATCGCCGCGACCGCGCGTCCAGGTGAGACGCCCTGTCCATCCTTCAGCATCACGATCGCGGAGACGACCCACCAGACGCAGAAGACCCAGAAGAGGTATGGACCGAAGCACGGGATGGCGACGAGCGAGTTGGCGCCGGTCGAGTAGCACATGGCGTGGTAGGTGCGACCCATGCCGCGAGCGGTCGAGCCGGTTGCAATCAGCACCAGATGCGCGGTCGCTCCCCAGACGACGATGAGCAGCATGACCGCGGCCCACGCGCCGAGAACGAAGCCCGCGCTCCCGCCCGCCGACGCTGCGGCCCCCTGCATGCCGCCCCGACCACCGACGCCGAGCATCGGAATCAGCATGATCAGCAGCAGCGGCGAGAGCCCAACGGCGAGATAGAAGAGGCTCGTGAGTGCCGCGAAGATGAACGCTTGCGTTGGCGGGTGGTCTTCGGGCACCATTTTGATGAGGCGCCCGGGCGAGCCCATCGAGCGCACGATGGTGCCGAAGAAGCCGCGTAGGAAGCCGACCTTGCGCCGCTCGAGCCAGGGCATGACGTCGGGCTGGGTGATCTCTTCGCTCACGCCCTCGCTCGGGAGGAGGACCATCTCGTCCATGTCGATGGGGCGCGAGCATGAGACGCAGACAAAGCTCCGCGGCACAAGCTCACCTTGCGGGCCCGTGCCGTAGTAGTCCTGCTGGCAGTGGGGGCAGCAGTAGCGCACGGCGTTGAGCGTGAAGGTGAAGTCGCCAGGCTTGAATCTCGTGCCGCACTCGGGGCACTCGCGAGCCTTGATGTTCCAGAGGGTGTAGTCGCAGTTTTTGCAACGCATGGTGGGGCGTCATCCAGATTCCAAGGCACACTGCAAGCCAGGGCGCGGTGTGGAGCGGGGGCATGGTACCGAGAAACGGGAAGGTGGTGCGCGGCCAGAGCGCTTGCTTCACTTTTTGTTCACGCCACTCTGTCCGGCTTCGCCGCTTGGGTCTTTCGCACGATCGGGAGCGCGAGCCACGCGAGCACGAGCATCGGAAGCGGGAAGCCCGTGATGGCCGTCCATACGGCCATGCCGAAGGTGGCCCAGAACGCTTCCTGCGAACTCATCTCCGTACGCGAGCCGAAGTGGGCCGACATCTGCGCGTAGGTCACCAGGACCATCAAGACTTCTAGAGCCAGTTTGAGCAGGCACCAGCGGCGGAGCAGAGCCACCGATCCCGGAAGCCGCCGGCGCAGGTTTCGCGAGACTTGCAAGAGCCACACGGCCATCGCGATCCGCAGCAGCACGAGCGCCACGTCGGGGATTCGATAGAAGCGCATGCCGCCGGAGAGATCATCGTGCGAACCGGGCGCTTGCTCGATCAGCCAGGCTGCCAGGTACGGGTGAGCCAGAAGCCAGGCCGAGTGCACAAGACTGATGATCGCGAAGGCCACGCAGAGCCAGCCGAGGACCAGGGGCCACGCGGGCGCGCGATGAGCATCTCGGATCTCACCGGGCTGAGTCGGTGGCGTGTGTGGCGAGACATGCGCGTCGCCCGGAGTGATCGGCACGGTGGATGGTGGCTGTGGCGATGCGTCTGCTTGCAAAGGTTGCCTCGATCTGGACTGAGGGGCACGCGCTGGGTGCTTGCTCGGTGGCACTGGCGTCTGGCGCGTGGCCTTGCGCGATGGGTTTCGGGCGAGCACTACCTGAACTCTTGGGCTGAACTACTGAGCGCGTGTCTGGGCGCGTGTCCTCCAGGTTGCGATGTACTCCCGGACGCTCCTACGGCTGAACCAGATCAGGAGGAACAGGGGCATCGCGAGCCCGAGGAGCAGGCTCCAGAGCGTGCCCCAGGTTGCCGTGCCATACACAAACCAGTTCGAAGTGAGAAAGGCTGGAGGAGGGGTGGCTCCCCCGGCAGTGGCCATCTGTTTGGCGAGGACTTCCTGCTGGACGCGCATCGCATCGAGGGTGACGAGGAAGGTGACGGCGGCACCCACGGTCTCGATGGCGATCTTTATGAGGGACCAGAGCCTGAGCCGGGCCGGGGCCGTGGGAGACATCTTGTAGAGCTTGTATCCCAGCACCGAGAGCCACACGTTGATAAAGAGCGCGGGCCCGTAGTACATCGAGCTCAGCGCAATACTGCGGGGAGATTGCGTCAGCCCCATCGTGGCGGACTGTTCGGGAGGCATCACTTGCGCAAGGCCGAGCATGAAGAGTGGTGCCGCCAACGACATGATGGCGACCAGCGCGATCAGCACGCCATAGACAAGGCACATGATTCCGAGCACGCCCGGCCAGGAAGGCTCGAGGTGCGCCAGGCTCAACTGCCCGGGCGAGGTGGGTGGCGCAATCGGAGGCGGGGGCGCCCGCCGAACGACACCGGCCGCCACCGACTGGTCCGATCCATTCGAGGTTTCGGCATTTGGAAGCATGTAGCAACTCCGGCAAGGTGTACGCGAGCCGCGCTCACAGCGTAACGGTTCGCTACCTCACGGATCGCAATGTAAGCCACATCGCCGTCGATGCCAACCCGCGGCGTTACCGCCCGGTCTTGAAACCGCGGATCAGGCGCTTGGGAGGCATCTTGCTGGGCACGATCCCGCCGGGGAACTTGGAGGCGTCGACCTTCTCGGCCTGGGCTGGCAGCGTGGGGTTCAGCGTCGCTTCGTACTTGCCCTGCTTGGGCGGCTGGGACTTGGGGGCTGGCGGCGGCGTGCCTGGCGCGCTGATCTCCTCGCCGATGCGCGCGATCTGCAGGCCGCCCTCGCGCCTTCCGCCCGGGAGCGTGGGGCGGTACCCGTCTGGGGCGGGCTTGGCGATGAACTCGGGGTAGTCGAGCTTGGGAACCTCGGCGTTGATGAGGTTCTCGATGTTGCTCAGGAGCTCGCCCTGCTCGGGCGTCACGAAGGTCCAGGCGATGCCGCCGCGGCCTGCGCGGGCGGTGCGGCCGATGCGATGGACGTAGACCTCGGGATCCTCGGGGATGTCGAAGTTGATGACGTGGCTGATGCCGTCGACGTCGATGCCGCGAGAGACGAGATCGGAGGCGATGAGGACGCTGAGCGTGCCAGCCTTGAGGCGCGAGAAGATGGCGGTGCGCTTGCTCTGGGGCAGGTCGCCGTGGATTGCGTGTGATTCGACACCGCGCTCGTTGAGGCCGCGTGCGAGTTCGTCAACGGTGCGCTTGAGGCGGCAGAAGATGAGGGTGAGGCCCGGATCCTCGTGGCGGAGCATGTGGAGCAGGAGGCGCTTCTTGTCCCACTGGTTCACAGAAAGGTACATCTGCTTCACCATCGAGACGGTGAGCGAGCCGGAGTGGACGGTGATCTTCTCGGGGTCGCGGAGGTACTTGCGCGCGAGGCGGTCGATCTCGGGGGAGATTGTCGCGCTGACGAACATCGTCTGGCGGTCGCGCGGCGTCTGGTCAAGGATCTTGCGGATGTCCTCGCGGAAGCCGATGTCGAGCATCCGATCGACTTCGTCCAGCACGGCGAAGCGGACGTTGCGGAAGTGAAGGTAGCCGCGCTCGAGCATGTCCATCACGCGGCCGGGCGTGCCGACGATGATCTGCGGGCGGCGCTCGAGCTTGTTGGCCTGGGCCTGGACGGACTGGCCGCCGAAGAGGGTCATGGCGCGGATTTCGGTGTGGCGGCCGAGCTCCTCGATCTCCGCGGTGATCTGCACCGCGAGCTCGCGCGTCGGCGCGAGGACGATGGCCTGGAACTCAACGCCGGGGGTACACTTTTGCAGCAGCGGCAGGCCGAAGGCCGCGGTCTTGCCCGTGCCGGTCTTGGCCTGGCCCATCACGTCCTTGCCCTCGAGCAGTGGGGGCATCAGGCGCGCCTGCGTGACGGTGGGGTGCTTGAAACCCGC
>Ga0105044_10003636_pt1 | contig 21171 bp, 13 predicted proteins | sample MAT01_FD_78092 | JGI IMG/M metagenome (GOLD analysis project Ga0105044, IMG submission 78092) | Freshwater microbial communities from Lake Fryxell liftoff mats and glacier meltwater in Antarctica - MAT-01 | ecosystem: Environmental > Aquatic > Freshwater > Ice > Liftoff microbial mat | place...
ATGGAGACGGGCCGAGTTCCTGAAGCTCGGTCCATAGCTGCGATTCCTGCAGCTTGGACATTCATGTCCAAGATCCTGGCCATCCGAGGGACATGAATGTCCATCCTACATTCGATCGTTCCGCCATCGCACACAAAACTTGACTCATCTGCTACAAGTTTCAAAAGGTAAGCGTAGCTAACCTTCCGCAGCTTCCAGACTCGGAGCCGCGATGGCCGTGACATCCTGTGCTTCGCTCTGGTCGGAAGATCCTGCTTCCACTGCGATTGTGCCTGCTCCAGCCATGAGTTTCGGGCCTTTGCGGTTGGCATCGATGATCTTATGCATGTGCTCGGCGGACATCGTTTCCATTTCGATCAGATCTGCCGTAATTTTTTCCAGTGTCGTACGTTGAGACGTCAGCGTGTCCATGGCGGTGCGATACGCTTCATCGACCATACGTTTCACTTCGATATCGATCTCACGCAAAGTTGCTTCGGCATGAATCGATTCGGAAACGATCCCGCCTCCGCCGTGAAGAAACGGTGAACGCTGGGATTCGCTGTAGTACATCCGGCCCATGCGGGGACTCATGCCGAATTCCGTGACCATTCTGCGAGCCAGATCGGTGGCGCGCTGCAGATCATTCTGCGCCCCGGTGGACGTTTCGTTGTAAATGATCTGTTCGGCAGAAATCCCGCCGAGCAGCACTGCGATGCGGCTCTGCAGTTCCGATTGTGTCAGCAGTTCGCGATCGTCTTCCGGCAATTGCAACATGTAACCCAATGCACCCATCCCGCGCGGAATGATGGAAATCTTGTGTACGGGATCTGTGTGCGGCAGACTGGCAGCGACCAGAGCGTGTCCGGATTCGTGGCAAGCCACGCGGCGTTTGACATCTTCCACGATAATGCGAGACGTCTTTTCCAGACCGGCAATCACGCGTTCAATGCCGTCCTCGAAGGCCTTCATCGTGACACGTTTGTCCTCGCGTCGAGCCGATAATAAAGCCGCTTCGTTGACAAGATTGGCAAGGTCGGCACCGACAAAGCCAGGCGTGAGCTTCGCCAAACGCCTCATATCGACGTTGTCAGACATTTTGATCCGCTTGGAATGCACATTCAGAATTGCCTCACGACCCTTGATATCCGGTCGATCGACAAGGACATGGCGGTCAAAGCGGCCAGGTCGCATCAACGCCGGGTCCAGCGTTTCCGGTCGATTTGTGGCACCCATCACGATCACACTGTGATCAGTGCTGAATCCATCCATTTCGACCAGCAGTGCATTCAACGTTTGTTCACGTTCGTCATGGCCACCCGGAGCACCGCTGCCACGTACTTTGCCCAGCGCATCCAGTTCGTCGATGAAGATAATCGCCGGGGCCCGCTGCAAGGCCTGCTGAAACATGTCGCGGACACGAGCTGCTCCCACGCCGACGTACATTTCCACGAAGTCCGAACCGGACAGACCGAAGAACGGCACACCCGCTTCACCAGCAACAGCCTTGGCCAGCATCGTCTTGCCAGTACCTGGAGGGCCCACGAGCAACACGCCGCGCGGAATGCGCCCACCGAGAGCCTGATACTTCTGTGGCGTTCGCAGGAACTCAACGACTTCTTTCAGTTCTTCGACCGCTTCATCAATGCCAGCCACGTCATTAAATGTGACATGCACATCTTCCTGAGCATACAACCGGCCGCGACTTCGTCCAAACGACATTGCCGAACCGGTCCCGCCGACACGGCGCAGGACGAAAATGAAGGCTCCGACGAACATGGCGGTGATGACCAGCATCGGCAGCATGGCGATCCAGTCGGACTGCAATTCCGTCCCGTAGAACCGAATCTCCATTTCATTGAGCTTATCCTCGAGCTTCGCCCGACTCACATCACTGATGCCGATCAGTGGAACCTGGAAGCGTTTGAATTCACCGCCCTTACCTGCCAAAGCATCTTCGTGAGACGGGTATTGCCAGGTGAGCGCAGTCTGTGACAGCGACACTTCAAACATCTGGCTGGCGTTCAGGGTCTTCTTATCCAGCTTCTGAATCACCTCACTGTAGGACAGGCGTTCGCCGCTGCGACCCCGCGCGGCGACTGAAATCACGACGGCTGCGATGAGCCCGATCGCGATCAGATACCACATTCCGTTATTTGACTGACTGCGGTCTTTTCGCGGCGTACGGCCGGGCTTGCCGGAATTCCCCGAATCATTTCCAGACGACTCATCCTGCTGACCTGACATTCTGCACTTTACTCGCGGAAAAATCCGGCTGACCGTGATCGTTGCGAAACCGCAGATTCAACGGCAATCGGACATGGATGTGTTCAACGATAAAACAGACGTTCCTGATCTGCAACTTTAGACCTGCTTATGCTGGCGGTCAACCAGTGATGCAACGACCGCAGACAAAGTTTTGATTCCGGAGGACGGGTCCGCACGGTCTGGCAGACCAGAATGCATAAAACACGGGCGGAACCCAATCGCAGGATTCCTTTTTGCGGCTATCATTCGGCAAAATTCCTTGACTTTCAGAAAACCCGACCGCTGCGACGTTCGCCCATCGCGAATTGTTCACACGCTGCTCAATGGAGGACGCATGGTTCGCGATTTTACAACGGAGAGCCTGTCACACGACCCGATTCATGGATACATCCCCTTTATTTCCCGCGTTGGTCTGCCGTCCGGCGAAGCTGCCGAACAGGATCTGATCGACCATCCGTGGGTGCAACGGATGCGGCAGATTCACCAGTTGCAGACCGCGTGGTGGGTGTTTCCTTCAGCCGAACACATGCGGTTCCAGCATGTGCTGGGCGTCATGCATCTGGGATCTGTGGCCGTCAATGCCTGGTACGATTCACTCGTCGACTCGTGCCGTAATGTTCCTTCGAGGGCGTGCGTCGAAAGCATAGTGCGGATCGCCGGTCTGCTGCACGACGTCGGACATGGTCCGTTCGGACATTTCTTTGACGATCATTATCTGGCTCAGTTCGATCTGACGCATGAAGACATCGGCGGGCATATTATCGAACACGAACTCGGCGAGATCATCCGTCGCGTCCGTCGTAATCCTAATGGCAGGCTGCAGCCGCTGGAAGAGTTGGATCCACGACAAATCGGCTGGCTCATTCGACGTCCGTCCGGAACTGCGGAAGATCAGGAAGGACATCCTGACTGGCTGCGGAAACTGCGTTCGTTGTTCAGCGGCATCTACACGGTGGACAACATGGACTTCGTGCTTCGTGATGCGTACATGTCGGGCTACAACACCAAGGCGTTCGACATCTCCCGCCTGATTCATTACAGCTTTTTCACCGAAAACGGTCTGACGATCCATGCACGCGGTCTGCCGACGCTGATCAATTTTATCGAAACCCGAGCGAACCTGTTTCGCACGATCTACTTCCATCGCACAGTCCGCGGCATCGATATCGCGCTTGAGGATTATTTTGCCGAGACGATGCAGAAGATGTTTCCGGGCAACCCGTTACTGCATCTGAAGGCCTATCAGGGACTCACGGAAACATCGTTCCTTGTGGATGTCGTACGTTGGGCCGACAGCGACGATCCGAAACTCCAGGAACTGGGCAAACACTGGAAAGCGATCATCAACCGCGAAGAAATGTGGCGGATGGCGTGTGAACGCACAATGCACTTTCACGGTGGCCAGGCTGAAAGCACAACCATCTTTTCCGAACCGGATCTGGTGGAACGTCGAGTCCGGGACTACCTGCCGAAAGCCATCAGTGATATCCCGCTGCGGATCGACGTGGCAAAACACTATCACCGCCCGAGTGCCCGTAAACCTGTCGGCAAGCAGAATTACTGGTACGACGCAGCCAGTGGTCTGTCGCATGAACTGGACGACGACGAACTTTTCCGCAGCCTGCCCACCAGCTTCATCATCTTCCGCATCTACAGCCGCGACCACATCCACGACAGAGAACTCAACGCCGCCCTGCAAAAAGTCGCTGGCGGTGCGGGCGGCGACACGAAGACAAATATGTAGTGCCTCGGAGTGCCGAGCTACAATGCTGCCTTTCCTGTAGCCTGGACATTCATGTCCGAGATATTGGCCCTCGCATTGTCGAAACGGCTTTCAAGGCAAAACAACCTTCACTTCGACACTGTTCCATGGCGATGCGACGGACATGAATGTCCATCCAACGACGAACTCATCCGATGATCTCCATGATCGGCTTGCCGTGATCGATTTCGAGTCGTTTTCGGCCGGGAACTTCCAGCTTGCGGGAGTCAAGCCCAAGTTGTCGAAGGATCGTGGCATGAATATCGGTGACATAGTGCCGGTGCTCGACGGCATGGAAACCGATTTCGTCCGTCGCGCCGTGAGCGATTCCGCCTTTGATTCCGCCACCGGCCATCCAGACTGAAAAGCCATACGGGTGATGATCTCGTCCGTCCGTACCCTGCGACGCAGGCGTCCGACCGAATTCGGTGGCGAAGATCACAATCGTTGAATCGAGCAGACCACGCTGCTTCAAATCTTTCAACAGCCCCGCTACTGGCTTGTCGACCGCTTTGAAATTGCTCTCATGGTTGGCCTTCAATCCGCTGTGCGCATCCCACGCCCCTGCTCCACCCGCGCCGTGCTGGACCTGAATAAAACGCACACCCCGTTCAATCAGCCGTCGCGTCGTCAGCATCTGCGAAGCAAAGTCGCGCGTCGCGGGGTCGTTGAGGCCGTACATTTCCTGAGTCGCCTGCGTCTCCGAGTCGAATCCGAGTGCTTCGGGAACCGACGTCTGCATGCGAAACGCAAGTTCATACGCCTTAATCCGCGCCGCGAGGGCCGGGTCGTCCGGATATTCGATTGCCTTGAGTCGATTCAGGCGTCCCGCCAGTTCGAAGTTGAGCTGCTGCTCATCAAGTGACAGGCCGCTGGTCGGCTTGCCGTAGTCGAGCGGGTTATTTGGATCGATGCGAACGGGAACAGCATCATGTGCCGGGCCGAGATAATGGCCGTCTTTGGCGTTCCAGTACTCGCGATTTCCCATCGAGATGAACTGCGGCAGGTTTTCGTTCAGTGAGCCCAGTCCATAATCCACCCAGGCACCGAGTGTCGGGAATTCGCCGTCGAGCATATGCCGACCTGAGTGAAATTGTGTCTGTGCACCGTGATTATCGTCGGTCGTCCACATGGAACGAACAATTGCTATGTCGTCGATGCAGCTTCCGATGTGCGGTACCCAATCACTCATTTCGATGCCACAGTCGCCGTACCTTCTAAATCCGACTTGCAGAGGATAGAGCTTCTGTCGCAACTCGACGTTGAAGGCAACTTCGCGTCGCTTGAGTCGCTCGGGATTCTGGGTGTCGGCATAAGGCGTCTCGCTGATCGACTTGCCAGCGTACCTGGTAATTTCGGGTTTGGGATCGAACGACTCCGCGTGCGAAACCCCTCCGTTCATGAAGAGCCAGACAACGCTCTTCGCCCTGGGAGTAAAGTGCGGTTGTCCGTCCGGCGGCTGCCAGACTGCATGCTCATCCGCCCGGACGATACCGTCTGCAGCGAGCATCGCTCCGAGCGCCAACCCGGTAAAGCCGAGGCCGATGTCAGCGAGGAACGTTCGCCGGTGCAAACCGGCGGCAAGTCCGGGTCGAAAAAAATCAGGCATCGCGTTTTACTCCGAAGGAAAAGCTCTGCGGCAGGAATCACAGGATGGGGGAAAGCTGCTTTTCGGGGAATATAAATTTATCAAAAGCACGCACCAGTAGCCCGACCGAATGAGCGGTTTCGGAAAAATGAGCCGAGGAAACGAAGCGTTTGCAATTCTGCCTGCAGACACGGAGGACAGGGAAACTGCATGCCGACATCTCGGTGTGGAGATCGGTGAGTGCGGGCTGATTCTGGATGAGATTTAACAACGCGGTTGGCGAAGCCTACCGATTGCGGGTGACAGTCGCCGAGGCCGCGCAGGCGAAGCTGAAGGTGGGTATTCGTGAGTATTTCAACGCCGTGATGTGATCCGCATCAAGAATGATCACTCTTGCCTCGCTTTTGGTCATCCTGACGAAGTCGTTGCCTTTCGTTGTCGCTGGAGCGTGGGATTCGTTTTTCCGCCAACCCACGGTTCCGCGACCTTGCCTGCAAGACGCGGCAGACTCATTGATTGCCGGGAAGAGATTATCCAGATACGCTTTCAGGCCCCATTTCGAGCGCTGGCATCGGCCTGACCAAGCCCTCTCACTGATTTTGAGTTCCATTACGGCCACTCACCGGGTGCGTACTTGAATTCAAGTCGAACTGAGACGCCAAGCGCCTGCAGGGCATCGTGAAGGCAGGACATACTGGCTGACCGATAGTCGGTACATTCGTAACGCTGGATTTGTTGCTTTTTCGTCTCAAGGCGGTCGGCCAGATCTTTTTGACTGAGCCTCAGCGCGATCCTTGCCTTGACCAGGGCCTGAGGAAGCTCGTCGAATGAATCAACAACGATGACATCACTCTCGCCGGATTGAAGGCGTTCGTAGTTTTCGAGTTGATTTCGCAATGCGTCCAACTGGCTTTCGAGCGCATCGCTCTCCCGTTGCATCAAAAGCGGATCGCTGCCCTGTCGCGAGCGGAGGCTGCTCAGGGCCTCAGCAAACTTGTCCGCCTGAGCTTTCGTGATTCGATATTGACGTTCGTTCGTAATCATTTTGCAATCCGTTTGATTCATGGATCAAGGGCGATAATCCCTTGTCGGCACCCACATTTTTCGTTGGAAATCCCCGTTTCCTTCGAGGAACAACGCTTCCGTCGGGCTTGACCCGGTCGGAGCGACAACTGAGAAGCTACAACACCACACACCTACCAACCGCTCCCCTCATTTCGCTCGCTCGCCGAAGGCGAGCGAGCGAAATGAGGGGAGGAGAGCCTACCGCGTTCAGTTGTAGCCTTTCGGTTGCGTTTTTGCCGGGACATGCCCGACGGAAAGCCAAACTCTGAGAGGCTCTTGCTTCGAGACCGTCATACCTTAGGATCACGGCCGGGGCGATATCATGATGCCGGTCAGGGAGTGAAACTATGCAGATGGTCCAGTGTTTGCAGCGATTCGGTTCACAAAATGTCGGCAACGACAATGGCTATAATCCTTCTGGGATTCCCAGTGTTCTTATCGATATCCCAACCCTCACCGAATCGTGATGAAATCGTTGTGATTGAGTAAAGTCTGAACGAGGTTTGTCCGAGCAAGAATCTCCGGGTTCGGGCGATTGTGGGTTCGGGCGAGTTCGGTCATGCGCCGGAGAAGCTCGGACATTGTGGCCTGTTCTTCAGCCGTCGGTTCGACCGACAAGACTGTCACGAACGCGGTCCGGATGAATTCGATGTCGGATGCCGATGGATTGGCGGCGGCGAGTCGTGCGGCGATCTTTCCTGCCATTGTTGTGGCGAACGGGCTGTTTTCCAACGCAAGTGCCTGCTGCGGGACAATACTTTCCCCGCGTCGATAACAGTCAAGCACGTTGGCATCGTCAAACATCGACAGAAACTTCTGGTGGTCGTTGTGTGAGTGTACAAAGTACATACTGCGGCGGCACGACAGTTCATCGTTGACCGGTATCGACGGTCCACCGAGTGATATGTCAAGTTCGCCAGCCAGATGCAACAGGTTGTCCCGCACGATCTGAGCGTCCATACGAATCGGGTTCATCCGCCAGTAGAATTGATTGTCGCGATCAACCTTAAGATTTGCGTCAAGGGCTCCGGCATTCGAGGACGACTGCCGATAGGCCTGCGACGTCACGATCAGCCGATGGAGATGTTTCATGCTCCAGTCGTGCTCAACGAATTCCACGGCCAGCCAATCAAGCAACTCGGGATGCGTCGGCGGAGTTCCGTTGCGACCAAAGTCAAACACCGTCGGCACCAGCGGCTTTCCCATATGCCGCATCCAGATGTGATTGACAGCGACGCGCGCCGGCAGCGGGTGCCGCGGGTCCGTCAGCCACTTCGCAAAAGCGGATCGTCGACCGGTGCTGGTGACCGGGAATGGCATGCCTGCGTTGCGATTCTGGTAATCTTCCTGGGTCTTCTTTGCGCCGGGTAACGACGTATACTCGTCGCTCGGCATGTCAATCGCCTTATTCGCGGATTCCAGCGCGGTCGTCGCGGCCACGAGTTTCTGCTCGGCTTCGGCTTTCTTGCCAGCGGCGGCCTGCAGCAAAGCCAGTTCCGCGCGAGTCCGCTCTTCGTCAGCACGGGCTGCTGTCAGGACGCGTTCTGACTTCGCGGCGGCGATGACAAGATCCTGACTGCTCGGAGACTTCACACCCACGTTGCCGTCGGATGAAACGGCGCTGGATGCAGAGCCGAGATACCGAGCCCGATCGGCTGCGGCGCGTGCATCGATCGAGGCGAGCTGAGCTTCGGCCGTCTGTATTGCTTTCTCGGCGACTCTCAGGGCGAGCTGGGCCTGCTCAACCGGCAGCAACATGGCGGCATCGACTGTTGAGCGAGCGGCCTTGATCTGTTCCTCTGCTGCCTCGCGATGCGTAGCAACCACAGATTCCCGCAGACCAGGATACGTGGCTTCGGTCGGCAGCGAAACGGGTTCTATCTCCAGCCTTAAATCGTCGGACGACAGAAATGCGGGCACAGCCGGTTCCATCGGGCAACTCTTGTCCGGATTCTGATCGTCGCCACGCACATGCAGGTAGGTCGGCGCGTCGAGGTGCGCATCGAACACGCGCGGGATGCCGTCCTTCTCAAAGTCAGGCTCGCCGGGAACCATCTCGGCGCGAATCTGATAAGGTTCGAAGACTGCGCGCAGCTTGTAGTACTCCACCTGGGAAAGCGGGTCGTACTTGTGGTCGTGACACTTTGCACAATTGAATGTCAGCCCGAGCATCGCTTTTGCAGAATGCTCGATCGTTTCATCCAGCCATGTCGTCCGATTGAAAATGAAGTATTGCCGAGCCAGATAACCGGTCGCGCGCAGCCGATCAAGGTCATTGGGATAGAGTTCATCCGCAGCGAGCATCTCGCGCAGCATCTGATCGTAGCCTTTATCAGAGTTCACTGAATCGACGATCCAGTCACGCCAATGCCAGATGTGTTTCTGAGAATTGCGGACTTCAGCTCCGAGCCCCCACCAGTCGCTGTATCGCCAGATATCCATCCAATGCCGTCCCCAGCGTTGTCCATACTGCGGACTGTCGAGCAACTGCGTCACGACCCTGTCGTGCGCTTCGAGCGAATCATCAGCCAGAAACGAGGTGAGTTCTTCGGGCGTCGGCGACAAGCCTGTCAGGTCGAGCGAAACACGTCGCAGCCAGACTCGCTTGTCAGCTTCTGGTTGTGCCACGATCCCGTGCCTGCGATGCTCACTGGCGATGAAGCCGTCAATTGGATTGTGTTGCCACCGAGCTTGCTCTGCCGACGGCGTCTCAATCTGCGGCACTATGGCCCGCGTGGGAGACCGGAAGGCCCAGTGATCTCGCGGATGCCGCTGGGGCTGCTCGTCGACCGGAGCCTCCGCCTTCTGCGCAATCCAATTCCGCAATGAAGCAATCTGATCAGGCTTCAGCGGCTCACCTTCCGGCGGCATCCGTTCGGATGCATCAGTCGCCGTGACACGATTCAGCAGCAGACTTGCACCCGAATCACCTGGGACAATCGCAGCCCCCGACTCACCACCCTTGATGGCAAGCAACGCCGTATCAAGCCGCAAGCCACCCTCCTGCTTCAGCGCCCCGTGACACGCAACGCAGCGCTCGATGAGGACCGGCTTGATGTGCCTGATGTAATCGACATGTTCATCGGCAAAGAGAGACGACGAAAGTAATAACAAGAGGAAACCCTGCCATGCCGGAAAAGCAATTCGTGCAGGCAACACTGATCGCAGGCTTCCACATATCTGCTGATGCAGCATAAACCGCCGCGCGATAAACCGCCGCATCAGACTTTGATGTTGCCGACTGTCGATCTCTGCCATGGAGCTCGCCTCTCAATCATCTGGATTTGCTGTCTGCACCAGACTCCGACTCAAAGCGTTGTCCTACCGGATGTAGCCATCGACCCAACCTCGCGCTGCCTGTGGCGGTACTGCATCCGCGAAGTCTGTTCCGTCGGCCAGCGTAAACGATATCGCAAGGGGAAACGGGCCTTTGGGGGCTCCGCCTGTGTACGGGCCTTCTCCCGTGAACAACCCTTTGGCAACCATGTTCAGTTGCGTAACTTTTCCGTCGGTCAGCGTCATTTGTCCCCGGAGGCGGGCCGAATATGTTCGGTCGCCGGACGCCGACTTCAGCTCCACATGCCCCGTGATTTGATCGCGATCAATCGCGAACCTTGTTGAGGCGACTTCAGGTTTCTCCCAGAAAGGTGCTTCGCCACGAGTGTTATCCACCAGATGAAATTGAGCAATGCGAAGTGCTAGTCGGACAGGAAAGTCACCCGCGGCGAGTGCTTCGTGTTCTTCCTTCGTGATCCAGAGATTGTCCCGGGACAAAGACGTTTGAAAAATCTGCTGGAAGTGAGTTTCCGGCTCGTCGTAGCCGCCCATCACTTTGGCACAGACGCGCACGATCAGCCCACCTTGCGGCGGCTGCAGATTGAACCGTTTGTCGATCTTTTCAGCCACCAGTTTTCTGGTGTCAGTCGGTCGAAACCTGGCCAGGGCTGTTGTCAGCATCTGGTGAATTCGTTCGGGATCACGATTATTCGTATACCCCAGAAACGTTCCATCCGGAGCTGCCATATACAGCCCCTGGGTTGTGCCGTTTTCAAAGTCGTGACGTGGTCCCTGGCTGGCGATTTTGCGATAGAATTCGCCTTCGGAATCCTTCTGACGCCGTTGATTCCACTGATCGATGGCGACTGGAACGGTTTTGGTTTTGAGGAATTCCACTACGGCGGGGTCTGCGAAAGTCGACTCACGGTCGATCACACCATTGTTTCAGGTGCAGCCGAGCGGATGCCCGTCCATCGCCCAGATAAAGATGGGCTTCTTTTGTTCGGCGGCAATCTGTTGAGCACTGAGGACAGAAGTCTTCCACGGCACCGACCGCCACAGCGCAGAATCATCGGGCTGCAACTCCGCATGGATTTTCAGAAAATCGGCCTCGGTGAACTCGTCGGCAGTCGCAGCTGAGGCGGCGATGACGAATGCCAGGCCGAAAAACAGATTGTGGATTCGCATTATGAAACTTCTCCGGCAAATGCGTCAGGCCAAAAATCGAGCTCAGCGAACAATGCTTCGTCAATTATGCTTCTTTCCCGCATGATTTGTACAGTTGGTCTGGCACGAATTGCGGACAAATCGAGACCTGGTACTCACCTCGACCGGGAATATTCCTGAATTCGACGCCCCCTGGCCGCGTACGCTGCACTGCAAATGATTGAGACTTTGTTTTCCCGCGAAGATTTTCAGGCGGCGGTTTGTAGAAGTTGTTCTCGTGCATCGACTTCGTCCTCACCAGGGTTCGGGCTCGTTGACGGGCAAATCGCAAAGTAGCCGTCACGCTCCGCCGTGACGAGAGCCTGGAACAGGGCCACATGAAAGGAGCCCCCGCGATGATAGTGCTTCAGCCCCAGGCAACGGGGTTGACCGTGGAGGCCTGTCTCGGTTGATGAATGTCGATTGACAAAAGCTCATCACGGCGGAGCGTGATGGCTACTTTGGGTTGCGGGCGAAGCCCGCGCCAAGGATTAAGCACCCACGCACAAGTTTTCGCATACAACTTGTTTAACCGCGTGCCCATCGGGCCGCGTTTTACTCGCGAAAGCGCGGGGCGATGCCCACGCGGTTAAACGAAGAAACTTATGCACGGGTGCTTACATACGTTCGATCGTCACCGCCATCACGATGGGTGCCGTGCGATCCGGGCCTTTGACAAGTTCGATCGTTTCGATCACGTCGTGCTTTTTCGGAGTCACGATGATGCGCCGGATCTGTTGACCACCAAGCGCATATGCGAATTCGGATTCAGGCACATCGACGCGACGGATATAGTCAGCGAACTGAACTCCGTTGCGCAATTCGATGTCCTCGGTTGTACCGTCTTTGTAGTGCAGCCGCACAATCATCGAAACGGTCTTGCTTGCATCGTATGGGAAACTCCAGCCGCCGACGCCGCTGAGCAGATGAATGGCTTTCGCTTCCGAATTGCATGGCAGCACTACGGATTTGGGCATGGTTGGTGGCAAAGTGCCATTCGGACCGTTCAGCAGGATGATGTTGGGAACCGTCTTGCCGCGAGGATCGGTCAGAATGAACGGAACATCTTTGAAGATCTTTGGAGCCCAGTCGCCGAACACCATACGATCGGGGCCGTCATCACCGACGTCAAACAGGCCTTTCGTACTGATGGCTGTGGCGTAACGATCGAGCGACACAGGCATAAACCTGCCTTTATCGGTCAGGAATTGGAGCAGACTCGACAGTTCTTCCGCCGTCATCTGCTTCTCGAAGCCTTCGGGCATGACGGACTTGCGGGAACGCACGAGCTCCTCGATATCTTCGCGGGCGATATTGTGTTCTTTCGCTTCCGCATCGATCAGCGTGATGGCCGTTCGCGATTCGCCCGACATCATCCCGGTGATGACCAGACCATCCGTTTTTACGACAGTGTAGATGCGGAAATTGCCTTCGACACTGCGACTGGGATCGATGATGTGCGTCAACAATTCGTGCTTGGGATGCACGGCCATGCCGGTCAGATTGGGGCCGATTGTTTTGCCTTCGGTGCCGTGCATGTGGCATCTCGAACAATGTTTTACATACATGGCTTTGCCGACCACAGCGTCACCTGACTCTTCGCACATGGGAAGCAGTGTTTTGAGGACTTTGTCACGATCGGCATCCGGTAGTCCGCCGCCAGCCGCCATCAGTGTTTCGGCGACCTTGCGGATTTCCCTGTCCGGGTGGACGCGCAATGCCTGTTTCTGATCAAGCGTCAGGTCGCCGATATCCAACGTGCCTGCTTCGACCGCCGTGAGCAGCGCGGTTGTGGTTGCGGGGCGAGCAAGCAGCACGCGCATGGCGACGGCTTTCATCGTCGGCGTCATCTGCGCCGTGCGTTCCACTAACTGCGGGCCAGCGGAATCCGCAGTGCTGACGCCGGCAGCTTCTATCAATCCCGCAGCCAGTTCGGGTGTCGTCCGGAGGTTGACGGTATCCAGCACGGCGCTAAGTACTTCCGAATTCTCGGCCTGAAATCCAATGGCTTCCCTGGCTGCGTTGATACGCTCCGGAGTCGCAGCCTCAGCATCATTCATCACGTTCAAAAGCGAATTCACGATGTCCTTTGCGTACGATTCCAGAGCCTTTGATCCGCACAACGATGCAAGCTGCAGCAACTTTCCTTTGGAGGTCGCGGGTACTCGATCCAGCAATTTCAACAGCGACGCTTCCATAGCTTCGCTCGAATTGACCCGATATTCACGCGGCCAGCCTGCGATGAGACCTCTTACGACGACTTCCGTCAACTGCGGCGACGCCTTTTCAAGGCCCGTCAACAGTGACTGAATTGCCTCCGCCGTCGGGCGCCCTCGTGAAATGTGTTCTGCCACGATCTCCGAGGTTTGCAGCGCGCCGTCGCTCAATTGAGCATTTTGCTGTTCGCCCGGTTGCTCCAGAGCCTTCAGGAAGGAAACAGCATGAGTCGCCGCAGCGGCAGTCACCGCATTGCTTTCCCACAAGTCGAGGTCGGCGCGGCGCGCAATCGTTGCCACCAGTTGACCAGCTTCATCGGAAGGCTCCATGTCAGCGAGACACAGAATTCCCTGCAGGCGAACCTGTGCGTCGGTGTCACCTGTCAGTGAATGCGCTGCAAGCAATGCTTTTGAACCGTCATTCCAGTGGCTCAGGACAGCTGCCGCATTGCGACGAACTCCGGCGGATGGATGAGACAGCGCCGCAGAAGCGGCGCTGACGGCTTTCGACGTGTCGTCCAGTTTCAGCCCATTGAGTGTCCAAAGTGCGTGGATGGCCTCAACGTTCAGGCCGATCTCGTCAACGGATGTATCGGCGATCATGGTCAGCAGTTGCGGTACTACGTCAGTCGCATTCTGTTCCACCAGCAGGCGCTGAGCCTGCAATCGCCAGTTGAAGGATGGGTGCTTCAGCGTTGCCGCCAATTCAGCAGGCGATGCCTTCCCAAGGCTGCGGAAAGCGTGCAGGATATCCAGGGTAGCAGGCTCTCGCTGCGAGCCGTCCGCCCTTGCTTCCGATTGTTTGCTTGTCGAAGATTCCCCTTTGGTCGCATCTTTCGAACCGGCGGACGGCACTGGGACAGTGCCTGCTACTTTGGTTGGCACAACTCGATAGATGCGACTATGTTTCTTGTCCCGCAGATCGCTTTCGTAAGCATTGCCCTTGCCGGTCGTGAAACCCTGCGGTGTTGGATTGTGCTGGATGATGAAATTGTACCAGTCCAGAATCCAGACAGCTCCGTCGGGGCCCACTTCGGCCATAATCGGAGACGCCCATTCGTCGTCACTCGCGATCAGATTTGTCGGACTTGTCGATTTGTAACCTGTGCCGTCACGACGCAGGACAAAGGTACCAACAAGATGCCCGGTTGGCTCGCAGACAAATGCCGTCTTGTTCTACCACTGCTGAGGAAACGTGCGAGCCGTGTAGAGCGCGTGACCGGCACCTGCCGTGTAGCCGCCGAACTGGTCAACCTGCCGGACATTTTCAGTGATGGCTTTGAACATGTATGTGTCGGCGATCGTGCCGATATCCGGAGCCGCCCAGCCTCGTACTCGTTCGTAGTATCGATTCGCAATCGGCATAAAGGTGCTTGGGTTGTGGTTCGCAGTCGAACCAAAGATCAGACCTTCTTCCGTGATACCAAGGCCCCATGTGTTGTTGTTCGTCGATCTGACGAATTCCAGATCGGTGACAACCGGCGGATCATCCTGCGACAGCTTGAAGCGCCAGAATCCCTGGCGGAATGACTGAGTCGTCTTGCCGTTGAATTCGGGAGTGCTGTCGTTGTAGCCCTGCATCGACCAGACCCAGTTGTCGAGCCCATAACGGAAATTGCTGACTCCGCCGTGCGTGTCACCCGCCGCCCAGCCACTGATCAGGACCGTCTTCAGATCGGCCTTGTCATCGCCGTCGGTATCCTTCAGGTACAGCGTTTCCGTCGCATTCTGCACAACGGCACCACCTCGACAGATCATAATCGCTGTCGGAATCGAGAGACCTTCCGCGAAAATCGTGAACTTGTCGGCCACGTTGTCACCGTCGGTGTCTTCACAGATACGGATGCGGTCGCGATTTTTGCCAAGCTCATTCGGGTAGTCGAGTGTTTCACAGATCCACAGTCGGCCGCGTTCGTCCCAGTTCATAGCGATGGGTTTCGATTCGAAGTTGCGTTCGTCGGCGTATAATCGCAGAGTCATACCTTCCGGAAGGGAATAGTGCTTCATTGATTCCTCGACGGACAGAGGCAGTTGCATCGTTGTTTTCGGAGCCCCCTGAACTCCCCAATTGCGTCCTGGCGTGTAGCTTGGAATCTTTGGTCCCACCTCAGCGAATTCAAACGGAGCGACATCTGTACGCGGCTCGGTCATTTTCGGAGCAGCAAACGCTTCCAGATCCGCAAACTCAGGTACTACGGAAACATCTTTCCCACAGGCCCAGCGGATTCCGCGTTCCACCAGATTACTGAAGCCCGGATTCGTCCACGTTCGCTCATCATGTCCCCATGCCGTGTAAAAGACCCGGCCTTTGCCCTGAGTCCTCACCCAGGTCCACGGTTCCCTGTCGTTGCCTTCAGCCTGTTCGCCTTCGACGCGATATTCAAGAACCGTGCGGTTCTCTTCGTTGTGCAGGTGATGAATGTAGGTTTCGTCCCAACTCGAAAAACCGCTGAAGCCCGTCATGATGGGATGTGCGGGTTCCGCAATCTGAGTGCCAAACACCTGTCCGCCATGTCGCTGGAACTGTCCGCCCATGAGCTTCACAATTTCAGGATTGTTCCGCCAGCAGTAGGTGGCACAGTGGAGCGGAATGAATCCTTTGCCGCTCGCAACATAATCCAGCACAGCCTTCGCCTGAGCGTCTTCGATCCTGTCGATATTGGCGTACAGCACCAGCCCGTCAAAGCCATTGAGCGTCGCGGTGGTGAGGTCTTCCATGCGATCCGTGTACTTCAGCTCAATCCCCCGCTGTTCCAGCACGGGCGCAAGCTGATGAAACATGTCAACCGGCCGATGATGCCCATTGTCGCCCATGAAGAGCAGTCTGAGATCGGCGGCATTTGTGTTGCTGGCAATTGAAAAACAGGTGAGCAGAAGTATGGGTCGGAAGAGTGTGGAAAGTGTTGCCGGGAATTGCATAAAGCGGCTCTTGATTCAGCGTCAGGTGGAAAACCGTCGAGACAAATGAATATAGCAGTCAATGTCTATAAAGTCTTCTGACGGCAATCAGTTCGATTTGAGTTGGCGGCGAACGCAAAACCGGGCGAACGCATAACTGCCTGCCGCGAAAAGCACTCCGTTCATGTGGTTGAGATATAGACCATAAAGCCTGAATTTCAAGGCAGGCACGAAGATCGCCCCGACTTTGATGCCTGTGTGTCTCGCCGCGATGGATACTCGCTTATGGCTGATCATCAAGTAGTTTCGTCGAATTTTCCCAGAGCCATTTCCAGATTTTCCAGCACGCCAAGTCTCTCCGCCCAGTGCCTCATGTAATCACGATCCAGTTCGCCCTGCATGAACAGGACATCCTGCACGTCAATTGCATCACGCGGTCGCCCTGACAGGACTTTCAGGACAATGAGGTCTTCGGCCGTCACGATCCACGCCTCATCATCGTCTTCCACAACCTCCCGCTGCCGTCGAAAGAGAACAGTCTGGAGGTAAGCAGATTCGGCCAGAAAGACATCGATATCCACTGAACGTTCCGCAATGGCAACGCCGAATTTTACGAACGGCATTCCGCCTACATTGTCGATCCAGCCCGCGCGATACGCCGCCGGAACAGTGTAGCCGAGTTCTTCGGCTGCATCGAACAGTGACGGCAAATCGCTGCGACTTACTGCAACAGTGAAATCGACGTCATACGTTGGACGCGGAACTCCGAGTGCCCGGGCAGCCAGTCCGCCGAGGATCGCGTACTTCAGTCCACGTGAATCAAACAAGCGAATGAAATCTCTGATCGCCTGATGTAGTTTCCCCATTTCAGCCCTCACTCAACGCGAGCCCTTTTAGGATATTCTCGTTGCGGCCAAGGTTTTCCCGTTCCAGCAACTGAAATCGCCGATTCACGACGTCAGGTCTGCCTTTCAGGAGATAGGGCTCGTTTTCGTCAATGGATTGCAGGACGAGCTTCAGTCGCTGGCCCGTCGTCATACGGCGATAACGTTCAAGTGTTTCCCTACTCAGCATAATTGTCCCAGTTGAATTTCCGTTAGTTCGGGATAACAGTGACCGGACAAGGATACCCGTATCATCTCCACATTGTAGTGATCCAGATCCTCAGCATGAACCTCTGACCGATCGAATTTCTCTACCAAATTCTGAAGTTTCGACCGTGCAGTCGCATCGCAATCGAGGCCGCACGTGCCTCCGCCAAAGTACTGCAATATCCAACGTCATTCGCGTCCGAATTGCAACCAGTCCCGAAGGCCGATATCCTGCCCGTGCCTGCTGTTGCGCCGCGGTCGAACGCCGTGACACGGACTTTGCTGTTGCACGAATTCTGTTGGGTCTGACTGATGTTTTACGCCGGTGTCCTCTGGATGTTTGTCAGAAATTCGCTCATCCGTGAAATGATGTTTCCGGCCAACTTCATGATCCAGGTCGTCACGCGGCTCTTCTGGTTTTTCGCGCGCGTGGCACTCTTCATCGTCATCTACAAAGAAGTCGATCAGATCCGGGGATGGTCGCAGCACCAGTATTTTGCGTTTATGGCCACGGGGATGCTCATCAACGCCATTGTTGAGGCGTTTTTTATGCCCAATTGCGCTGCGTTTTGTGAGAATATACGCACGGGCAAACTGGATTTTGCACTGACCAAACCAATCGATTCGCAATTCCTGGTTTCGATGGAGCGCGTGAGTCTGGCGATGATTAGTCAGATCATGCTGGCCGCAGCCCTCCTGATCTGGTCGCTCATCAACATCGGATCGCCGATTTCAGTGACGCAAGTTGCCATGTATCTGTTCTACATTGCCGTCGCCGTCGCCTGCTTTTATTCGATGATGATCACGATGGCCTGCACAAGCATCTGGTTCGGACGGAATCAGGGGTTGTACGACTTCTGGTTTTATATCACCATTTTCGCCCAATATCCGCGCAGCATTTACGATGGCACGGATGACAGCCGATTCGAATCCGGCGAAGCGCTGCAATTTGGGTTCACGTGGATCGTACCGATCCTGCTCGTCGTGACAGTGCCCGCGCAGATCATTGTCGGGACGCTTGATGATCGTCTGTTTGCTGTTGTCGCTGCCATTGCTGCGGCTGCTGCGTTGCTGGTTTCTCGCGGTGTGTTTCAATGGAGCCTGAATCACTACCGCGGAGCCAGTAGCTGACCCTGGCCACCTACTGCAGCGCATAAAAAAAACGAATAGTCACCGGGTGGAACAGGCCCCGACCGAGACTTGTCAGTCAGGCGGGCACCATCCAACGGCAATTCGTTTTTTTCGATGCGACCGACTGGAGTTGAACCAGCACGGGTGTTACCCCACATGCTCCTGAAGCATGCGCGTCTGCCAATTTCGCCACGATCGCTTGATTGTTCTAACCGACTGACTCTCCTGAAGCTGTCGTGTCTGCCAATTTCGACACTTCTTCCGGAAGTTTACACCCTTTAGACAAACACGACAACCGATCGGTTCGCGAAATGCCGCAATTGGAAATCGGCATTTGAGCCGTGTGCCTCCATGAAAAGATGACAGAAGCCCTGTGATGGGAATCTGCCTCATATGGAGGGCGTCATCTACGAAGCGCGACCGGATCCTGCAGGTCGAACTGGAGTCGGTGCCGGACAGCAATCAATTGGGCAGATGTGGTGATTGGAGGGAAAATAGCCTACGCATTCTCGATGGGTTCCAAGGAGACGTTCCTGAATGAGTTTTCGAATCATGTTGACGAATCGCGGATGACTTCCCGGCGTCCCAGCGCGAACCATTTGAATCGCGTGCTCGTCGCAAAATCGTCGCGCCTCATCGTCAAGGTCGTAGAGCACCTCCATGTGATCCGACAGAAATCCGATCGGCGAAATAACCACCTTGTCGATGTCGTTGGACTTTGCCTCCCGCAGATGATCCAGAATGTCCGGTTCGAGCCATGGATCCTGTGGGCGACCACTGCGACTCTGATAAACCAGTTTCCAGCGGGACTCCGGCAACTCAAGCTGTGCGGCGACCAACCGGCACGATTCCCGAAGCTGTTTCTCGTAGTCTGACGTCGTGGACATGCTCAACGGGATACTGTGCGCCGTAAATGCGACATGCGCCGCGTCGCGAACGTCTGCGGAGAAGTTCGCCAGGGCTTTGCCCACCTGTTCAGCCAGTACGGCAATGAAGTCCGGATGATTATAGAACACTCGCAACTTGTCGATCTGCAATCCGGCAGCTTCAGGCTGTTCGAGCGCGGCGGCAATGTTTTCGCGGTACTGACGACAGCCTGAGTAGCAACTGAAGCCGGATGTGACGTACGTCAATGCCCGCTTGATTCCGTCACGTTTCATCTGAATGATGGTGTCGTTGAGATAAGGCGTCCAGTTGCGATTGCCCCAGTAGATCGGCAAGCGAATGTCGTGCGCATCCAGTTCCTGCCTGAGCTCTGCAATCAGAAGGCGGCACTGTTCGTTGAGCGGACTGATGCCGCCGAAATGATAATAATGCTCAGCGACTTCCAGCAGTCGTTCGCGCGGAACCGGTTTGCCGCGCAGTACGTTTTCCAGAAACGGAATAACGTCTTCACGTTTTTCGGGGCCACCGAAGGACAGGAACAGGATTGCATCGTAATGAGCTGCTGGTGAATCGGTCATGGCGGGAAAATCAGTTCCGGGGATTCATTGTCATTGCGAACGCTTCCAGATGTCGGAAATTGTCGCAGTAGGTGGTGTAGCGGAGAAGCCGGCGAATTTCAGCCGTCAACGCCTGACCTCCGACGGCGATCGCAGAATTAAACGATGTCGCCGTATCAAACAGCACATTGAAACTGGCAATGAATCGATCGACATCGCGAATGGATGTGACACTGAGCCACATCAGGCGCGGGCGGTCACGTTCGACTGCCTTGCGAAGCGTCTCGAAAGGCAGCATGTTCCCCAATGAGTTCGCGCGCCAGCCACAATCGCGCAGCACAAGTTCTGACATGCACGCCGCCAGCGTATACGGGTCGCCATCCAGAGTGCCTCCCATCGCCACCGGCCCATCAATTTTTCCGGTCCCCACCGCACGACGAAGTTCATGCATCACGCGGCTGCATGTTTCACAGGCACGGCGTTCTTCATAGACCTCAATGCTTCCACAATGCCACAGATCACCGATTTTTTGAAACGCTGGCGTAATGAGAGTGTCGCAGATTGTGGCAACAGAAGTATGGTTCATGTACAGATCCAGCACGACGCGACGAGCGGTCATTTCGTCTCCGGCTGCCAATGCCTTTTGGAATTCATTGTTCGCACCATCTCCATTCAGCGATGTGGTTCCAAGTCCCGCAGGCAGACCAAACAGTTCTGGTCGGGTGATCGATTTCCCAGCGTCCCGCGCGTAATGCAGCACAGAGTCCAACTGCAGTCTGCGATGACCGCCGCCCGTCTTTTCAGCCTGAATCAAGCCTTTATCGACCCAACGCTTCAGTGAAGATTCACTGACGCCCATCGCAGCCGCAACCTCTTTCGGAGAAAAAAATTGGTTCATGGAATTTCGCTCTCCAACCTGTGTGATCCTGCTGTGAGCGGCGTGGGCCAAACGCAATACCGTTCAATTATTCAAAGTAGCAGGCACATTCCATGTGCCGCAGCCGCAAGAAAAACAGCGTTTTTCGCAGCTTGCCGGACGGCACACGGAGTGTGCCTGCTACTTTTTGAAAGGTATTGGGGCTAAAAGCGGGAACCCGGGACACACGACACGATCAATCCTGTGTTTTAGGAAGTGTTTGATCCGCGTCCATTCCCTTTCTGAACGAGATGAACGTTTTTCTGCGAAATGACAGTCGGCGGGTCTGCGACAATCAGGTCGTCAAATGGCTCGTCGATAACGTTCAACGGG
>Ga0105044_10003638_pt1 | contig 21164 bp, 16 predicted proteins | sample MAT01_FD_78092 | JGI IMG/M metagenome (GOLD analysis project Ga0105044, IMG submission 78092) | Freshwater microbial communities from Lake Fryxell liftoff mats and glacier meltwater in Antarctica - MAT-01 | ecosystem: Environmental > Aquatic > Freshwater > Ice > Liftoff microbial mat | place...
ATGCTCGCGTTGGTGTTCTTCCGGCTGAACATCTCGCTGGCGGCGGTGAACACCGAAACCTTGTCGAGCAGCCCGCCCTGCCCCGCCGCGTTGGCAGCCTGAAAACTTTCCAGGCCCGTCAGGTTCGGTACGAGCGCCGAGAGTTCCAGCGTCGACCGTCGCACCCCGCGGCCCAGGGTTGGGTCGAGCAAGGCGCACAGTTCCGCCGCGTCGCCAAGCTGCGGCACCCACTTCGGGCTCACGAAGCTGGTAACTTCCACCTCGTCCACGCCGCTGAGCGCGCAGAGCTCGACCAGCCGGGCCTTCTCGGCCGTGGGGATCACGCCGGGCTCGTTCTGCAGCCCGTCCCTCGGCCCGACCTCGGTGATGCGGACGCGTTCGCCCATGCCGGAGTGTACCGGCGTCGCCCGAGCCGGCGACGCGCGCCTTGCCGACGCGCTCAGGTCGTGTAGTCCGCGTTGATGTTCACATAGTCCTTGCTCAGGTCGCAGCCGATCATCCAGCCCCGGCCGCGACCAAAGCCGACCGTCAGCACGCAATCCACCGGGTCCGCGATCATCGCCGCCAGCAGCTTCGGGTCGTTGCGCGCGACGCCCGTGGGCACGCCCGAGCGGTACACCTCGACCCCGCCGATCGTCAGTCCCGCCTCGGCCGGATCGAAGCGGACGCCCGCGTTCCCCGCCGCCGTGACGATCCGGCCCCAGTTCGGGTCCTTCCCGTGAATCGCACACTTGACCAGCGGCGAGTCGACGACGCACCTGGCCATGGCCGTCGCACTCGCATTGTCAACAGCCCCCTTCACCTCGACACGGAACAGCCGCGTCGCGCCCTCGCCGTCGCGGACGACCTTTGTTGCCAGTTCCTGGCAAAGGCTCAGGAGCGCGGCCCTGAAAACGATGAACTCCGGGTCTCCCTCGTGCATCATCTTCACCGGCGATGCGCCCGAGGCCATCGCCACCACGCTGTCCGAGCACGAGGGGTGCCCGTCGACGCTCACCCGCTCGAAGCTCTCGCGGCAGGCGTCCTCGAGCGCGTGCTGGAGCGCCAGCCCCGCGATCGGCGCATCGGTGGTGATGAAGCCCAGCAGGGTCGCGTGCGTGCCCGCGCCGTCCAGCCGCGGAGCGATCATCCCCGAGCCCTTGGCGATCGCCCCCAGGTGCACGACGTGCCCGGCGATCTCGAGCTCCCGGTGGGCGCTCTTGGGCACGAGGTCCGTGGTCATGATCGCCCGCGCCGCCGCCTCGTCTGCATCCTTGTCGCGGGCGAGCGCCGCGACCAGCCCCGGGATCTTCGCGACCATCCGGTCCACCGGCAGCCGGTGCCCGATGATGCCCGTCGAGCTGGGCAGCACCTCGTCGGCCGAGCACCTGAGGGCCGCCGCGACTGCCTGCATCGTCGCCCGCGCGTCCTGAGCCCCCGGCTCGCCCGTCGCCGCGTTCGAGCAGCCCGAGTTCACCAGCACCGCCCGCAGCGCCGGGCCGCCCCGCAAAGCCGCGCCACGCCACTCGCGACCGATCTCCACCGGAGCGCCCACCACCGCGTTCCTCGTGAACACCGCGGCCGACGAACGGCGGGCCTGGATGCTCGCCCCTCCACCCCCTCCCCCCGCTCCGCCCGCGCCCGCCACCAATGGCCGGGGGTCGTCGCAGACGATCAGCGCCAGATCGCTCTTGCCCGAGGGCTTGATCCCGGCGGTGGTTGCGGCGGCACGAAAACCGAGCGGACGAGTGATGGACAAGGTCGATGCTCCGGAGGAAGTGCGGAGGGTAGTGCCCCCGCGTGTCCTCCGCACGTACCCCCTGCCCCCCCGGGCCCCGCCCGACCGTCCGCGCCCTTATCGCCGGATCTCACGCAGCCGCTGCGTCGTCGACGCCAGATCGTCCCTCACGCCCATGGGCTCGAAGACCGCGCTCACGCTGGTCTCCCCGATGATGTTGTTGTACCCCACGCGGACGCCCAGCGTCGCGTCGGAGAACCGCCGCCGCAGCGTCGCGCTCACGTCCTGCAGCTCGTTCACGTCGGTGTCGTACGTCATGCCGCCGCCGATGGTGTACTTCTTCGTCAGCGTGTACATGACGCCCGCATCGACATACGTCGCGTCCAGAGCGTTGAGGTATCGCACCTGGGCGTAGCTCGAGAAGTCCGGCGCGTGCTGGATCGTCCCGCCCGCGACGGTCCGGGCCGGCTGATTGTCGTCGAAGTCGTACACCGTCGAGAACACCAGGCCCACCACGTCCGTCGCCTGCCACGCGAGGTCGGCCGTGAAGTAGTCGCCCAGGAACGAGTACTCGGGGCGCGACTCGTTGAACCGGCCGATGGGCGACTCCTTGTCGGCGTCGGCCGTCGAGTGGACCAGGTCGGTGCTGAGCTTGAGGACGTCGACGCTGCGCCAACGCCCCGGGCCGCCGCGCTGCGTCTGCCACGTCTGGTTGATCCCGGCCCGGACGGCCGAGCCGTTGTTGATGCTCTCGACGGTGTCGTCGTAGATCGGCAGGTTGCCCTGGGTGAGCGTCGTCCCGCCGCTCCAGACCGTCGCGTTGGGCTCGACGATGTGCCGCAAGCGGTGCAGGTCAAAGAGCCCGCTCTCGACCTCGTCGTCGATGCGCGTAAAGGTCGTGCTGAAGCGGCTGCCGCCGGCCCAGAACCCGCGGAACTGCTCGTCCCGGGCCTGCGCGTCGGCGATCGTGTTGAACTCGCCGACCTTTTGGTCATACGCCGTGAACTGCCCGACCACGAACGGCGAGACCTTGATCCCAAGCACATCGAACGTCGCGACCAGCTCCTGCCGCGTGTTGGCCCGCATCACGTCCTCGCGCGTGTATCCCGCCGCCCGCAGCCGGTCGGCGATCGACTGGTTGGCGTTGACGCCGAAGGTCCGCTGGGCCAGAAAGTCGTTGTTGAACCCCAGCCCGCTCACCAGCGTGTTGTCGAACACGAATCGCATGCGGCTGGCCGAGTACTCGTGCGTCCAGGTCAGGAGGCCCGGCTGCACCCCCGGCAGGATGTCGTCGGCGATCCTCGCATAGCTGATCTCGGGCAGCTTGTTGACGCTGTACCCCTGGCTCTGCACCAGGTACTGGTTGGACACGAAGTCCTGAAGGTTCGCCTTCGCCAGCACGCCGAACCGCTGGTTGCTCTCGAGGTACCGCAGCTCCGCCGCCGTAGTGAACTCGCGGCCCTCCTGGCCCTGCTCGCGGAAGAACGCGTCGACGAAGCGGGCGTCGGAGATGGCCGCCACCTCGCCCGTGAGCGTCCAGCTCGGCGTGAGCTGCCAGATGTTGTCGGCCAGAACGATCCCGCGGAACTCGTCGTCGACCTCCTGCTTCACGCCCGTGCTCAGCACGTCGCGCCCCGAGTCGCTGGGCAGGGTGTACGCCAGCACGCCGCCCTTGAGCTGGGCCCCCGGCCTCCCGGTCGTGTCCCAGTTCGTCCGCGTGCCAAGCGCGATCCCGCGGTCGAAGTAGCCGTCGATCAGGGCCCGGATCTTCAGGCCCTCGATCTTCCGTATTCCAAGCAGGCTCATCACGTTCCAGGTCGTCTTGATCGCCCCGCCCGACTCCGACGAGTTCTCCACGCGGATGTCTTCAAGCGGGATGTCCACGATCTCGCCGCTGAAGCCCGGCAGCACGAAGAACGGCACACCCCCCGCCCGCAGCGAGAGCATCCCCGACTCAAAGTACGTCCTTGGCCCCTCCCCGGGCGCCTCGGGCGGGGCCTGCGACACCGTGATCGTCGAGGCCCCGACGCTGAACACGGGCTCGAAGAACGAGCTTGTCGCCAGCCGCGCCCCCTCGGCCGTGAACCGGTTGGCCGCCTCCTGCCGCAGCGTCTTGGCCCGCACATAGATCGGGATACCGAGCTTCGGGTCGACCGTGCTGAAGACCGCCTCGGCCATCACCGCCCGATTGTTATTCAGATCATAAAACACCCGCGGCCCACGCAGCGTGTACTGCCCGTCCGTCGCCACCACGTCCCCCTCGAGATACACCCCCCGAAGCTGCTCGGCCCCGAATCGCCCCATGTCCGCGATCGGCCCCGGCTGCAGGAACACCACGGCCCGCTCGGCCGTGATCATCAGGTTCCGCGTCTTCCGCAGATCGGTGTACTGCAGCGCCACGCCGCCGGTCAACAGCAGCGTGTTGTCCCCCCCCTCCTCGCCGCGCACCAGCCGGATGAACTCCGAGTTGCCTACCGGGTCGCCAAACTCGGGCGCTGTCGGCGCCGTGCTCGCCCGCGTCCCGACCGCGAACGTCACCACGCCCCCCTTGGTGAACAGTGGATCCGCCGCCACACCCGCCCCGACCACCGGCGTCTCGCTCAGCGTCACCGCCGGCCGCTTGGCGATCGGGCTATTGGGCTCATACGGCCGGGCCCTTCCGGGCAAAATCGGCCCCGCCACCACGCCCGGCGCGGGCACGCCCACGATCTCCGCCGCCCCCGCAACCTCCGCCCCGGCCAGTTGCCGCAGGTGCCGGGCAAACCGCTGCTCGCTCTCCCGCAAAAAGTTCGCCTCCGCCTCCGCGGCGCCCCCCACCCCGGGCCGCCCGGTGCTCAGCGAGTCCGCCCGCATGCTCACGATCCCGTCGGCCCGCGCCGTCACCAGGAGCCGGTCGGCCGCCTGCGCAAAGCCCGCCTGCGAGCCCGGGTCGCTCACGCGATCAAACTGAATCGCGATCTCCCGCACCTGCCGGTCGGGATCCGAGCCCGGCCCGGCCCCGCCCACCCCCGCCGACCGCACCCAGACTACGGCCTGCGCCGCCGTAAACGTGTACTTCCCCAGCTGGACGCTCACATCCCCCTGCAAATACATCCGCTGGGTGCCCAGCGGCAGGCCGTCGGGCCCCACCTCGTTGCCCCCGCCGCCCTCCGACCACACCCACGCGCGATTCGCCCGGATCACTAGGTCGCCCGCCTGCACACTCGACGCGAGCTTTACGCCGCCGAAGTCGCGCCCGGTGATCTGCGACACGTCGACATCCGCCGCCCTCGCCCCAGCATCCACGGCGGGCCCCTGCGCAAAGCCCGCCGGCACCCCGACCGTCCCACCGGCGATCACGATCAGGATCCGGGCCAGACGAGCACCCAGACGCGGGCATGTATTGGTCATGGTTGTGGCAATCGGCATGGCCGCGGCATCCTGGCAGCAGAGAAACACTCAATGAACAGACGGAACAGACGGAGCAGACGACGACTCGCCGACGCGGCCGATGGTAAATGGCCCAAACCCAAAGCACAACTCCTCGATCAGCCCACGATCCTGCGACGACTGCCGCCTACCCATCGACACCCCGCCCCTGTAGACTGGCCTTTTGCCGCAATGGACCCTCCGGCCAACGCTCACCGCCAACTCAAACCCGTTGGGCGATCCACCAACGAGAGGACTTCACGATGTCCAACCCCACTTCCTCCACACCCCCCCCGCTCCCCACCTCGATCGACGCCGACGCCATCCTCACGCTCACCCTCGCGCCCACCGACCCCGCGTCCCCCGTCGTCGTCCTCGATCTCACGCTCATCCAGCGCCTCGAAGCCACGCTCAAGGATCTCCCGCGCGACCTCAAGGGCCTGATCCTCGCCTCCGCCTCCTCCCGCGTCTTCGTCGCCGGCGCTGATCTCAAGACCATTCAGGCCCCGTCGCCCCAAACCGACCCCGAGGCCGACCGCCGGCTCGACGCCTATCTCGCCTACGGCCAGCGGGTCTTCGGCATGCTCGCCCACCTCCCGTTCCCGACCGCCGCCGCCATCAACGGCGCCGCGCTCGGCGGCGGGCTCGAGCTCGCCATGCACTGCGATGGTCTCATCGCCGCCCCGAGCGCCTCGGGCAAGCCCTACCCCATCGGTCTCCCAGAGGCAGGCCTCTCCATCTGCCCCGGCTGGGGCGGCACCAACCTCCTCCCGGCCCGGATCGACCCGGCCGAGGCGATCCGCCGCACCGCCGCCGGCACGCCGATGACCTACGACCAGGCCGTCACGCTCGGCATGTTCGACGCCGTCGCGCCCCACTCCGCGACCCCCGACCCAGCGCCCCTGCACGCCGCCGCCAAGGCCTGGCTGCTGAGCGTTCGCCCGACCTTCGGCCACCCGGGCAGCCGTATCCCCCGGCGCGACGGCGCCCCAAGCCGATGCATCTCGCGCCCGGGCACAAAGCCCGCCACCCTCGCGGCCCTCGCCGAAGTCTTCACCTCGATCGACGCCCCCCCAGGCACCCCGGCCAAGGCCGTGCTCGCCGCCGTCCGGATCGGCGTCGACGCGGCCGACCCCGTCGCCGGGTGGCAGGCCGCGCTGGACGTCGAGCGTCACGAGCTGGTCCGCCTCCGCAACACGCCCGCGGGGCGGGCGGCGATACAGGCGTTCTTCGACAAGTCCAGCGCGGGCGCCACGAAGAAGTGACCGTGTCCCGTGCGGCCGGTTGAGAGTTCGGAGCGAGCCATCAACAAAACAACCGGCGGGGCCCGTTCGGGCCCCGCCGGCTTGATGATCTCAACCGCGATGAGCCGGCGTTGGCTCAGTAATCCATGTCATCCATCCCGCCGCCCGCGCCCGCCCCGACCTTCGACTTCCTCTCCTTGATGTCCACGATGGCGGCATCGGTGGTCAGGAGCAGGCCGGCGATCGACGCCGCGTTCTGCAGCGCGACGCGCTCGACCTTGGTGGGCACGATCACGCCCATCTGTAGGAGGTCGCCGTACTCGTGGGTCAGGGCATTGAAGCCGAAGTTCGTAGCCGAGTTCTCTTCGACCTTCATCGCCACCACCGAGCCGTCGAGCCCGCAGTTCTGCGCGATCTGCTTGATCGGCGCAGAGACGGCGCGGTCGATGATGTCGATGCCGATCCGCTCGTCGCCCACGGCCTTCTTGCGGAGCTTATCGAGGCTCCGGCGGGCACGCAGGATCGCCACGCCGCCGCCGGGCAGGATGCCCTCCTCGACAGCCGCGCGGCACGCGTGCAGCGCGTCCTCGACGCGGGCCTTCTTCTCCTTCATCTCGACCTCGGTCGCCGCGCCCACGTTGATCTGCGCAACGCCGCCCGAGAGCTTCGCCAGCCGCTCCTCGAGCTTCTCGCGGTCGTAGTCGCTCGTCGTCGCGTCGATCTGGTGCCGGATCATGTCGATGCGGCCCTTGATATCCTTGCTCTCGCCGGCGCCCTCGACGATCGTCGTGTTGTCCTTGTCGATGGCGACCTTCTTGGCCCGCCCGAGGTCCTCGAGCGTGACCTTCTCGAGCTCGATCCCGAGCTCCTCCATGATCGCCTTGCCGCCGGTGAGGACGGCGATGTCGTTGAGCATCTCCTTGCGGCGATCGCCGAAGCCCGGGGCCTTGACGGCCGCGATCTTCAGGATGCCTCGGAGCTTGTTGACCACCAGCGTCGCCAGGGCCTCGCCCTCGATGTCCTCGGCGATGATCAGCAGGCTCGCGCCGCTCTCGGCGATCTTGCCGAGCAGGGGCAGCATGTCCTTGGCCGAGGTGATCTTCTTCTCGTAGATCAGCACGTACGGCTTGTCGAGCACCGACTCCATCGTCGCCTGGTTGGTCACAAAGTGCGGCGACAGATAACCCTTATCGAACTGCATGCCCTCGACAAGCTCGATCTCGGTGTTGAGGCTCTTGCCCTCTTCAACGGTGATCACGCCGTCCTTGCCGACCTTGTCCATCGCCTCGGCGATCTGCTTGCCGATCTCCGAGTCCTGGTTGGCCGAGCAGGTGCCGACCTGCGCGATCTCCTTCGACGACGACACCTTCTTCGACATCGCCTTGAGCTCTTCGACGATCGACGCGACGGCCAGATCGATGCCGCGCTTCACCTGGTTCGCGTTCGCGCCCGCGGTGATGTTCTTGAGACCCTCGGCAAAGATCGCCTCGGCATAGATGGTGGCGGTGGTGGTGCCGTCGCCGGCATCCTTGGAGGCCTTGGTGGCGACCTCCTTGACCATCTGCGCGCCCATGTTCTCGTAGGGATCCTCGAGCTCGATCTCCTTGGCGACCGTCACGCCGTCCTTGGTGACGGTCGGGGCGCCGAAGGACTTCTCAAGTACGACAACCCGGCCCGAGGGCCCGAGGGTCACCTTGACGGCCCGGGCGAGCTTCTTTACGCCCTGAAGAATGCGGTCACGAGCGTCGGTATCAAATGCGATCTGCTTGGCGGCCATTGGTCACTCCAAAGAGGCACTAGGCACTGGGCCCTAGGCGCTGGTTGTACAAGAAAGAACACCGGGCAATCACCACGTTCGAATCGTTCACTAGTGCCCAGTGCCTAGTGCCCGATGCCTGCTCACCCGATCTTGATCCACGCGACCTGCGGCGCGTCGAGGATGTACACGTGCTTCCCATCCGTCAGCTTGATCAGGTGGTCCGGCTCGTCGGGAAGCAGCATCGCATTGGTCACGATGCACTTCTCCGATTGAATCATGTATACCACGGCATCACGCTTGCCGTTGAGTTCACGAAGGGCTTGGCGAAGTTCGGGTGTGGTCATGCGATAGGCACCTAAGACCAGGCACCGGGCACCAGCAAAGGCCCCGAGCCCCATCGGCTCGTGCCCGGTGCCTGGTGCCGCGTGCCCGCGGGTTCAGTCAATCACAGCCAACACCTCGTCCTCGCTCATGATCAGCAGCTTCTCGTCGTCGAGCTTGATCTCGCTGCCGGCATACGAAGAGAAGATCACCCTGTCGCCCTTCTTCACGGTCAGCGGCGTCAGCTTGCCGTCGGTCGTGTTGATCGTCCCCGTGCCCACGGCGAGAATCACGCCCGTCTTCGGCGTGTCCTTCGCCTTCTCGGGAAGGATGATGCCCGCCGCCGTGCGATCCTCGGCCTCGTCGCGGCGGACGATGATCTTGTCGTGCAGGGGGCGGACCTTGATGTCACGGCTAGCGGGTGCGGACTTGGCGGCCATGTCGAAACTCCTTGTGCGAATCCGATTGCGAAAGTTGGTTGAACGGTCCCGGATGAATCTGTCTGACCTTCGTGGCTTGCTTTGCTCGATCCAGTTCACTCGCCCGCGGCGGCCCTAGTTTCCGCTCGCCGAGGGCCAGCGGCCCTGATAATGCCGCTCCAGCACGCGCTGCAGGAGCTTGAGCATCTGCTCGACATCCGCGCTGCGACGATCCACCACCGCGAACGCATTGAAGTGCAGCGCCGCCGTCATCTCCCGGCAAGCATCACGCTGCGACCGGGGCGAACGAACGATCACCGTCGGAACCCCGCCCCCATCGCCCGCCCCACCGCCCGCGCCCGCCGCCGCCCGCTTGAGCATCTCCAGGACCCGCGGCCCCGCGTCCTCGCACGGGGCCGAGGCACCAAAGTCCATCGGGAGCCCGAGGTCGACCACCGCGACATGGATCGCCGTCGTCCGGATCACCTGCTCGGCCTGCCGGGCCGTGCGAACCCTGAGCGACTGCACGCCCATCGGCTCGAGCAGACACGCCATCCGGTCGGCCCAGGAATCCGGACGCCAGCCACCCCAGCTCAGGAGCAGGTTCAGGCGGTGGTCGGGTTGGCTGGGTGTTGGGTGCATACGGCAAAAAACGGAGAGTCGACGCGAGGCCCTAGGCAAGCTGTGTGCCGGTCCCGTCCGGGCCCGCCGATCGTCCCGCCGGAACGCCCATCCCGTCCAAACGCGGTTCCCATCCCGCATCCGAGGCCCAGTGCTGCCAGCGGAATCGCGGACCGGGGCTCGAAGGTGCCGAATTGGCAGACCAAGCCGCCGCCCAGCCGGACGCCGGGCCCGCTTCCTCCGCCGGTGTCTGTTTGGGGAACATGCGGTACACTGGAACCTATGGATGTTGCCACGCTCGTGCTCGGGCTGATCGCGGTCGCTGGGGTGGGTGCCGCGGCCTGGCTCGCGATCGGGCGGGCCCGGTGCATCGCCGAGGCCGCCGCGGCCCGCGCCACGGCCGCCGGGGTCCAAGCGGCTCAGGACCGAGAGCGGGCCGAGCGAGAGCGCGCAGAACAGCGCGAACTCGAAACCCGCCAGACGCTCATGAAAGTCAGCACCGACCGCGCCGCCCTGGAAGAGCAGCTCCAGGCCCAGCGCGATGCCCACCGCACCACCCGCGACGTGCTCGAGCGTGAGAAGCTTCTAGCCGTACGCGAGATCGAGGACCGCCTGACCGCCGAGATCGCCCACGTCGAGGGCCTCGGTGCCGAGCGCGTCGAGAGCGTTCTCCGCGAGAAGAAGGCGATCGCCGAGCAGCTTGCGCTGTTCGAGGCCCGCTTCCGCGAGGTCTTCGGCAACCTCGCCGCCGAGGCGCTCAAGAGCAACCGCGAGCAGTTCCTCGCCCTCGCCGAGCAGAAGCTCGACGCCAAGAGGAGCGCCGTCGACGCCCTGGTGGCGCCAATCGCCGAGACGCTCAAGCGGACCGACGCCAAGCTCGCCGTCATCGAGGCCGCGGGCGCCGAGCTCCGCACCGAGACCGGCAAGCTCGTCAAGGCCCTCCGCGAGCCGCATGTCCGCGGGCGCTACGGCGAGGTCCAGCTCCGGCGCGTCGCCGAGCTCGCCGGCATGATCGCCAACTGCGACTTCTTCGAGCAGGACCAGACCCGCGACCTCGACGGGCTGGCCCTCCGCCCGGACATGATCGTCCGCCTGCCCAACGCCCGCACGATCGTCGTGGACGCCAAGACCAACATCCAGGCCTATATCGACGCGATCGCCGCCGCCTCGCCCGAGGCCGCCGAGCGCGAGCTCGACCGCTTCGCACGCCACGTCGCCGAGCAGGCCACGGCCCTCGCGAAGAAGAAGTACTGGTCCCAGTACGACGGCTCGCCCGAGTTCGTCGTCATGTTCATCCCCGGCGATCAGTTCATCGACGCGGCCCTCTCCCGCCAGCCCGAGCTCCTCGAGCGGGCCGCCGAGCAGGGCGTGATCCTCGCCTCGCCCAGCACGCTCATCGGCCTCCTCCGCGCCGTCGCCGTGGGCTTCAAGGAGGAGCAGCTGGCCAAGGCCGCCACCGAGCTCCGCGAGCTGGGCAAGCAGCTCCACGAGCGCTTCGCCACCGCCATGGAGCATGTCGCCAAGGTCGGGAGGAACCTGGGCGCCTCGGTCGACGCCTACAACGATTTCGTCGGCTCCTGCGAGCGCCGCCTCGAACCGATCATGCGCAAGTTCGAGGACGGCGGCGTCAAGAGCGCCAAGGACCTGCCCGACACCCCTGAGATCGCCTCGAAGCCCCGTCGCGTCAATGCCCTGCCCGCGCCCTCCTCCCCGGTCGTCGATGGCCTGCTCCTGCCGGGCCTGTCCGCCCCGCTCGACGGCTCCGCCGCCCCCGGCGTCGACGGCCCGAAACGGTGAGCAGCCTCGAACGCCCCCCGGCAATCGCCGATATACCGCCCATGGGCGAGGCACTGGTCTACTGGCTCGGCGGCGTCGCCGCGGGCGTCTGGGTCTGGCGAACCCGCCGCCGCTACACCCCCATCGCCCGACCCCTCTCCGACGTTGAGATCCAAACGTTCGCGGGCTGCTTCTCCCGCGAGCTGCTCGCGAGCGTCCGCATCGCGACCGTTGCCCAGATCGCGCTCCCCGGTGCCCGCTGGGCCCGCCGCGCCGTCGCCGACGCGCCCGGGCCGCCGGGTCACAACGCCGGCCCGGGCGGCATCGCCTTGGGCAACCTCGTCGTCTTGGCCTCGCCGCACGGTTCGCCGCTCCACGTCGGCGTGCTCTTCCACGAGCTGGTCCACGTCGCCCAGTACCGTCACCTCGCCGGCCTCTGGAGCGTTCGGGGTTTCCTGAGCCTCTACCTTCGCCAATGGGTCGAAGGCGGCCGCTCGTACGCCGCCATCGGCCTGGAGCAGCAGGCCTACGACCTCCAGACCCGCTTCGAGTGCGGCGAGACGATGGACGTTCAAGCCCACATCGCCCAGACTTGGCCGGATTGACAAACGACCCCCGCCTGGGCGGGGGTCGTTGAACGATCAGAGAACTTCCAATCTCGCGATCTGCGGCGGCAAACCGCCGGGGCAGCCCTCACGCCGGATTCGGGAACACGCCCGTCGGGATCTCCGGCGGCGGCTCGGTGCTCGAACCCTTGCTCGGCGGCGCGACTGTCGCCTGCTTGCCCGCGTCGGCCAGAAGCTGGCTCACCGTCGGCTTGCCCAAGGGCTGGCCCGAGAGCAGCTTCCGCACCTCGTCGGCGCTGAGCGTCTCGTACTTCAGCAGCGCCTCGGCGACCGCAACAACCTTGTCCCAGTTGGCCTCCAGCAGACGCTTGGCCTCGTTGTAGGCCTCCTCGACCATCCGGCGCACCTCGTCGTCGATGAGCTGGGCCGTGTGCTCGGAGTAATCCTTCTCCTGCTGGAACGCCTCCCGCGTGTCGGACCCGGCGTAACGCACGAACCCCAGCCGCGGCGACATGCCCCACTCCAGGATCATGCTCCGCGCGATCGAGGTCACCTGCGAGATGTCCATCGAAGCGCCCGTCGAAACGTCGCCGATGCCCTTCTCCTCGGCAATCCGCCCGCCGCAGAGCACCCGCATCGTCGCCGTGAGCCACTTGACGCCGTAGCCCATGCGGTCCTTGACCGGCAGCGAGAACGTCGCCCCGCCCGCCGAGCCGCGCGGGATGATCGTCACCTTGTGCAGCGGGTCCCCGTCGGTCAGCAGCGCCTGGATGACGGCGTGCCCGGCCTCGTGATACGCCGTGAGCTTGTTGTCCTCGATCTCCCGCACGCGCGACCGCTTGGCCCGGCCGAACTTCACCTTGTCGCGGGCCTCCTCGACGTCCTCCTGCTCGACGAAGTCCTTGTTGTGCAGCGTCGCGGCGATCGCCGCCTCGTTGATCAAAGCCGCCAGGTCGGCGCCCGAGAACATCGGTGTCGCCCGCGCGACGCGTTCGAGGTCGACGTCCGGCCCGAGCTTCACCTTCTTGGCGTGGACCCGCAGGATCTCCATCCGCCCCTTCACGTCCGGCCGCGGCACGATGATCTGCCGGTCAAAGCGCCCCGGCCGCGTCAGCGCAGGGTCCAGCACGTCCGCCCGGTTGGTCGCCGCGACGACGATCACGCCGTCGCCGGTCGCGAAGCCGTCCATCTCGACAAGAATCGCGTTGAGCGTCTGCTCCCGCTCGTCGTGCCCGCCGGTGGTAAAGCCCCCGCCGCGGCGACGCCCCACGGCGTCGATCTCATCCAGGAAGATGATGCACGGCGCCGACTCCTTGGCCTGCTTGAACAGGTCTCGTACGCGCGAAGCACCCACGCCCACGAACATCTCGACAAAGTCCGAGCCCGAGATCGAGAAGAACGGCACATCCGCCTCGCCCGCGATCGCCTTGGCCAGCAGCGTCTTGCCGCAGCCCGGCTCGCCGATGAGCAATACGCCCCGCGGGATCCGCCCGCCGAGCTTGGCGAAGCGCTTGGGATTGCGGAGGAACTCGATGATCTCCGTAACCTCGTCCTTGGCCTCCTCGATGCCCGCAACATCGGCGAACGTCACGCCGGTCATCTCCTTGGTCAGCGTGCGGTGCCGGCTCTTGCCGAAGCTCCCGAGCATCCCCCCCGGCCCGGCCCCCGCCGAGCGGAGCCCGCGGGCGATGAAGAACCACACAAGCCCGAGCATAATGAGGATCGGCAGGAACGTGATCAGCAGGCCCTTCCACGCGGCCGTCGCAACCTCGGTGTAGTTGCCCCCCGTCAGGTCGCGCACCTCTTTGGTGTAGTCGGCCTTGGTCGCCGGAGAGATCGGGAAATACACCGTCGAGGTCCGCCCGTCGGCCTCGGTCTTCTCGGCATACACCCCGTCGTCACGGATCTCGACCTTCTGCAGCGACTTGGCCGCCACCAGGTTCCGGAACTCCGACCAAGAGGCCAGCCGCGTCGCGCTCGTCTGCATCGACGAGAGCAGCAGGCCTCCCAGCAGGATCAACGCCAGGATGCTGAGCATCGAGAACAGCCCGCGCGAGGCCTTGGGGGTCGGCACGCCGGGCTTGCCCGGGGTCGGCTGGTTCTGGGGACGCTTGGTGTCGGGTTGTTCAGCCATGCTTTAGGTGTACGCTCGCTCGGGCGTTGTGGATCGGGATTCCGGGCCGTCATCATGCTCGTACGCGCCGCGGCCAGTCGCGCTCCGCAATCGTTGGCGCGCCGCCGACGCCCCGCCCCCGTCCCCACAAGTGAGTATCGACCGGACAACCGGCGTGGATTCTGCCGGGTTGTGCTTTTGCCCCCCTCCGCCCCCCCCACTGCCCCAAGCCCGCCGAGGACCGTTCCCTAGGTCCCGCCGCCCTCACCACCCGCTGCGAAGCTCCGCGACGATGTCCTTGGCCAGCTTCTGGATCGCGGCGTGTTGCCCGGCCTCCAGCCGCTCATTGACGGGGCTGGCCGGGACGAACGCATCCGACGCCGTGAAGTTCCGCCGAGCAACCAACGTCTTGCCCGTCCGTGCGTCCTTGAAGTCAAAGTCCACCGTCAGCTCGACGGCCAGCTCCTGCACATACCCGCTGTTCCGCTGCAGGCTCAGCCGCCGGAGGTTCGAGCCCGTCAGCGTTCCCGTCAAGGTCGCGTTGGCCCCGCCCCCGCTCTGGTCCTGCGCGACGCGCCAGGGCGTGGATCGCTGGATCTCCTTGACGATCGCGTCGGTCAGCTCCGTCTCCAGCCCGCGGGAAAACGTCGGGTTCTGGAAGATCGGCACGGCCACCGTGCGGATCGTCGCGTCGTGGCTCGACACGTGCGCGTATCCCTCGCGCGGGTCCGCCGCACACGCGCCGAGCGCCAAGCCCATCACGCTCAATCCGAATCCCAGCCCGATCACTCGCAACACGCCGCTCTGAAGGGGAATCATGGCTTGGCTGCGTCCTTGTTCTCGGCCGTGCCGACCGTTCCGGCGGGCCCCTCAACGCCCGGTCCCTGCTCGCCCCGGGCCCCGCCCGCGTCCCGGCCAGCATCACCGCTCGCCGGGGCCGGCTTGGCCCCCCACCCGCGCTCGTCGAGCGTCTTCATTGCCCTCGCCGCGGCCTGGGTCCTGGGGTGCATCCGCACCAGCCGCTTGAGCGTGTATCGCGCCGAAACCTCGTCGTCCTGCGCGAAGTAGTAGTTCGCCGTCTCCAGCATGTCCGCCGCCGACGACTCGTCCAGCCGGGCGATCAGCCCGTCGGTGAGCCCCGCCTCCTCGGCGGCCTGCGGATACAGGCTCGCGAACCGCCGCGTGAGGAGCTTGGCGTCGATCAGGCTCGACGAGTCGTACCGCGGGCCCTTGAACCGCCCGATGGTCGCGTAGATCCGCCGCTGCATCGCCCTCTGCGTGTATTGCGAGCTCGGGTAGTTCTCGATGAACAGGTCGTACGCCTGCACCGCCATCGTCAGGTCCCGCTCGCGGTAGTAGAAATCCGCGAGCTCGATCCCCGCCCGCTCGGCCAGCCGCGAGCCCGGCAGCCGCTCCTGCACGCGGATCAGGAGCTCCTCGGCGATCTCCGTCGAGTCCAGGATCCGCATCCCCAGCAGTTTTCGCCTCAGCCCGTTGGCATACCGCACGCCGATGTCGAGCTCCCGCTCCACTGCCGTCACAAAGTGCGACGAACCGGCATGGTCCTTGATCACCCGCTCGTAGTCATATAGCGCGTCGTACTCGTTGCCCGTCGCCGTCAGCGCGTCGCCCCGCAGCAGGTACGCCTCGGCCAGGAACGCATTGCTCGTCCGCTCGTTCACCCCCAGGAAGCCGTCCAGCGCCGCCTTGGCCTGGGCGTACCGCTCCTCGGCAAGGTCGGTCCGAGCCCGGGCGATCAGCGCCTCGTCGGTCCCGGGCGTCGCGGCCGGCTTGGTCTGCACCAGGTTGCCCGAGCCGTCCAGCCGATACTCGTTGCTTGTTGATTGCCCGAGCGTCGGCATCGCTAGACCGGCCGAGCCGCCGACGACCAGGGCCAGGAGCAATCCACGCGGGTGAGATGGGCGAAGTCGGGTCATGTGGAGTGAGGATACCGGAACCGCGGGTCCGAGGGACGCCAAAGATCGGGGGTTGGCCGCCACGGGCCATACGCTCACCGTTCGTCGGTCCGATCGGGCGGGGGGCTGCAAAGGGGACTCGGGTGATCCACCAGCCGGCCAGCATCACGGGCATGGGGGCCGTCTCCCCGATCGGCGTGGGCATCCCTGCCTACTCCGCCGCCCTCCGTGACGGCCGCAGCGGCGTCCGCCTGCTCGAGTTCGCCCACCCGCTGATGAAGAGTTCCGTCGCCGCCCCCGTTGCCGCTCCCCACTTCGACCCCGCCGAAATCCTTCCCCCGGCCGATGTTCTCCGCCTGCCGAGGCTCGTCCCCATGGCGCTGGCGGCCGCTCGCGAGGCCCTCGACATGGCCGGATGGACGCCCGAGGGCCAGCCGGGCGCGCCAGTTGCCGTAGACCGCGCCCGCCGCATCGGCCTGGTCCTGGGCACCGGCGCCGGCGGGATCGACTTCACCCTTGACCAGGCCCAACAGGCCTATGCGCCCGGCGGCGCCAACCGCGTGAGCCTCTGGACCATCACCAACGCGACCCACGGCAACCTCGCCGGCGAGCTCTCCATCCGCCTTGGGCTGAAAGGACCGAGTTGGTGCGTGAGCACGGGGTGCGCTTCGAGCTCCGACGCCGCCGGCATGGCCCTCATGGCCCTGCGCTCGGGATTGGTCGACGCCATGCTCGTCGTCGGCGCCGACGCCCACGTCCGCTGGGAGACGCTCCACGGCATGGAGCTCCTCCGCGTCATCTCCACCCGCGCTTTCGACCAGGGTCAGGACGCATCCACCGCCTCACGCCCCTTCGACCAGACCCGCGACGGCTTCGTGCTCGGCGAGGGTGCCTGGGCCGTGCTGCTCGAACGCCCGGATCATCAAAGCTCGGCCGAGTCCCTGGGCTCGCTCGTCGGCTTCGGCGCCACCTGCGACGCCTATCACCGCGTCCGACCCGACCCCGACATGGCCGAGTGCGCTCGCGCCATCCGCGCCGCGATCGACGACGCGGGCTGGGCCACCGAATCTGTCGACCTCCTGCACTACCACGGCACGGCCACCAAGATCAACGACGCCGCCGAGACCGCCGCCGTCAAGCTTGCGCTGGGCCCGCACGCCCGGCAGGTCCGGGGCACAAGCGTCAAGTCCATGATCGGCCACCCCCAGGGCGCCTGCGGCATGGCCGCCCTCGTCGCGTCCCTCTGCGGCGTCCGCGGCGGCTTCGTTCCCCCCACCGCCAACCTGAAGCACCCAGACCCCGACTGCGACCTCGATTACACGCCCGCGGTCGCAGCATCGCTCGAGCGCGATCGGACCTACCGACTGCTGGTCAACTGCCTGGCGTTCGGGGCCAAAAACTCCGTCTTGGCCGTCGAGTCCCGCGCGTGAAGGCCCAACCGCTCACCGCGGGCTGACGACCACCTCGCGCTCGCCCTGCCCCGCTGCCGCCCGAATGGTGAGCTTGACCTGGCGCCCCTGGTGCAGGCCCGCGTTCGCCAGTGCGTCGAAAAACTCGCTCAGCGTCTCGACCTTCCGCCCAGCGACGGCCGTGATGATCTGCGTCGGCCGCAGACCCGCCGTCGCCGCCGCGCTCGGCACCCGCACCTCTTTGATCTCCAGCCCCACGCCGCCCTTCTCGTCAACGTCCGCGATTCCGAACCGGCTCGCGGCCACCGCCGCCTCTCGCTTCTCCGTGTCCGTCCGCGGCAGCTCACCCAGCGCGACGGTGAAGCTCATCAACTCGCCGCCTCTCACCACCTCGACCGTCACCCGGTCCCCGGGCGCGTTGTTCGTGATCGCCGAGCGCAGCACCGCCACACTCCCCACCGGCTGGTTGTTCAGCCGCGTGATGATGTCCCCCGAGCGGATGCCCGCCTTCTCGGCCGGCCCATCCGCCTGCACCCCCGTCGCGACCACGCCAAGACCGCGGTATCCGACCCTGTTGAGTTCGGCCGCGTTCATCTCGTCGCGCCCGGGGTGCGAGATCCCCAGATAGCCGCGCGTCACGATCCCACTGTTGATCAGCTGCCCGACCACCGACTCGATCGTCGTCAATGGGATCGCGAACGAGATGCCCGCCGATTGTCCCTCGGCCGCCGACGCCCCCGCCGCCGTCGCGATCGCCACGTTCATGCCCACCAGCCGGCCCTCGACATCCACCAGCGGCCCGCCCGAGTTGCCCGGGTTCACCGCCGCGTCGGTCTGGATGAAGTTTGTATACCCGTCCTCGCCGATCACCAGCCGCGGATCGCGACCAAGGCCCGAGACAATTCCCTCGGACATCGAGAACTTGAAGCCGAACGGCGAGCCGAACGCGTACACCCGGTCGCCCTGAAACAGTTCGCCCCCCGTCGCGCGAACGATCGGCACCAGCCCCTCGCCCGACCGCACCTTGAGCACGGCGATGTCCGTGGTTCGGTCGAAACCGACCAGGTCGGCCTCGACCGCACGCCCGTCCTGAAACTGCACGAAGATCCGCTTCGCATCCCGCACCACGTGCGAGTTGGTCCCCACGTGCCCGGCCAGATCAAAGACCCAGCCCGAGCCCTGCGCCGTCCGCATCAGCCGCCCGCCCCGCACCGGCTCGTCGATGCCGATGTGCACCACCGAGGGTTCCACCGCCGTCGCGATCGCTCGCGTTGCCCGGTCGATCTGCTTAAGGATGTTGTCCTGCGCCAGCGTCTGTCGCGCCAGGGTCACCTGCGCGTCGGTCGCCGCATACCCCACCAGCCGGACCGCCGCCGGGGCCGCCACCAGCGTCACAAGCGCCGTCAGCAGCACCACCAGTGCCGGGCCATAAGCAATGAACTTCCGCATAGCTTCGCCTGTCCTTCCGCGCCCCCGTCCCGGCCTGCGGCCGATCGGACGCGCCAATCCTGTTATCGTCCGACGCCCCCGACGCGTTCGGCCCAAGTCCCACTTGAGTTGCACGCGCCAGCAAACGTTTCCGGACGCCCCCAGCCCCCACGCCCGCGGCCGCCGGACGATCCGCATCCTTCTACAGGGTCGAACCCGGCCCGGTTCGGGATTTTTGCCTAGCCCCCTCGTTCCCCGCCACCGGGGCCTTCATCGCGTATGTCTCGCCCCCGATCTGCCGTTCCGACACCCGCTTCACCCACTCCCGCGCCGCCGCCGTGAAACCCGATCCCAGATCCGCCACAGGCTCCGCAAACCGCGGCGGCCGGGCCGACATCCCGACCAGATCCTGCAGCACAAGCACCTGCCCGTGGCACGCCGTCCCCGCACCGATCCCGATCAGCGGCACGCTCGTCTTCGCCAGCACCATCGCCGTCACCTCCGGCGGCACCGCCTCGATGAGCAGCATCGAGCACCCGGCCCCCTCCAGCGCCACCGCGTCGTCCACCACCCGCCGCGCGGCCTCCGGTGTCCGGCCCGCCGCGGCATACCCGCCCGTGAGCGCCATCGTCTGCGGCCTTGAGCCGACATGCCCGCATACCGGTATCCCCGCATGCACGACCTTCGCGATCCGCCCCGCATATCCCGCGTCCGCCTCGATCTTGACGATGTCCGCCCGCCCGTGCGTCAGAAACCGCCCCGCGTTCCGCACCGCGTCCGCGTCGCTGGCCTGATATGACATGAATGGCATGTCCCCCATCACCACCGCGTCGGGCGCCCCCCGCTTCACGCCCGCCGTCAGCGCAAGCAGCACGTCCAGCGGCATGTCGATCGTTCGATCAAGCCCAAGAACGACCTCCGCCGCCGTATCTCCCACCACAAGTACCCGCACGCCCCCCGCGGCCAGAAACCGCGCCGTAGTCGCGTCGTAGCACGTCAGGCACGCGAACGGCTCACCCGCCGCGGCCATTCGCGAGAGCGTCTGCAGCGTCGTTCGGGCCTTGAACGCTTCATTGGGAATCGACATAACGCCCATGCTACGTTCGGCCGCCAATCCCCATCCGCCCGCCAGCTTCCCCCCTCACCCCGCCGACACCGGCGGCTCGACCACCCGCTCCGCGTAGGCCTGGACGCTGACCTTGCCACGCACGAACTTCTTCCCGGCGAGCGACTCGAACGCCGCCGCCGTCTCGAGGTGGTCGAGCGTCAACCGCTCGTCGACGCTCTGGTCCCGCCGCCGCAGCAGGCTCACCCCGACCCCGTGCGGCCCGGGCGCCAGCGGGCTCGTGAACACGAACCGCACCCGCGCCGTCTCCCCGGCCGCCATCTCCGGCAGCCGCACACCCTCGTCGATCGCCGTGAACCCGAAGAGCACGATCCCCGCCTTGTCCCGCACCCGCACCACAACGTCGAGCTTCTCGACCGGCGCCTGGGCCGCAAGCGAAACCTCCACGCACACCCGCTCGCCGTGCACGATCGCCTGGGCCACCCGCCCCTGGGCATCCAGCAGCCGCACACTTGTGATCCGCGCGTGGCCCGTCCCCTCTCGCCCCTCGGCCCCGCTGCCGCCTTCGCTCTCGACCGCGGCGGGGGCCGGCGCGAGCGCCCCGCCCGCGCGCTCCACCGCCCGCTCGTTCTGCTGCATCCGCAACGACTGGGTGTACCGGTCCACCATCTCCCCCGCCGGCCCGAATCCCTCGCTCTGCCCCTGGCTTATGAAGAGCGCCTTGGAGCAGACGCTCTTGACCATGTCCGCCGAGTGGGAGACAAACAGCAGCGTCACGCCCGAGTCGAGCATCGCTCGCATCCGCGCGGTGCACCGCTGCTGGAACCCCGCGTCCCCCACCGACAGAATCTCGTCCACGATCAGGATGTCGGGCTTCACGCAGATCGCCACGCTGAACGCCAGCCGCGCGTGCATGCCCGACGAATACACCTCCACCGGCTGGTCAAGAAACTCGCCGATGTCCGCGAACGAGGCCACCTCGTCGAACCGCTCATCCATCTCTCGCCGCGAGAACCCGAGAATCGTCCCGGCCAGAAACACGTTCTCCCGCCCCGTGAACGCGGGGTTGAAGCCCGAGCCAAGCTCCAGGAGCGCCGAGATCCGCCCGCGGCACCGCACCACGCCCGTCGTCGGCGAGAGCGTCCCCGCGATGATCTGCATCAGCGTGCTCTTCCCCGAGCCGTTCCGCCCCACGATCCCCACCGCCTCGCCCCGCGCCACCTCGAAGCCCACGTCCCGCAGCGCCCAGAACGCCCGCGCCCGCCGCCCGGGCGTCCCCATCACAAGGTCCAGCGCCCGCGACGAGTTTCGTCGATAAATGTCATACCGCTTCCCAACCCCGCGGCACTCCACCGCGAGGTTCTCCGCCATCGGCCCCATCGCCTCGGCCTCAGTGGACAT
>Ga0105044_10003642_pt1 | contig 21154 bp, 13 predicted proteins | sample MAT01_FD_78092 | JGI IMG/M metagenome (GOLD analysis project Ga0105044, IMG submission 78092) | Freshwater microbial communities from Lake Fryxell liftoff mats and glacier meltwater in Antarctica - MAT-01 | ecosystem: Environmental > Aquatic > Freshwater > Ice > Liftoff microbial mat | place...
AGGGCGCCGCGCTCGTGGATGTCGGCGATCAGGGCTTCGTCGTCGCGCAGGAGGCCCGAAGATCCGGGCTGCTGGAGGAGCACACCGAAGATGCCCTCGCCCGCGATGGTTCCGTTGAGGTCGACGACCTGGACCTCGATGCCCAGCGGGACGGCCCGGGTCTGGACGACGGCGATGGTCTGCGGGTGGCAGTCGGCGTCGACCACGAAGACGTCGCCGCCCTTGGGGTTGACCCGGCGGCACATGGCCATGGCCTCGGCCGCCGCGGTGCCCTCGTCGAGCATCGACGCGTTGGTGATCTCCATGCCGGTGAGCTCGGTGACCATGGTCTGGTAGTTCAGGAGGGTCTCGAGGCGACCCTGGCTGATCTCGGGCTGGTACGGCGTGTAGGCGGTGTACCAGCCGGGGTTCTCGAGGACGTTGCGCAGGATCACGGCCGGGGTGATCGTGTTCGAGTAGCCGCACCCGATCAGCGAGGTCGCCACCTCGTTGCGGTCCGCCAGCGACCGGAGGCGGGCGAGGGCCTCGGTCTCGGTGACCGCGGCGCCCAGGTCGAGCGGCTTGTCGAGCCGGATCGACGAGGGGACGACCCGGTCGACGAGCTCGTCGAGCGACGCGAGGCCGAGCGCTTCGAGCATGTGGGCCTGCTCGTCGGGGCTCGGCCCGACGTGGCGCCCGATGAAGCCTCGGTGATCCTCGAGGTCGTCGAGGGAGCGGGGCTCGGTCATGGTGGGTCCTCTCGGGTGCAGCGGTCCGGCGCCGAGGTGGTGCCGGGCGGTCGCGCCGCTCCCGACGAGCGACGCACCCCCGCTGTCGTGGGACCTGAGAGTTTCACCGGGTGCCGCCGGGGTGGCGGGCCCGATTTTCCCCTTCGGTGAGGACCCCGCCGGGCGGGGGCCTGCTCTCCAGCGTGGCCCTGGGAGGCACCTGCCGGAGCAGGGTCCACCCGACGCAGCGGTACAGGTGCCTGAGAGATTCCGGGGCGGTTGCTCCTTCGGCGCCGGATCGGGCTGTCGGGCCCGTCCGGTCTCTCCCGCGTACGTGGCGGCCGTTCGATTGTTCGGTCAGGGTACCGCGGGTCAGGGCGACGGGGTGTACGTGGCGTTCTTGGACTGGACCGACGTGGAGCCATCGCTCCCGAACGCCGTGATGTAGTAGGTGTTGGTGCCGTTCGAGCACACGAACGGCACCTGCAGGCTTCCGGTGGCCGGAAGGTTCTGCTCGTACGGCTGCGGGTTGCCGATGCCGATCGTGACCGACGAGGTGTTGGTGGTCGCCCACGAGATGGTGATCTGGGCGGTCCCCGACGCGCACTGCGACTGGGTGACCGTCGCCGGCACCGTGAAGGTGGTGATCGACGGCTTCGGTGCCGTGGTGGTGGTCGTGGGTGCAGTGGTCGTGGTCGTGGGTGCCGTGGTGGAGGTGGTGGTGGTGGACGGTCGCGTCGTCGACGTGGTGGAGGTCGAGGTGGTCGAGGTCGAGGTGCTGGAGGTCGACGTCGTCGACGTGCTCGTGCTGGAGGTGCTCGAGGTCGTGGGGGTGGTGGTCGTGCTCGAATCGCGGGTCACGAAGAAGGCGATGATCGCGGCGACCAGCAGCAGGGCCAGCACCACGATGGCGATGATCCAGCCCCGGTTGCTCCGCTCGTCGGGATCCGATCCCAGTGGGGGACCGGGCGGGGACCCGGGCGGCTGGCCCCCGATGGCTCCGGTGGCAGGGATGGCTGCGGTCCCGCCGGCGGCTGCGACCGCGCCGGCCGCGGGGATCGCGGTGGTGGGTGGCATCGCCGTGGTGGGATCGGGTTCCTGCCACGTGGCGGTGGCCTCGGTCGCCGGCACGGGCTCGTTCACGTCGGTGCCCCAGGGCTGGGACCCCGCGGCGATGCCGGTGGCTGCTGCCGTGGGCGGACCAGCCTCGGAGAAGGTGTCGACCGCGGTGGGATCCTGGCCTGCGCCCGCCTCGCCCGCGGCCAGGGTGGTGCCGCAGGATCCGCAGAACAGGCTCTCGGCCGGGTTCTCATGGCCGCAGTTCGGGCAGGGCATGGTTCGTGTCCAGACGTCTCGGGTGCGAGGTCCCGACGCTACCGCGCGCGTTGATGGCCTCCGCGGCAAGGCGGAGCTACTCGACCGGTGCCGCCAGGGCGCCGGGGACCTCGGCCTCGAGCGCGGCCTTGGCCGCCTTCTCCTCGCCGTGCTTCTGGAACTGGCTCATGATGGCGCCGCCTGCGGCGCCCATGAACTCCTGGCGGTTGGCGGCGGCCCAGTCCCGCTGCTCGGCGGGGCGCCGGGCCGAGCCCTGGAAGCGGGCCATGAGGTGCTGCGCGATGAGCTCATAGGACCGTTGGGTGGCCACGGGGTTGGCCCATTCGTGGGCCTGGATCAGGAACGTGCCGAACCCACCGTTGCTCATCTCGATCAGGTGGTCGATGAAGTCGCCGAGATCCTCGGGTGTGCCGACGACACCGGCACCGGTGGCGTTCATGAGCTCGGCCGGGTGGTCCTCGGCCCCCTCGGGGATCATGGGGAGGGCGGCGACCTTGCGGAAGTACTCGATGTAGGCGTCGAGGCCGTACTCGACGTCCTTGTAGGCCTGGTCCTTGGTCTCGGCGACGTGGACCTGGCTCACCAGGCGCCAGTCGCGGCGGTCGGGGATGGTCCCGAACTCGGCGGAGCGCTCCTCCATGACCGACCAGTGCTGACCGAGCAGGTCGATGCCCGCCTTCTGCGTGGCGCCGATCGACAGCATCGAGACGCCGTACTTGCCCGCGGCCCGGGGCCCCGACGGCGAGATCATGGCGGCCACGGCGACCTCGGGGTGGGGCTGGGAGTACGGCCGAAGGTGCAGTCGGGCGTTCTTGAGGGTGAACCAGTCCGACTCGTGGGTCACCGGTTCGTCGGAGCGGAACAGCTCGAGGATGACCCCGAGCGCCTCCTCCATGCGGTCCCGTTGGGTCGCGGGGTCGATCCCGAGCATGAAGGCGTCGGAGGGCAGGGAACCCGGGCCGCACCCGAGCATCACCCGACCCCGGGTGATGTGGTCGAGTTGGATGATGCGCTGGGCCGTCATGAACGGGTGGTGGTAGGGGAGCGAGACGACCCCGGTGCCGAGCTTGATCCGCCGGGTCCGCTCCGCAGCTGTGGCGATGAACAGCTCGGGCGACGCGATGATCTCGTACCCCGCGGAGTGGTGCTCGCCGATCCAGGCCTCGTCGTAGCCCAGCTTGTCGAGCAGGGCCACCAGATCCAGGTCGCGCTCGAGCGCCGCGGTCGGGTTCTGCCCCGTCGGGTGGAACGGTGCCAGGAAGATGCCGAACTTCAGGGGCCAGTCCATGGCGGCCATCTGATCCGAACTTGACTGCTTGGTCAAGAGCCGGCCCGGGGGCGTCGACCCCCACCCCTCGGCGACGATCGGTCCGGACTGTCAGGACAGGGAGCCGGTCACCGACATCGTCGAGTAGTCGATGACGAACATGCGGTCCTCGCCGGCGCTGGTGAGCAGTCGGCTCCCGGTCCACACGCCCGGGCCGAGCTCGGGGATGATGTCGGAGCTCCCCGTCGCGTGGGTCACCGCCGGGCTCGCCGTGCCGGTGACGGCATCGAACGAGTCGAGGGTGAGCTGCTGGCTGTCGTCGTCGAACTCGCGGAAGGTGATCACCCGCACCGCGCCGCCGTCGAGGTGGGCGGCGAAGACGCCGCCCTCGCCAGGGCTGCTCGCCGCGAACCGGCCCGGCAGCTGGTCCTCGGTCTCGGCGGGTGTGGCGGTCCCCATCGGCGCGTCCCAGAAGGTGGTGCCGGTGTTCGGATCGACGGCCCGGACCGACGACGTGGCGGTGCCTCGCCGGTTGGTCGCCTGCACCACGATGGCGGTGGCGGTCGAGCCGATCGCCACCAGCTCGGTCTCGCTGTCGGCCAGCACCTCCCGGTACGTGGTGCCGGTGGGGTCGACGAGCCCCAGCGTGCCCGAACCGGTGATGACGAGGCCGAGAGGCGTCTCGAGCAGCGCCGGTGAGCTGGCGAGCGAGCCCACCTGGTCGTCGACCTGGACCTCGCTGGCCATCGCGCCGGTGGCGACGTCGTACTGCTGGATGCAGGTCAGGGAGCTGCCGTCGATGAACCAGATCCGACCCGGGACTGCCGATGCCAGCAGCACGCTGGAGGTCGAGAGCTCGTCGGCGAACGCCGGGCCCGACTGCGGGTCCACGCAGGTGGGCACGAACGACATGATCTCGGCACCGGTCGCAGCATCGAGGGTGACCAGTCGGTACTGGTAGGACTCGCCGGCGACGTCCATCACGACGTAGTGGGGTCCGACCGCGAACCCCTGGGTGGTCGTCGTGTCGAGACGGCGGGACCACGCGGCCACACCCGTCGCCGTGTCGATGCCCTGGACGTTGCCGTCGGCCGTCAGCGCGACCAGGCTCGTCCCGAAGATCTCGAAGCACCCGTCGCAGCTGTTGAACTGCACGACGTCGGTGAGCGTCGTCTGCCAGGTGATGGCACCGGTGGACAGGGACACGGCGAACACGGTGGCGTCGATGGCGACGATCGCCGAGGTGCCGTCGGTGAGGATGGGACGCTCGCCGTAGCCCTGGCCGGGCAGGTCGGTGGACCACACCGGGTCCGACGACACGCCGTCGGACCGCACGAGGCTGAACACCGACGCACTGGCGGCCTGGTCGTAGCGCGAGGTCATGGTGACGAATGCCATGGGGGCGCTGGGCTCGCCGGGGATCACCAGTGGGCTCGCCTCGACGACGCGCAGGTCGGGGCCGGAGATGAGGCTGTCGAAGCCGCCGCCCCGCGCCACGGCGAAGATCGGGATGGTGATCGCGCCGACGACGATGAGGATCACCACCAGGCCCCCGAGCCCGCAGCCCCGACCGCTCGAGGCGTTGACCGGCTCGAAGTCACGGTTGAGCGGCTCGGCCACGGGCTGGAACACGATGGCTCTCGGTGGCGCGACCGCGGGGGCGACCGGAGGGGCCGGCGCTCGGAAGACCGTCTTGCAGAACGAGCACTGCCGCGTCCCCGTGGCGTCGAAGCCGGGGAGCGGTGCGCCGCAGTGGTCGCACTCGTGCGTCGCGGGGTCCTCGTTCGTGGTCTCCATCGTCTCCTCCGACGATCGCCCGCGGCCGGGTCGGGCCGCCCGGCCGAGCGATCACCTTAGAGCGAGCGCGGATAGGGACGCCCACGTCTTGCCGGCCCGATGGCGCCCGGTGTGGGCAGGCGCGGGTTCGGGCTCAGTCTCGGAGGGCGAGGACCAGCGTCGTGCCGCCGATGAGGAGGAGCGAGACCACGAGCAGGATCACCCTCGGCTCCCGGTGGTGGCCGCGGCCGCGGCGGCATCGAGGTCGATCACGCCGGAATCGCGATGGGCCGAGCGGTGCTCGTGACGGGTCGGGGCCAGGCTCCAGGTGAGGTACAGCGCGCCCCAGGCCATCCCGGCACCCACCGCGGGCAGGAGGATGCGGTCGCCCTGCTCGAGGAGGCCAAGGCGGTTGAACTCGTCGAGCGCGATGGGGATGGTGGCCCCCGACGTGTTGCCCGTGTGGTCCAGGGTGAGGAGGAACTTCGACGCCGGCAGGCCGAGCTCGTCGGCGACGGCGGCGATGATGTTGACACCGGTCTGGTGGGCGATCACCCAGTCCACGAGATCGAGGTCATCGCCGGCTGCCGCGACCGACGCTCGACAGGACTCGACCATCTTGGCGACCGCGAAGTCGAAGACGGCCTTGTAGTCGAGCTCCATGTAGTGGGAGCGATCGGCGATCCGGTCGACGGTGATCGGCGACAGCGTGCCCCCGCCCGCCTGCAACCACGTGGCCTTGGTCCCATCGGTGCCGGTCACGTGGGCGCGGATCCCGACGATCGAGTCCGGGTCGTCACGGACGACGACGGCGCCGGCACCGTCGCCGAAGATGGCGTTGAGCAGGAACCGGTCGGGGTCGGTGACGGCGGACATGGCTTCGCTGTGGATCACGAGCGCCGTTCGGTAGGCACCGGACCCGAGCAGCGCGTCGGCGACGATCATCGAGTCGATGAACCCTGCGCAGGCGGCCTCGAGTTGGATGCACTTGGCCGTCGACCCGAGGTCGGCCTGGACGGCCGAGATCGTCTGGGGGAGCCGATGGTCGCTGGTGAACGTGCTCAGCACGATCAGGTCCACGTCGGCGGGTTCGAGGTCGGCCATGGCCAGCGCCCGTCGAGCGGCCCGGGTCGCCATCGAGGCGGTCCCCTCGCCGGGACCGACGCGATGCCGGCTGCGCACGCCGATGCGGCTCCAGACCCAGTCATCGAGCGAGACTCCGGCCCGAGCCTCGTCGAAGTCGTCACATGCGGCGGCGAGGTCGTGGTTGTCCAGGATCGATGCGGGCAGGTCGTGCCCGGTTCCGATGATGATCGTCGCCATGAGATCGCCTCTTTCGGATGCGGGAGTCTGGTGGTATGTGAGAAATAGGATCGGATCGAGCGCGATACTTAGCAGGGACATTTGGCCTTCACCGATGATGCAGATAGCTCTTACCTGGCACCGCGATGGTCGGTCGCGAGTCGTCGATTCCGAGGCGACGATCACGTAGTCGCTCTGCTCGAAGATGACGAGCACAGCCGAGAATTTGCTCTCTATGGCGTCCTGATCGCTACCGGCTTCAGTGACGCCACCCGCCCGGTGAGGGCCCTCCAGCACACCGGTTGCGCTAGTTGTAGCAGGGGCAGGCCCGGTGCTGTCAAGGGCTCGCCCTCCCGAAGTTCTGTAGCTGTGTCGCTACCCAACGTGAGAGTTCACGCCGGGTGTTGGCATCGACAGGTTCTGCGCGAATCTGGCGGGCCGGGTGCGACTCGTCGCCGAAGAACGGGGCTGAATCCAAGGGAAGAACGCGTTGTGATTGTGGTTTGGTCACGCGCCGGTCGGCCGGGCTCCCGCCCCGTCCGCCCCGTTTCTGCGGCTGGACCGGCGCCGTGAACGGGTCCCGGGCGACGGGGTGAAGCGTCATCGAACTGGTTCGGCACCGGCTCGTCGACCGTGGATGGAGCCGCCGGCGCCCAGCCCCGCCGGCATGACGTCAAAGGCGGGGTGGTCTGCACTCCATTTGCGACAGAGCCGGGTGTCAGATTCTCGCCGGCGCTGTCGTTCTTTCGGCGTTTGCGACGCGAGCATTGACAGGAAAGCCACGCGTCTCGTAAAACGACTTCGCACGACCGGCGAAGCATCCATTGTGCGATGTGCCGGTGGAAACCATCGACGGGAGCAACCCAGCACGGGGTTGACCTGTCGCGCTCACAGCAGGCGTTGCTCGCTCGAAAGGCCCCCATGACGTCCGAACGAACCGAGCACGGCTTTGCTGCCGATGTGCGCCTCGATCGCCGCGTCGGGTCGTGGACGACCGGCTTCCACGGGGTCGTCGCCCACTCCGACCTGCCCGAGCTCGCGGGTGTCTCGTTCCGCGACGTGGCCCTCGGACGGCGCACTCTGGGATCGGGCCGGCTCGAGGCCCTGACCGACCTGCCGACCAGCGCAGGCCCGCGCGTCGAACCCACCCGTGACCACGGTGGCCGTCACGTCGGGCGAAACGGCGAGGTCCCGGCGACCACGTCGATCGGCTCGAACGGGGCCGGCGCCGACTCGACCGCAGCGGTGACCCGTCCGCTCGACGTCCTCGTCGTCGAGCGGGGGCCCGGCCCGCCGGTCGACGAGCCCTCGCCGGGGGGTCCGGTTGCGCTCGAGTCCGTGGAGCCTGCCCCGGTCATCGTCGATGTCGACGAGTTCGGGATCGAGATCGAGATCGACGACCGCGAGACCGAGCGCTACGTCGGGCGTCGCCTCGAGGACGCCGACTGGGTCTTCCTCCCGAACCGCAGCCGGACCTACGCGCTGGCCAAACGTGGCGTCGACCTGGCGGGCGCGTGCCTGCTGCTGATCGTCGCCCTGCCGGTCATGGCGGTCCTGGCCGTCATCATCAAGGTCGACTCGCCGGGTCCGGCGCTGTTCCGACAGGAGCGGGTCACGCTGGGGGGGCGCCACTTCCGCTTCTACAAGTTCCGCACGATGTACGACGATGCCAAGGAGCGGTTCCCGGACCTGTACGCCTACCAGTTCACCGACTCGAGCTTCGACGACGCGTTCTACAAGTTGGCCGACGATCCCCGGAACACCCGCTTCGGTGCGTGGCTGCGCCGCACGACCCTCGACGAGCTCCCGAACCTGTTCAACGTGGTCCTCGGGGACCTGAGCCTGGTCGGACCCCGACCTGAGTTGCCCGAGCTCGTGCGCTACTACCGGCCCGAGGAACTGGCCTGCTTCTTCACGAAGGCCGGCCTCACGGGTCTGGCACAGGTGGCGGGGCGCAGCCTGCTCACGGTCCGCGAGCGGCTGACCCTCGACCTCCGGTACGTCTCGCACCAGACGCTACTGCTCGACCTGCGGATCCTGTGGCGCACCGTCATCGTCGTCGTCGCTCGCAAGGGCGCGTTCTGATGGTGAGAACGACGGCGGCAGTCGTACCCGATGACCGGCTCGAGCTCGCCCCCGATCCGCGCTCGCTCCCGGTCGTGGCCGACGTGGCGGTGGCGATCGTCTCGTACCACTGCCGCGACGACGTGATCGCGTGCGTGGAGAGCGTGCGCAGCTCGCTCCGGGGCGCCGACGTCGAGATCGTGGTGGCCGACAACGGCTCGACCGACGCCACGGTGGAGGCCCTCCGGGCGCACCCGGCGGGCGTCCGGGTGCTCGACCTCGGCCGCAACACCGGGTTCGCCCACGCTACGAACCGGGCGATGGAGGCGGTCGGGTCCCGATCGGTGCTGCTCCTCAACCCCGATACCACCGTGGAACCGGGCGCGATCGACACGTTGCTGGCCTGGCTCGACGACCACCCGTCGGCCGGGGTCGTCGCCCCCGCTCTGGTGAACCCCGACGGCTCGGACCAGCAGACGGCCCGGTCGTTCCCCACCGCGGCCGCCGCGCTGTTCGGCCGTCGGTCGCCACTCACCCGACTGTTCCCCGCCAACCGGTGGTCGAGCCGGTTCCTCACCGGTCGCGAGCACAAGGGCGACGAGCCCTTCCAGGTCGACTGGGTCTCGGGCGCGGCGATGGCGGTGCCCCGGTCGGTCGTCGACGAGGTGGGTGCGCTCGACGAGGGCTACTTCTTGTTCTGGGAGGATGCCGACTGGTGCCGGCGCATCAAGGACGCCGGGTACGAGGTCTGGTGCGTCCCGACGGCGACCGTCGTCCACCACGAGGGCGGCACCCGCGACCACGGGTGGTCGACGCCGGTCGTGCGCCACTTCCACGCGGGTGCCTACCGCTACTGGCGCACCCACCACGCCCCCCAACCCTGGAACCCGCTGCGATGGGCCGCCGCCGCCGGCCTCGCCGGGCGGGGCGCCGCCATCGTGGCCCGCGAGCGCCTTCGCGCCGGGCTCGGTGCCGACCGTTCGCTCCCCATCCCGCCGTCGGTTGCCACCACCGCCGGGACCCCGAACCCATCCGACCGGTCCGACCAGAACAGGTGATGTCCGTGACCACCAAGACCTTCCTCCGCCGCTACTGGCGAGTGCCCCTCGTGGCCGTCCTCGGCGCGCTGATCGCGTTCGGGGGCTCGTTCCTGATCCAGGAGACGTACGCGTCGTCGACGCGCCTGCTGATCCGGGCCCGGGACACCACGTTCCTCACGACGTCCGGCGCGCCGGTCAGCGCGCAGACCGGCATGATCGACACGGGGATGGCCAAGAGCCTGGCGGAGACCTACGCCGGGACGGCCACCAGCCGCGAGGTGGCGACCATGGTGGTCGACGAGCTCGGCCTCGACCAGCCCAAGTCCGTCGAGACCGGACCGGTGGCCTGGATGGCTACCACGTTGGCCACGACCTACAAGTGCACCCGGGCCTTCGTGACCTACGGCTTCTGCGCCGATCCCGAGCCTCGGGAGAAGGCGATCCAGGGCGTCCAGACCGGGCTGATCGCGGCCCAGCTCGGACCGGAGTCCGGCGCGGGCGCCGGTCAACCCAGCTCCTACATCATGGAGATCGCGGGCAGCGGCGAGACGCCCCAGGAAGCCCGGGATGTCACGAACACCGCCGCGGAGGCGACCATCCAGGTGAGCGAGAACCGCTCCCGGCAGGATGCCCAGGCCTACGCCGACAGCCTCGACGTGCAGGTCGAGGCGGCCGATGGCGCGGTCGACGTCGCCGCCCGCGGGGTCAGCGCGTTCCAGGTCGAGAACGGCATCACCGACCTCGACCAGCAGCAGGTGGCGGCGGTGACCACCGCGGAGGACACCCGGAACCAGCTGGCCGAGACCCAGGACCAACTCGCCGGTGCCCGCAGCGAGCTCTCCTCGCTCGACGCGACGCTCGCCGGGCTCGACCCATCGTCGACCCAGAGGGAACGGATCATCACCGGGCGGGGCGAGACGGGCCGGGAGACGAACGGTCCGAGCACCGTCTACAACGAGGTGTCCGCGGAGCGGGCCCGCACCGCGGCCAGGGTCGCCGAGCTCGAGGGGACGGCCGCATCGCTCGGTGCCCGGCTCGAGGGCGGGAACCCCGACTCTGCGGCCCTCACCGAGGACCAGGCCGACCTGTTGCAGCTCGAGCAGAAGCTGAGCCAGGCCCAGGTCAACTTCGACACCCTGACCGAGCAGCACCAGGCGGCGCTCGTGAACGTCGAGAGCACGTCCGTCGAGCTCACCCGCATCGACGATGCGTCGACGCCGACCTATCCCGAGGCGCCGAAGAAGTACCTCTACCTCGCCCTCGGCCTACTCATCGGTGGTCTCGCCGGAGGCGGGCTCACCTGGCTGGCCCGTCGGCGTGACCTCGCCGGCGACGGCAGCGAGGACGGCGTGGCGAGCCGGGCGACCGGGACCGAGGACGGCTACGACCTCGACCTGCGGGCCGAGTCGTCGGACCCGACGGTGCGCGACGAGCGGGTGCCGGTGGGGGCGGGCGCGGCGACCGGCGGGTCGCTCTTCAACCGCATCGCGGCGGACGCGCCGGGTGCCAGCCACGGGCCGGGCAACGGCAACGGGCCGGGCAACGGCAACGGCAACGGCAACGGGCCGGGCAACGGCAACGGCCACTCGGGTGCGGTCCCGCACGCCGAAGGAGAGCTCGAGACCCCGTGACCGCCACTGCCGCCCCCGCGGGGCCCGTGGCGCGCGGCGTCGCCCGCAGCACGGTCGCCCAGCTCGGGGCGAAGGGCCTCCACCTGGTCCTGAACCTGGTGAGCACCCTCGCCGTCATCCGCTACCTCGAACCCGGGGCCTACGGGATGTACGTCCTGGCCCTGTCGACGACGATGCTCGTCGGCCTGTTCGCCGACTTCGGTCTGGCCAAGCTCGCCGTGCGCGAGATCGCCCTCGAGGCCGAGGGCGAGGAGGAGATCCTCGGCACCGTCGTGGCTGCCCGGCTCGTGCTCGGTGTCATCGCGATCGGGATCGCCCAACTGCTCCTGGCCCTGCTCGGCGCACCGGCGGAGGTGCACGCGGCGGCTGCGGTCGCGTCACTGCTGTACTTCGGTGACGCGATCCTCGCCGTGGTCGTGGTGTTCCACATCCGGATCCGCCAGGAGTACGAGGCACTGATCCGGGTCGGCATCGAGCTGGTCGAGACCGCGCTGGTGCTGACGCTGATCGCCCGGGGCGCGTCGCTCGTCATGCTGTTCCTGGCACCGGTCGTGGCGACGACCATCGGATCGCTGGTCGCGGTGTGGTACGCCCGGCGCCGGTACGCCATCCACCTGCGGCTGGCACCGCACCGGGTGCGCCACCTCCTCCGCGAGGCGCTCCCGATCGGTCCCGCCCTGCTCATCGGGGTGATCTACCTGAAGCTCGACGGCCTGCTGCTGGCGCGGTACCGGCCGTCGGAGGAGGTCGGGCTGTACGGGTCCGCCTACCAACCGATCGAGTACCTCTTCCTCGCCACGGCCGTGGTGATCAACGTCATGTTCCCGCTCCTTGCCCACGCCCACGCCGTGGGTGATCCCACGCGGTTCGAGAACCTCTACCGCCGGTGCACCGAGACGCTCGTGGCGGTGATGCTCGCCGTCCCGGCGATCCTGCTCTTCACCGCCGAGCCGTTGCTGACCCTCGTCTTCGGGTCCGAGTACGCCGAGGCGTCGGTGCCGCTGCGGATCCTGGCGCTGGCGCTCGTCCTGATGACCGTCAACGGCTGGCAGTCATTCGTGCTGCTCGCCGGCGGTCACCAGGGCGTGACGCTTCGCTACAACCTGGTGGCGTTGGTGATCGCGGCGATCGCCGGCGTCCTGCTCATCCCCGGGCTGGGGATGGTCGGTGCGGCCGCGGCGGCGTTGGGCACCGCCATCTTCGTCCTCGTGGCGTCGACCCGGGCGGTACGGCGCAACCTCGCTGTCGGCCTGCAGGCGGGGCCGCTCGTGCGCATCATCGGCGCCGGCGCGGGACTCACCGCGTCGCTGGCGGTCGCCGACGTCGCCGGGGCGCCGTGGCCCACCCTCGTGCCGCTGGCGCTCGTGATCTACCCGGCGCTGCTCGTCGGTGTCGGTGTGCTCCGCCCCTCGCGGATCCGCGAGCTGTGGGAGTCGCGCACCACCGCACCGGGTGACGTCGGGGCCGTGCTCGACGGCGGGACGGTCGATGGTCCGTCCGCCGCTGACGGGGCGATCGACCTCCGTCTGTCTGGCCCGATCGCAACGGTTGTCGAGGCCGACCCGGGCGTGGGCGCGGCGGTCGCCGCGGCGGCGACGGGAGGGCGGTCATGAGCGCACCGGACCTGCCGTCCATCTCGGTGATCCTGCCCACCTACAACCGCTGTGAGGTGGTGCGCCAGACCCTCCTCCAGCTCGCGGCCCAGGACTACCCGCCCGACCTGGTCGAGATCCTCGTCTGCGACAACTCGTCGGACCCCACGCCCGCGATGGTGCTCGAGGTGGCGGCGTCGGCTCGTGTCGCGGTGCGCCTGGTCAGCAGCAACGAGCGTCTGCCGGCGGTGAAGCGCAACCAGGGCCTGCACCTCGCCACCGGGGATCTGGTCGTTTTCATGAACGACGACGTGTGGGTGCGACCCGACTTCCTCCGCGAGCACGCCGCCAGCCACGCCCGCCACGAAGACCCTGTTGCCGTGCTCGGGCTGGTGGAGCAGTCCGAGCAGATGGTGCAGAACCCGTTCATCGAGTGGTACCGCCCGTTCGCCTACGACGAGATCGCCGACCGGGCCGATCAGCCGGTGAGCTACCGCTACCACTGGTCGATGAACCTGAGCTTCCCCCGCCAGGCGATGCTCGACCGGAACCTGGTGTTCCACGAGGATTGGGCCAACATCGGTCACGAGGACGTCGAGCTCGGCTACCGGTGGACCCGGGCGGGCTACCAGGTGATCTACAACCCGCGCGCGTGGGGCGAGCACTACCACCCTCACGACCTCGCGACCGCGTGCCGGTTGCAGGAGAGCATCGGTCGGGGCTTGCGCGACCTCGAGGTCCTGATCCCCCAACCGGATCTGCTCGAGCGCTACGGCGTCTTCAGCCTGGGCAACAGCCGGCGGTCGGTCGTGAGGGGCGCGGCCCGCAAGGCGCTGTTCAACCGGTTCACCGTCTCCTACCTGCTGCGTCGCTTCGGGGCGCCCGAGACCCGCAGCCGGGTCGCCGAGTGGAGCTACTGGAAGATCATGCTCCACCACACGGACATGGGGTACCGGCGAGCCGCTCCTCGGTCGCCACGACCGGTGAACACCACCCCTGTGGTGGCGGTGCTCCCGGAGGCGACCACCGCGGTGGACGGTTCGATCGACCTCCGGGTGGCCCAGAGCGACACGGCGGCGATCCGGTGACGGCGGTCACCCGTCCGCCGCGACCGGCGGCTCCGGAACCGACTCCCTCGGATCGCGCTCCCGACCGCGATCCCCGAGGGGGTTGGCGGACTCTGCTCGGCGTCACCGTCGGCGCCGCGGCGGCGGGCGTGGTGGCCTTCGCCGTCGCCCCGCTGGGCATGAACGCGATGTATGCGCTGGTCGGTGTGCTCGCCCCCGGCGTGCTGGCCTACTCGATCCGCGATCTGCTGGGCCCGCCGCTGCGCGATGCCGTCGACCGGATCTCGCCCCGGCGTCCCGTCGTCGCGGTGACCCCGCGTCGGCGCTGGCTGACCCCGATCCGCGGTGCTGCTGTGGTCGGCGCTGCGGGGGTCGGCGGGTGGGCCGTGGCCCAAGTGGGGACCAAGGCGATGATCGGCGTCCTGGCGCTGGTGCTCGGCTCGGTGGCGATCTGGTTGCTGTACCCCCTGATCGACGACCTCCTCCACACGCCGCCGAGCGATGTCCCCGTCCGCGAACGGTCCCCATCCGCAACCGGCCCGGCGCCCGAGCCACGCCGACCGGCGTCGACCCCCACCCGCATCTTCGTCACCACCACCACCATCGTGTTCGCCGGTGTCTTCGCGTGGGGGGCCGCCCAGCTCGGCATGAAGGGCCTGCTCGCCATCATCGGCGCCACCGGGGCCGCCGCGCTGCTGATCTACGTCCGCGACCGCTCGGTGTTCTTCACCTTCGCCGCGACGTGCTCGCTGACCTTCGTGCTGCACAAGTCGCTGACCACCCAGGACCTCACCATCTCCGGTGGTGCCCCGTCGGTGTACGTGAGCACGTTCGACGCCCTGATCGTGCTGCTCTACGTGCTCTGGATCGCCGAGGGGACCTTCCGACACGATGTTCGAGCGGCGCTGTCTCGGCGCATCCTGTTCGTCCCGCTGATCGGCGCGGCGCTGCTCGTCCCGAGCCTGTTGGTGGCGGCCAGCGCGATGCACGGGGTCCACGAGCTCGTGCGCATGGCGTGGATGTATCTGCTGTTCTTCTACGTCGCGGTGCGGGTCCGGACTCGCCGTCACGTGTGGGCGATCCTCGGCGGGCTCGCCGTGTTCGCCACCCTCGAGATGATCATCGTGGTCCTGCAGGCCAAGACCGGCGGCGTCCTCGGGCTCTCGTTCCTCGGCGTCCCCACCGAGCTGGGCGAGCGCGTGACCGACACCGAGAGCCTCGGCCGCCCGTTCGGGACCATCATCCATCCCGTCTTCATGGGGGCCGTGATGGGCTCGCTCGGGCTCATGGCCCTGGCCCTCGGGCTCACGCTGCGGCGCTCGCTCACCAAGGTCGCCGCCCTCGGCCTCGTCGGGGTGTCGCTGCTGCCGCTCTACCTGGCCCACACCCGGGCTTCGCTCGTGGCCTTCGCGCTGGTGGCGCTCGTACTGGTCGCGGTCGCCGTCGCCCGCGGGCAGCTGCCATGGTCGACGATCGGCCGCCTCGTGGTCGTGGGGCTCATCGGGTGCGTGGTGCTGTTCCCGCAGCTCGCCGAGCAGTTCAGCGACAACTTCAACACCGCGCACTTCACCGAGGAGGTCGAATCGCGCCACCAGCTGAACGACATCGCCGGCGAGATGATCGACGACGCGCCCGTGCTCGGCATGGGCCTCAACAACTTCGAGCTCGTGATGGCGCCGTACCAGAAGTACGGGGTCATCTTCTTCAACCACCCGGTGCACAACCTCTACCTGCTCTACCTGTCCGAGACGGGCATCGTCGGGTTCGCGGGCGTGGTCCTGGTCGGGGTCGCGCTCTACAACGTCGCCATCCGCCTCGCCCGATCCCGTGATCGGCTGCTCGGCGGGGTCGGCCTCGGGGTCGCCGGGGTCATGGCCTTCCTGATGATCGAGGAGCTCCTCGGCTTCTCGCTGCGCCAGGACACCCCGCTGGCGCTGTACTGGCTGCTCGCGGGCCTCGCCGTCGCCTGCTCCCGGATGGCCGGCTACGACGGCAACCGCCAGGCGTCCTCGCGCTCGGCCCTCCGAGGCGGCGGACCACGGGAGTCGACCGATCGGCCTGCCACGGCACCCCGATCCACCCCGGGCGCCCCCGCCGTCGCGGCGGAGCCGGCGCGCACGACGGTTGCCGCGACCACCCCGACGGTCGTGCCCGACGAACCGGCCTGGACATCGTCGGTCGAGGTCGACCTGCGAGACCGTGATCGCGCTCGTCCGATCGAGGCCGGACCGCGTTGGCGCGACGAGCGGACGACGGCCGATAAGGAGGTGCGGGGGCGTGACGACGACCGTTGGCTCGACGAGCTGGTCGACATGGCCGGCAGCGGCGGCGCGCTCCCTCCGACCGTCGCCTACGACGAGCGCCCTGGGTCCCCCCGGCGGTGGCGGTTCGGCGTCGTCGGTCTGATCCTGCTCGCCGCAGCCATCGCCATCCCCCTGACCCAGGCGCGACCGGCGGCGGGCCTCGACGGTGTGCGGATCACGTTCACCGCGACCGACCGCACGACTGGCATCCAGGGCATCTACACCGCCAGCAGCGACGGATCGGGCATCACGCGGATCACTCCCGGCGACGGTCGCCAGTACAACTGGGCGCAGTGGGCCTACGGCGGCACCAAGATCGTCTACACGGTGCGGACCGGGCCCGAGGGCGCTCCCGAGACCATCGAGCTGATGAACGCCGACGGGTCGGGCGTGCAGACCATCCGCTCCTTCCAGTTCCGCGTCGGCCAGCCGAAGGTGTCGCCCGACGGCCGCTCGCTGGTCTTCACCGGTTCGCCCGCCTCGTTCCGGGAGGTGGCGCTCTACAAGCTCGACCTCGAGACGCTGGAGGCCGTCAACCTGTCGGCCGTCACCTCTCCGATCGGGGCGCTCGACGCCGATCCGAAGTTCACCCCGAAAGGTGACCGGCTGGTGTTCGCCAACAGCGATCTGGTCGATACCGAGATCAACACGATGGCGCCCGACGGCACCGGGCGTGTCGCCCTCACCGCCAACGGCTACTACAACACCGACCCCGAGCTCTCGCCCGACGAGCGCTCGTTCGCCACCGCGTCGTACCGGGGCGAGGGATCACCCGGCGAGCCCGGTCGGGTGTCGCTCATCGGGGTCAAGCCGGAGAACTGGTTCCTTGTGGTCCACGACGTCGCCTCCGGTGAGGAGCGGGTCCTGACCCAGGGCAAGAGCTGCATCGGACGCTCGCCCGACGACCCGTGCCGCCCCGAGGAGACGTCGGCGTTCAAACCGGTGTGGACGCCCGACGGCACGGCGATCGGCTACAACGGCACGCTCGACGGCACCCGCAACTGCATCTGCGTCATCAATGCCGACGGATCCGATCCCCGGGTGCTGGTGGCGCCGTCGGGACTCGCGCTCGACTGGTTCGACTGGGCCCGGCCCGACCCCGAGGCGTCGCCCCCGATCCCGGCGATCGGGTCCCGTGCCCGGAGCTCGCGCCTGCTCGTCACCGCGGCGGGGGCCGACGGCATCGCCTTCCTCTACGCCGCATCATCGGATCAGCTCGATCGTGCCCCCATCGATCTTCCACCGGGGATCGTTCCCGAGGCGGCCCGCTGGACCACCGATCACCGCTCCATCGTCTTCACCGCGAAGGTGGCGGTCGATCCGAGTCGAGCCGTCCCGCACCCGGCGCCGCCCGCCGGCTCGATCCGCCGCGAGCACATGACCCTCGATGGGTTCTCCCTCGATTCCGTCGAGGGCGCCGCCGATCCCGATCAGGCGATGCGCCAGGTGTTCCTGTTCGACGTGGACTCCGGACTCACCCAGCTCACCGACCCCTGGATCGAGGACTGGCAGGACGGGCTCGTCCCCGGTGACGCCCGTTCGAACACCGACCCGGTGATCTCGCCCGACGGGCGCTACGTCGTCTTCACCAACACCTCGACCTTCACCAACGAGTCGTTCCTGCTCCGGCTCGACCGAACCACCGGCGAGGTGCTCAACCTCACCAACGGCTCGGCGGGTGCGCTCCGGGTGGACGACGCCCACCCGGCCTTCTCGCCCGACGGGACCCAGGTCGCGTTCACCTGGACGAACGGGAGAGCCACCGATGTGTACGTGATGGACACGGCCACGGGCGCCCGGATCGACCCCATCACCGAGGACGACTGGCTCGACACCGCGCCGCAGTTCGACGGGGGCCAGGCGATCGTCCTGGCGAGCTGGCGAGGCTCGGCCGATGGACCATCGGGTACCGACGAACCTGGTTGGGTCGTGGTGCGAGTCGATCCCGCGGCGAGGACCGAGCAGGTCCTGGCCGACTCGGTCGCCCTGCCGACGCTCTCGCTCGCCGTCGCGCCGGAGGGCGATCGCACGCTCCTCGTCGCTACCGGCCCGACCAACACCGACCTCGTCGCCGCCGACACCGGCGGCGCTGCCGGTCGCCTGTTGCAACCCACCCCGTACGAGAACGAGCTCTTCGTGGATTGGAGGTGACCGGTGACCCCGACCGGTACCGATGAACTGATCGCCCCGCCCCTGTCGACCGCCGCAGGCGGCACCGACGCGACGATGCCGGTCGCGGCCGACGTGGCGGTGGTGATCGTGAACTGGAACACCGCCGACCTGCTCGACGAGTGCCTGCGCAGCATCGAGCGCCATGGCGCTCCGGGCCACCACCTCGACATCGTCGTCGTCGACAACGCGTCGAGCGACGGATCGGCCGAGCTGGTGCGGGAGCGGTGGCCCGAGGTCCGCCTGATCGCCAACGAGGAGAACGTCGGGTTCTGCCGGGCGAACAACCAGGCGATCCGGGTCACCGACGCCCCGCTCCTGCTGCTCATCAACTCCGACGCCCGCCTCACCGAGGGTTGCCTCGACGGCATGCTGGCCACCTTCGAGCGCGACCCCCGGGCGGCCATCGTCGGCCCGAGGCTCGAGTACGGCGACGGCGCCTTCCAACGGTGGACCGCCGGTCAGGAGCTCTCGCTGCGGAGCTGCGCCAACCACTTCCTCGGGCTGGACACCTTCGCGGATCGCTTCTCGTCGCTGGCCGGGATCTACCTCCGCCACGACACCGCCGTGCCCTTCCGGCCAGGGTGGGTCTCGAGTGCGGTCATGGCCGTTCGACGCGACGCCCTCGATGACATCGGGCTCCTCGATGAGCGGATCTTCGTCTACATGGACGACGTCGACCTGTGTCAGCGAGCGCTCGATGGCGGCTGGAACATCTGGTACGCGGCGGACGTCACCGCGGTGCACCTGATGGGTGCGAGCTCCAAGCGCGAGACGGGTCGGGCGTCGCCCGAAGCGCTCCGGTCGCTGAACCGCTGGTACGCCCGGCGCCACGGTCGTGCTGCGGCGGGCGCGCTCCGGGGCCTGGAGGTCGTGGGCTTCGGCGGGCGGGCGGCGGCCTACGGCGCCGCGTCCATCGCCCGCAGGCGCCCGACCGATCGCCGCCAGGCCGCTGCCCACCTCGCCCACCTGCGACTCGCCCTGGAGGCCGTCGATGTCTGAGAGCCACGATCACGATCACCACCACGGTCACGACCACGGACCGCTGGCCCTCGAGGACCGCCACGACCACGAGGCCGAGATCTACGACGCCATGGCCGAGCGGTTGCTCGCCGAGTGGGACGACGACGACTTCCGCGTCGACCCCGACCAGGTCCCGTTCCACAACCGGGAGCACGTCGACTACCTGACCCGGGCCATCGACCGCATCCGCCCGCTCGAGGGGAGCCGGATCCTCGAGGTCGGCGCCGGCGGCGGCTCCCTCGCGGTGTGGTTGGCCCAGCAGGGGGCCGAGGTCGTCGGCATCGACGTCTCGGCCGGCATCCTCGAGGTGGCGGCGCGTCGGGCCGAGGTCAGCGGCGTCGCCGTCCGCACCACCTTCGTCCATTCGCCGATCGAGACCTACGTCGACCCCGGGGGCCCGTTCGATGCCGTGATCGGCAACAACGTCGTGCACCACTTCGAGCTCGATCTCGCCATGGCGAACCTGGGCCGTCTGCTCGACCCGGCCGGCACCGCCGTCTTCTGCGAACCGGTGCTCTTCATCCCCGAGGTCTTCCGCAAGGTGCGCAACTCCGATCCGGTGACCCGCTTCTTCCCCATGCACACCCACACGCCCGACGAACGATCGCTGAACCGCGACGACCTCGAGGTGATCGCGGCCCACTTCGCCGACGTCGACTGGGAGCCGGTGCAGCTCCTGTGCCGGATCCAGAACTTCGTCGAGCTCAGCGACCCGGTGTGGAACCGGCTCGAGACGATCGATCGCCGCGTGCTCGAGCGGATCCCGGCCAGCCGGACGCTCTGCCGGATGATCGTGCTCACCCTCACCGGCCCGCTCGGCGACGCGACCGCGAACCGCCCCGCGGCCTGACGCTCCCACCCGCGAATCCCCACACCCCGACACCCCAACCCCCCGAACCACGAGAGGTGCCCGAATGAGAATCCTCGCCACCGGAACCGCCGGCATGCTCGGCAGCTCACTGATCCCTGCGCTGGCCCGTGCCGGTCACGAGATCGTCGCCACCGACATCGACCTCACGAACACCCGCCCGTGGGGCGCCGGCGGACCGGCACTCGACTGGCTCGACGTGCGGGACCCCGCAGCGGTGCGTGCCGCGTTCGACACCGTGCGCCCGGAGCTCGTCCTCCACCTGGCGGCCGAGACATCGCTCGAGATCAGCGATGCCGATCCCGACCACGCCTACCTGACCAACACGATCGCCACCAAGTACGTCGCCCTCCAGTGCCGGCGCGTCGGCGCACCGATGACCTACATCAGCACCGCGGGCGTCTTCGACGGCACCAAGGACTCGGCCTACACCGAGTTCGATGACCCGAACCCGATCAACACCTACGGCGCCTCCAAGCACGAGGGGGAGAAGATCGTCGCCGGCCTGCTCGACGAGTACTACATCATCCGCGCCGGCTGGATGGTGGGCGGGGGAGCAGCCAAGGACCACAAGTTCGTGTCGCGCATCGTCGACCAGGTCCGTGAGGGGCGGACCACGATCCACGCCGTCGGCGACAAGTTGGGGACACCGACCTACACACCGGACTTCGCCCGCTGCTTCTTGGACCTCATCGACTCCCAGCTGTTCGGCCTCTACCACATGGCCTGCGGGGGCGAGGGCAGCCGCCTCGACGTAGCCGCCCGGATCCTCCAGGTGCTCGGTCGGGACGACATCGAACTGGTGGAGGTGGACTCGGAGTTCTTCCGCGACGAGTTCCCGTCGGCCCGGCCCCGCTCGGAGATCATGCGCAACATGGCCCTCGACCTCCAGGGCATGAACTCGATGCGCGACTGGCCGACCGCGCTCGAGGAGTACCTCCTCACCGAGTTCGCCGATCTGGTCACCGGGGTCCGCATCCCCGCCTGATCTGTTCCCGTCGGCGCCTCCG